>OHCB01000610.1_pt1 | contig 12979 bp, 10 predicted proteins | sample 1577501 | NCBI WGS metagenome assembly OHCB01 (sample SAMEA3879582, study PRJEB24766) | human gut metagenome | biome: human-associated habitat; feature: feces | place: USA | collected 1985/1987
CAGGGTGGATTTGCCCGAGCCGTTCAGGCCCACAAGGCCGTAAAAATCGCCGGGCATGATGTCCAGACTGACGTCCTTTAAAGCGTAGAACTCGTCGTATTGCAGCCGCCCCTGCACCATGGCCAGAAAGTACTCCTTCAGGCTCTCATGCTTTTCCTTGGAAAGGTTGAAGCACATGGAAACATTGTCCACTTTGATGATCGGTTCCATTGTTCACCCTCCTTAAATGTGCAGCACAAAGTGGTCCTGCGTTTTGCGGAACACCTGCAGCCCCACTACCATGGACACTACGGCGCAGATGCCGCAGACAAGGAACATATTCCAATCCAGCGGGATGCCCCACATCACCGTGCGGCGGAAGCCCGTGATATACCAGTACATGGGGTTCAGCTTGATGATCTGCTGCATATTGAAGCCGCCGATGGAAAAGGTCATCTGGGTGGGGTCGTAGAAGATGGCAGAGAAATACAGCAGCGCGGTGACGAACACGCTCCAGATGTGCATGATATCCCGGAAGAACACGGTAGCCGCCGCCAGGAACATACTGACCCCGAGACTGAAGAAGAACAAGGTCACCAGCGGATACAGCGCTTCAAAAATAGTCAGATGGAAGGGCGCGCCGGTAAAGATCATGACCAGCAGCAGCGCCACAAAGCTGAACACGCAGTTCACCATGGCAAAGCAGCACTTTTCCAGCGGGAAGATATACTTGGGGATATACACCTTTTTCAGCAGCGGGGCGGCGCTGAGCACGCTGCTCATGCTGGTGGAGGTAGCCTCGTTGAAGAAGTTGAACAGCAGCTGACCGCACATCAGAAAGACGGCAAAGTTGTCGATGCCGCTGCCGCGCATATCCATCAGGCTGCTGAACACCGCCCAGTACACAAGGCACATCAGCAGCGGGTTCAAAACGCTCCACACCACGCCCAGCACGCTGCGGCGGTATTTCAGCTTGAAATCACGGCTTACAAGGTTCCACAGCAGATAGCGGTAGCGCCAGAAGCCATTCCACATTGCTTTGAGTTTTGCCACGGGCGATCACCACTTTTCAAAATACTCGAACTTCTGGGCGGCAAAGGGCTCGTGCAGCTTGTCCTTTGCGCTGGTCTTGTGCTCACAGCCGCAGTCCGGCCACTGCACGTTGACGGTGGGGTCATCGTAGGGGATGCCGCCCTCGCTGGTGGGGTCGTAGACATCGGTGCACTTATAGCAGAACTCTGCCACATCGCTCAGCACCAGAAAACCGTGGGCAAAGCCCTCCGGGATATAGAACATCTTCTTGTTCTCCTCGCTCAGGGTCACGCCCACCCACTTGCCAAAGGTGGCGCTGTGGGGGCGGCAGTCCACGGCCACATCGTACACCTCGCCCTTGGTCACGCGCACCAGCTTGCCCTGGGTGTGGTTCTTCTGGAAGTGCAGCCCGCGCAGCACGCCCCGGGTGGAGCGGCTCTGGTTGTCCTGCACAAATTCCTTGTCGATACCGGCCTCTGCGAACTGGTCCTTCTGGTAGGTCTCCATAAAATAGCCACGGTCGTCGCCGAACACCTGCGGCTCAATGACCACCACGCCGGGGATCTCGGTCTGCGTAAAAATAAACTTACCCATGATATTGTACCTCTCTTTTTTTCTGAAAGCTTTTTCTTTATCTGGAAAAGTCTGGTTTTGAACAGGCTTTTACGCTTTTTTATGGTGCCTTGCCGTTTTGCGGCGCTTTTTCAGGCGGGAATGTACCCGCAGCACCAGTACGGTAACCACGGCTGCACCTATGGTGCACCCCACCGAGATGCCCGCCAGCACCCATGCGCTGCTGCCCGGTTCCACGTCCCTGGCGGCTTCCAGCTTTGTGCCGACGCTCTGCTCCAGCAATTCCGCCAGACCTGTGATCTCCGCCTTTACCCGCACGCTGGTGCTCTCCTGCTGCGCGCCGCCGTTCAGGGTGTACACCGCATACACGGCGGGCTCTGCGCCCAGCAGATACTGCTCCGGCAGCTCCAGGTCCACGGTCACATCCTGCGCGGATAAGCCCTCGGCCAGCAGCAGCTTCACCCCGGGATCGGCTACGGTAACGGTGCCAAGGCTCTGCCCGCCGCCCGCCACAGCCAGCTGTGCGGTGACCGTGCCGCCGGGCAGCTGGGTGTAGCTTTTATAGGTGGAAAAGGCGTAGTCCAGCAGGGTGCGCATATCGTTATATTTATCGGTGCTCAGCTGGCTTTGCATGGTCGCGCAGATCAGCCGCACCCCGTCCTGCTCCGCCAGACAGACATAGCTGTACCGGGCGGTGTTGGTATAGCCCAGCTTGGAGCCCAGCACACTGTCGATATGGTAGCGGCTGGAGCCGATGCGGATCTTATCCTGCTGGGAGAAGTAGCGGGTCACCGGCTGGATGTTGGTGGGCTGCATGGTGTACATCTCGTTGCGGGTGAACAAGTCCTCAAACCCCGGCTGCTGCAGCGCCCAGCGCAAAATCTGCGCCATATCGTAGCAGCTGGTGTAGTGGTCGTTGTCGCTGATGCCGTGGGGGTTTGAAAAGTGGGTGTGGGCAAGGCCAAGCTCCTCCACCTGTGCATTCATGGCCGCCACGCCGTCCGCGATGGTGCCGCCGCCGAAATACTCCGCCAGCAGGTTGGCACCGTCGTTGGCGCTGGCCATCTGGGTGGCGTACAGTGCATCCACCAAGGGGACTTCTTCCCCTTCCCGCAGGGCAATATGGCTGGAATCCGTGCCCGCCAGCGAGTAGACATCCTCATGGGTCACGGTCAGCTTTACGTCATCCCAGTCTCCCTGCGCCTTCTCGCAGGCAAGACCAAGGGTCATTACTTTGGTAATGGAGGCCGGGTGCAGCTCCTCGTCCATATTCTGCTGCGCCAGCACAAGGCCGGTGTCTGCATCCATGATGCAGTATGCCCGGGTATTGGCCAGCGCCGGGCCGGCTGCTGCTGCGCCGGGCACCAGCACAGCGCCTATCAAAAGCAGCACAGTGCACAGTGCTGCGGTAAATTTTTTCATCTGGTATTCTCCGCTTATCCGTTTTATGCCGACAAGACATCATTTGAAGTATACCACATTTTTTCCCCGCTGAAAAGAGATTTACACATTCCTTTGTCCCAGCAGCACCGGTTGCAGCTGCTCACCCCGCAAAGCGGCGTCCACGGCGGCGGGCAGCAGGGCAAGGTCGGCCTTCAGGCTCTGGGGCTTGGCAAAGGGGTCGTCCTGCCCGTAGGGCACAAAGTAATAGTGCTTGCGCTGGCACAGCCGCGCCATATTTTCGCCGGAGGCGCCAAGGCCGTCGTTGGTAGACACTGCCAGCACCACTGGGCTGCCCACCCGCAGCAGGCTTTTGGCGGCAAGGGTCACCGGCGTATCCGAAAGTCCCGCCGCCAGCCGCGCCAGCGTTGCGCCGGTGCAGGGGGCGACCACCAGCGCCTGCGCCAGCCGCCGGGGGCCCAGCGGCTCCACCGCCTGCAGGGTGTCCAGCACCGGCTGCCCGGTAACGGCCTGTAAGCGCTGCCGCCAGCTTTCCCCGGTGCCGAACCGGGTATCCTGCTGCGCGGCAAAGCTCATAACGGGCAGCAGCGTCCAGCCCTGTGCCGTCAGTGCCTGCGCCGCGCCCAAGGCGTCCTCCAACGTGCAAAAGCTGCCGCACACCGCAAAGGCAAGACAGCCCTTTTTCTCTGTGGTCATATCTTCTCCTCCCGCTCCTGCAAAATGGTCTGCACCGTGCGCGCCAGCGCCTCCCCTGCTGTTTCCGGCGCCCAGACCGTCGGCAGGCTCAGCGCGTGCAGCGCCGTGTGCCCCAGCCGCCGGGCGGCGGCAAAGTCCGTACCGCCGGGCTTTGAGGCCAGATCCACGATCAGAGACCCCTTCGGCAGCGCCGCCAGCACTTGCGTTGTCAGCACCGGCGCGGGGATGGTGTTCACCACCGTATCAAAGGCGGCAGCTGCGGCAGCAAGGTCTGTCAGCGACACCGCCCGCAGACCCAGTTCCTCTGCCATGGCCCGCTGCACCGGGCGGCGTGCCGCCACGGTCACCCGCGCGCCCAGTGCTGCCAGACGCACCGCAAGCGCCCGCCCCACCGGGCCAAAGCCCAGCACCAGCACCGCCGCGCCCCACAGGGTACGGCTGCGCCGTTCCAGCAGAATGCCGATGCAGCCCTCGGCGGTGGGGATGGCATTATACACGGTCAGCTCCGGGCGGGCAAAGTAATCCACCAGTTCCACCCCCGCCGCCCGGGCGATAGTCCTTGCGCTGTCCGTCACCTTACCGCCCAGCGCCAGTGCCCCGGGCTTTGCCATGCCCAGCAGCTGCGCCAGCGGCAAATCCGCCTGTTCCAGCGGGAGCGGCAGCAGGATGCAGTCTGCCTGCGGCAGCTGCTGCACGCCGCCCACCGTATACCCCGCCCGCGCCAATGCACGCCCTGCCGCCGCCTGCCGGGCATCGCTGCCCACCACCGCAAACCGCTTTGTCTGCCTCATGTCGTCATCTCCCCTTTTCCGCTGTGCACCATCCTATGCAGGAAGATAAAACCGCGTGAACGGAAAGATGCTGACCGGCAGAAACAAAAAAGCTCCCCCTTTCGGGGGAGCCGTCATCGCGCAGCGATAACTGAGAGGATTCTTATTTCAGCGCTTCTTCCAGCACCTTCAGCAGGTGCGGGATATCCAGCGGCTTTGCGATGTGGCCGTTCATGCCCGCATTCAGGGCGTTCTGCTTGTCCTCCTCAAAGGCGTTGGCGGTCATGGCAAAAATGGGGATGCCCGCCTTGCGGGGGTCGGGCAGGGCGCGGATACGCCGGGTGGCTTCGTAGCCGTCCATCCGGGGCATCTGGATGTCCATCAAAATCAGGTCGTACTGCCCGGGCACGGACTGCTCCATCTTTTCCACTGCTTCAACGCCGTCTCCGGCGGTATCCACAAGGAAGCCCGCTTCCTTTAAGATCTCTATGGCGATCTCCCGGTTCAGGGCGTTATCCTCCACCAGCAGCAGGTGCTTACCGCTGAAGTCTGCCTTGGGCGGCAGGGCGGGCGTCTGGGTCGACTGCACCCGGAAGGGCTCTGCCAATACCTTGCGCAGCTCCGAGAGGAAGAGCGGCTTTTCGCAGAAAGCGGTCACACCGGCGGCGCGCGCCTCCTCCTCGATATCCGCCCAGTCGTAGGCGGTCAGGATGATGATGGGGCAGCTGTCCCCGATGACCTTGCGGATCTGCCGCACGATCTCGATGCCGTTCATATCCGGGATGAGCCAGTCGATAATATACACGCTGAAAGCATCGCCCTGCTCCACGGCGTACTTCGTGCGGATAACCGCCTCCTTGCCGGAGATGGTCCACTCCGGGCGCATGCCGATCTTGGAAAGCATGGTGCTGACGCTCAGACAGGTGTTGGTGTCGTCGTCCGCCACCAGTGCCCGCAGCCCTTCCAGTTGGGGCAGCTGCTTGATCTCTGCCTTCTGCCCGCTGAGGGGGAAGCAGAGGTTCACGATGAACTCGCTGCCCTTGCCCGGCTCGCTTTCAAGGGCGATGGTGCCGCCCATCAGGTCTACGATATTCTTGGTGATGGAAAGGCCCAGACCCGTGCCCTGGATGCCGCTGACGGTGGAGCTTTCCTCCCGGGTGAACTCCTCAAAGATGTGCTTCTGGAACTCCTTATTGATGCCGATGCCGTTGTCCTTGATGCGGAACTCATAATTGCCGCAGCCCTTGGGCGTGCCGGGCTTCTGAGCAATGCGGATGCTCACCATGCCGCCGGTGGGGGTGAACTTGATAGCATTGGAAAGGATGTTCAGCAGCACCTGATTCAACCGCAGCGGGTCGGTGATGATGTCCTCGTCCACCACGTCCATGGTGTCGATGAACAGCGACAGCCGTTTGGAACTGATGTTGGGCTGGATGATGGAGCGTATATCGTGCACGAGATCCGGCAGGTGCACTGCCTTTTCCTCGATCTTTACCTTGCCGCTCTCGATGCGGCTCATGTCCAGCACATCGTTGATGAGGGAGAGCAGGTGCTGGCTGGAAGTGGAGATCTTTTTCAGGTAGTCCAGCACCTGTTCCTTATTATCAACATGGGTCGCCGCCAGCGAGGTGAAGCCGATAATGGCGTTCATCGGGGTGCGGATGTCGTGGCTCATGTTGAACAAAAACTCCCGCTTGGCGCGGTTTGCCGCTGCCTCGTGCCGGACGGCAAGCTCCAGCTTGCGGTTCTGCTCTTCCAGCTGGGCGTGATACTTCTGCTCCTGCTCCCTTTTTTGCTGCTCCGCTAGCTTCATGGAGCGGCGGCGCAGCGTTTGCAGCACTGCCACACAGATCAGATAGAAGATCAGTGCCGTCAGCAGTGCGCTGCTGAAATTGCGGAACACCGATTTTTCGTCGATATAGAGATACAGATCAAAATTCTGTCCGTTGCTGTACATCCCGAAATAGCAGCCGGAATTTGCCCAGTCGCGGGTGTGGGTCAGAATGTCGGGCGCACCGGCCTTGCGGATGCCCTGCACCAGCGGGCTGTTCGTGGTGTACAGTCCGATGAGGCTCGGGTCGTTTGCGGCGATCACCTTGTTGTCCTGCACGATAAAGATGGTGCCGCTGATGTTCTTCGGGTAGCCGTCCAGCACGCTCTGGATGGACAGGGCTGTCCCCTCCACAAACTCCGGCGGGGTCACCCGGTACGCCAGCAGCACGGCGTCCCCTGCTGCGGCGCGGCGGGTGGCAACATCCACCGCTGTACCATCCTGTAACAGAATGCGCTTGAGGTAGGTCTTTTGCGGGTTTTGCAGCACGTTCAGCGCGGCTTGCTCTCGCAGCGATTCCGCAAACTGCGCATAGCCGATATTACCATCCGTATATTCGCACAGTGATTCTCCATTTTCGTCCAGCACGGCAATGCCGGTAAGCCAGAGGGGCTCCGTTTCTGCCCGGAGGCTTTCGGGGTCGTAGAGATCCAAGGTATCATTTTCGGCCAGCTGCCGCACCGAGACCGCCATCCGGCGCAGCGACTTTGCGGTGATGGTATCGTTATATTTTTCGTAGCTGGTGGACTGCACCTTTACAAAGTTGATGGTGCGGTCAAAGTATTCCTCGGTAGCGCGCATGGACTCCCGCCCGGAGAAGAGGGTCACTGCCAGCAAAAGCAGCACGCCCATCAGCAGGTAGAGCGCCGCCACCCGCATATTGGGCGTGAACGTTTTCTTGTTACGGTTCAAGGGCGTCCACCTCCAGATATTTTTCCGGGTCCGGCAGATATTTGCCTACGATCTGCTTCATCGTGCCGTCGGCGCGCATGGCGGCAAAGGTCTCGGTCAGCTTTTCGTCCAGCCCGCGGGTGTCGTTCAGCGCAAAGGCCACGCCGATGCCGGTGACCAGCAGCGGCTCCTCCAGAATGCGGAAATTGGCATTGCAATCCTGCATATACCGCAAAATGGCGGCCTCGTGGGCGGCAATGGCGTCCACATAGCCGCAGTTCAACATGGCGTACTGCACGCTGCGGTCCTCGGCGCTCAGCAGTTCACCAAACTGCGGGATGCGGGGGTCGGTGCCGGCGAGGAAGATTTCCTCCGGCTTGGTGGTGCTTTGCACCATCATGGTCTTGCCCGCAAGGTCGGCAAGCGTTTCAATGCCGCTATCGGCATTGACCGCCACCACCTGACGGCTGACCATATACGGCCCTACCCAGCGGTACAGCTGCTCCCGCCCATCCATGGAAAAGCAGCTCCAGATGCAGTCGATGGCACCACTTTCCACCAGATTGGTTTTCTGCTCCCAGTCAATGATTTCAAACCGTACCGCATACCCTATGCGGGCAAAGGCCTCGGTGGCAATGTCCACATCAATGCCGGTGGGCGTGCTGTCATTGTTCAGGTAGATAAAAGGCGGGTAGTTATCGCTGCCCACCGTAAGCTCGGGCAGCGCTGCCGCCGCCTGTGTTTTGCCGCAAGCGGTCAGCCCGGCTGCCGCTGCCGCCGCGCACACCTTTAAAAAGGTACGGCGGGGTATTTTATGGTTGAATCGCTGTTCTGTCACGCGTAATTGTCCTCACATTACCATTGTAAAATTTCCTGTTTCAGTTCCCCCTGCACGTCCAGCAGGCACTGCAGCAGCAGCGGGTTGAAGGCTCCGCACTCACCGTTCGTGATCATCTGGACAGCCGTTTCGTGCGGGAAAGCCTTTTTGTAGCATCGCTCGCTGGTCAGCGCGTCATACACATCTGCCATGGAGACCAGCTGCGCGCTGATGGGGATATCGTCCCCCTTCAGCCCGTCCGGGTATCCCCTGCCGTCCCAGCGCTCGTGGTGCCAGCGGGCGATCTCGTAGGCGGTCTGCAGCAGCGGCTGGTCTGCAAAGCTTTCAGTCTTTTGCAGCATCTCTGCGCCCAGCATACTGTGGGTCTTGATCACCGCAAATTCCTCTGCGGTCAGCCTGCCGGGCTTATTCAGGATGGCTTCGTCAATGCCGATCTTGCCGATATCGTGCAGCGCCGACGCCAGCGGGATGTTATCCTGCTGCTCGGGGGTCAGGTCGTAGCGGCTGGTCAGCTCCATCAGCCGGTGCAGCAGCGTCTCGGTGATGATGCGGATGTGCCGCACATGAGAGCCGGACTTGCCGTTACGGAACTCCACGATCTGGCTCAGCACGCCCACCAGCACATCGGTGTTCTTTTCCCGTGCGCGGATCTGGTCAGACACCATCTGCACCAGCCGCCGCTGCTTGGCGTACAGCTTGATGGTGTTGGACACCCGACGGTAGACGATCTTTGCGTCAAAGGGGCGGTTGACATAGTCGCTGGCACCCAGCTCGTAGGCCTTGCGGATGGCTTCCTCCGAGTCGTCACTGGAGATCATGATCACCGGCACGTCCTCAATGGTGTGGTTGGTGTTCATGGTGCGCAGCACCTCAAAGCCGTCCATGACCGGCATATTGATATCCAGCAGCACCAGCGAGATCTGCCCGGCGTTTGCCCGCAGCAGCTCCAGACACTGCTTGCCGTTCCCGGCTTCCAGAATGCGGTAGTCCTCGCCCAGAATGCCGGCAAGCATCATGCGGTTCATCATGGAATCGTCCACCAGCAGGATCACGGGCTTTTCCCCTAAGACATCCTTCTGGGCCGCCAACCGACTGTCCTGTGTGTCCACCGCCACGGCGTCCTTGCGGTTTTTGGCCTGATACATTATAAAATCTGCCCGGCGCACCACGTTCTCCATAGGGTCGGCAAGGGTCTGCATCGCGCCGCCGATGCTCAGCGACAGCCGGAAGTGGGGGTAGCCCGGCACCACCGTTTGCTGCACGGCGGTGCGGATCTGCTCCAGCTTTACCTTGAAATAATCCGCCGGGATGCCGGGCAGCACCAGCAAGAACTCGTCGCCGCCGTAGCGGATCAGCAGATCTGTTTCCCGGATGCAGCTGCGGATGGCCTTTGCAGCGGTTTCCAGCGCCAGATCTCCGGCGTGGTGGCCGTAGGTATCGTTGCAGATCTTGAAATCGTCGATATCCATCAGGGCGATGCCTGCCGGGCCGAGGTTATTGCGCACCACTTCCTCGTAATAGCGGCGGTTGTAGGTGCCAATCAGGGCGTCATGGTTCAGCCGCTGCCGGTAGTGCTTTTCTTTTTCCATATTCCGGGCGGCGGTCTGGGCAAGCTGCGCCTTCTGCTCCTCCATCTGCTGCATCATCCGCAGCAGATTATGGTTGGCGGTTTCCAGCGCCTCCCGCTGGGTACGGTTCTGCTGTTCCAGCTTTTCCCGCAGTTCCATATAGGGGGTGATATCCGTGATCGTGCCCACGATATAGCCTTTGCCGTACCATTCCACCTGATTGGCAGCGTTGGTGACCCAGCGGTAGCCGTTTTTGCCCAGCAACCGGAAGATGCTGTCGCCATTCTTGGCGTAAGTCGCGCTGTTTTCCGCGTTCCGGTAGCGCAGCCCGGCCGCCAGATCATCCGGATGCACCAGCGCGGTGTAGCGGTTATCGAACCTTGCCGCAAACTCTGCCCGCCCCCAGCCCAGTATCTCCAGAAAGCGGTCGCTGATATAAATAAAGGGATAGCCTTTTTCCGGGTCATCCGCACAACAGTGGAAGCCGCCCGGTATATTCTGTGCATAGCGTTCCAGCCGCAGAAATCCTTTTTTTATTGTCTCGTCTGTTTCCATTTTACCTTTCCTGCCTTTTTCTCCGCGCATTGCAGCACGCAGTACCCCCTGTTACCGCAATTTCAAACTTTACCTTCCTGTACACCCTGCTTTTGGGCACACTGTAACAGTGTAATTCTATTATCAAAACTGCCTAGATGCAAGCATTTTTTGCCAGTTTGGCCAATGGAAAGGCAGGTAAGGCAACGCAAAAAAGCCGCCGCACAAAAAGTGCAGCGGCTTTGCGGGGCGTCACCTCACAGCCAGCGCTCTGCGATGATCCACCACATACCGGGCAGGTTGATCCGACCCAGCAGATGCTCCAATACGATCAGCATGGTATTCTCCTTTCAGACCGTCCGTTTCAGCCGAACAGCCCCTTCAGTAAAAACAGAAGCAGCTTAGTCAAGCTGCCGCCGCCCAAAAGGCTGAGCAGCGGCCCAAGGCCTTGAAACATGGGAGGTTTGCTCCTTTCGTTTCATTCCGTCCCGACTGCTGCCGGGTGCCGGTCTGCCTTATATACGAACCAGCCCGCTGCAGGATTGCAAATGCCGTGGTGGTAAATATTGGGAGTATTGCAGCTGCCGTCTGCCTTTACGACCCCTTCCCGTGAAAAAGTTGCTCAGAAACGCCTGCGGGCGTTTCTGAGCAACAAATCAAAAATACTATTTCCGCTGAAAATGCCCATAGCAGCGCGGAGGGCATTCCAAATCGTCTTACTTAAAATGCTTCCATGCCGGGGTAGACGGCGCTTTCGCCCAGCTGCTCCTCAATGCGCAGCAGCTGGTTGTACTTTGCCACACGCTCGGTGCGGCTGGGCGCGCCGGTCTTGATCTGGCAGGTGTTCAGCGCCACCGCCAAGTCCGCAATGGTGGTGTCCTCGGTCTCGCCGGAGCGGTGGGAGCTGATGGCGTTGTAGCCGGCCTTGTGTGCCATTTTGATGGCTTCCAAGGTCTCGGAGACAGAGCCGATCTGGTTCAGTTTGATCAGGATAGCGTTGCCCGCACCCAGCTGGATGCCCTTTGCCAGACGCTCGGTGTTGGTCACAAACAGGTCGTCGCCCACCAGCTGCACCTTGCCGCCCAGCTCGTGGGTCATCTGCTGCCAGCCCTCCCAGTCCTCTTCGTCCAGACCGTCCTCGATGGAGATAATGGGGTACTTTTCCACAAGGCTCTTCCAGTGTGCGATCAGCTCGGCAGAGGTGAACTCGGTGCCCGCCTTGGGCAGCTTGTAAAAGCCCTTGCCCTTGGGGCTCTTCCACTCGGAGGCGGCGGCATCCATTGCCAGCATAAAGTCCTTGCCCGGCAGATAGCCCGCCTTTTCGATGGCTGCCAGAATGGTCTCGATGGTCTCCTCATCGCTGGAAAGGTTGGGTGCAAAGCCGCCCTCGTCGCCCACGGAGGTAGCCAGCCCCTTGGACTTCAGGATGGCAGCCAGCGCATGGAATACCTCGGCGCACCAGCGCAGCGCTTCCTTAAAGGAGGGTGCGCCCACCGGCATGATCATGAACTCCTGCGTGTCCACGGTGTTGGCGGCGTGTGCGCCGCCGTTCAGGATGTTCATCATGGGCACAGGCAGGCGGTTGCCGTTTACGCCGCCCAGAAAACGGTACAGCGGCATTTCCAGCGAAGCGGCTGCTGCGCGGCAGGCTGCAATGGACACCGCCAGAATGGCGTTTGCGCCCAGATTGGATTTGTCCTTGGTGCCGTCGGCCCGGAGCATGGCGGCATCAATGGCATAGATGTCGGAGGCATCCATGCCCACCACCGCGTCAGCGATGACAGTGTTGATGTTCTCCACAGCCTTGGTCACGCCTTTGCCCAGATAGCGGCCCTTGTCGCCGTCGCGCAGCTCCAGAGCCTCGAACTCGCCGGTGGAAGCGCCGGAGGGGACCGCAGCGCGGCCCATGGTGCCGTCCGCGCAGTCGGGCACGATGGCGTTTTCATACAGGTCGAGCGCCTGCTCGGCCGTGAGCTCCACGTAGAGGTAGTCGCCGCTTTCGGCCTCATAGCCGATGTTGGCGTAGGTGAGGTGCTCGAGCGTCACGGCCAGCTCCGGCGTGTTGCGCGTGGTGCGCGCTTCGTCGCAGTTGAGCACCTGCTCGATCTGCGCCAGATGCGTGCTCGTGTTGGGGAGCGTGTATTCGCGCATCAGCACCTTGCCGTTCGAGAGCTTGTAGGTCAGCTGCAGACTGGTGATGCTGGTGTCGTCCGTGATCTTTTCGCGCTCTGCCACAACGGCGCGGTGGATGTCCTCCACGGCCTGGATGTTCTCCGCCTCGGTGAGCGTGGAGTTGTAACTGTTGCAGATGATGGCGGTAGCTCAGGTGAATTGCGGAAGAACATCCAAAAATTGACACCACCTGGGGATCTTCGAAATGTCTTGGTTGCCATGTCAGATATGCCTCGTTTTTATGAGAAAGTCTTTCAATACCGCTTTGCAGACGATGATGGTCCTTTGGCTGGGCACCCTTTGGGAAACTTAATTATTGCAGGGATTTCAGAGATGCAAGGCTCGACCTATAATGCCATGCAGTTGTTAACCAAGTTCTTTCATACGACCGGCAAGATCTATCCTTCCAGTGATAGTCCCTTGACCCTTCATGCCGTTTTTCAAGATGGAAAAGAAGTGGTAGGAGAAAGCCACATTACCAACTACACCGGCATGATTGATCATGTCTATGTGACCAATACCTTTGATCAAGAGCGTCCAAAAGCTAGTAAGAAAGTGGTGGAAGCTATTCTTGAAAGTGATATGGTCGTCTTGGGTCCTGGTTCGCTCTTTACCTCGATCCTTCCTAATTTGATGATCGATGAGATTGGGAAAGCCATCCTTGAAACCAAGGCTCAGGTGGCCTATGTTTGCA
>OHCB01000612.1_pt1 | contig 12930 bp, 11 predicted proteins | sample 1577501 | NCBI WGS metagenome assembly OHCB01 (sample SAMEA3879582, study PRJEB24766) | human gut metagenome | biome: human-associated habitat; feature: feces | place: USA | collected 1985/1987
GTTATCAAAGAAGTGCGTGGATATGAAAAGCCAGGACCGACAGGGGATCATTTCTGAAGGCAGACAGGAAGTATGCCGTACATTCTTACAGTTACTGCAAATCTTTAGATACGACAAGAGGTGATTGCATGATCAAGAAAGAGATGATAGCAATGCTGCTGGCAGGCGGCCAGGGAAGCCGTCTCGGTGTGCTCACGGAGAAAGTGGCAAAACCGGCAGTAGCATTTGGCGGAAAGTATCGAATCATCGACTTCCCGCTCAGTAATTGTATCAATTCAGGAATTGATACGGTAGGCGTACTGACCCAGTATCAGCCGCTGCGGCTGAATACCCATATCGGAATCGGTATTCCGTGGGATCTCGATAAAAACGAGGGCGGCGTAACCGTTCTGCCGCCATATGAAAAAAGTACAAACAGCGAATGGTATACAGGAACTGCAAATGCAATTTACCAGAACATGGCTTATATGGAAACATACAATCCAGAATATGTTCTGATTCTTTCCGGCGACCACATTTACAAAATGGATTACGAGGTGATGCTTGACTATCACAAAGCAAACCACGCAGATGTGACCATCGCATGTATGCCGGTACCGATCGAAGAAGCAAGCCGTTTCGGTGTCATGATCACAGACGGAAACGGAAGAATTACCGAATTTGAAGAAAAACCGAAAATTCCGCGCAGCAATAAAGCGTCCATGGGTATTTATATCTTCAATTGGAGCATTCTGAAAAAGTTTCTGGCAGAGGACGCCGCAAACCCGGATTCCTCCAACGACTTCGGAAAGAACGTCATTCCGGCAATGATAGACAGCGGCTGCCGCATGTTTGCATGGAACTTTTCCGGATACTGGAAGGATGTCGGAACGATTGCAAGCCTTTGGGAGGCAAACATGGATTTGCTCGGCACAAATCCTGTTTTCAATCTGTACGATAAGGAATGGCGTATATATTCAAAAAGTCCGATTATGCCGCCGCATTATGCGGGCGCGGATGCAGTCATTTCAAACAGCCTTGTTACCGAGGGCTGCGTTGTGCACGGCCTTGTGCGGCACAGCGTGCTTTATGCGGGCGTTCGCATCGAACCCGGCGCGGTCGTGGAGGATTCAATTATAATGCCCAACTCCGTGATTGAGCGCGGCGCGGTCGTTCAAAAAACAATTGTGGGTGAAAATGCGATTGTCGGCGCAAAAGCTCGGGTCGGCTGCCAAAAACTTGATACCGATGCCGACTACGACACAAAACTTACCGGCGACATAACCCTTGTTGCAAGTGCCGTTCGTGTTGCGGACGGGCTGCGGATTCCAAAGGGCATGGTCTACAACTGCGGAAAAGGGGGCGGATTCAATGAATAACAGCATGTTCGGCTTGATTTACACGGGCGAGGCGAATGCGCAGCTTCGCGAATTGACGTTTTCGCGCTCGGTTGCAGCCGTTCCGTTCGGCGGACGTTACCGTGCCATCGATTTTATGCTTTCCGATATTGTGAACACGGGCATTTCAAACGTCGGCATAATCACTCAAAGAAATTATCACTCTCTGATGGATCACCTCGGCAGCGGAAAGGAATGGGATCTCCACCGCAAAAGGGACGGTCTGTTTATCCTTCCGCCCTTTGTAACGCGGGATAATACCGGCGTTTACAGGGGAACGGTCGATGCAATTCGTTCCGTAATGGGCTATATTCGCCGCAGTGCGCAGAAATATGTCATTCTGACCGGGAGCCACACTCTCTACAACACAACATATGACAAAATGCTCCGACAGCACATTGAAACGGGCGCGGATATCACGATTATGTATAACGAGGAGCACGAGTTCAACAGAGCGGAACAATACGATGACCTGCGCCTCACGATTAACGAAAACGGCAGGATCACCGACCTTGCGCTCAATCCTTATATGCCGGACAGCCCGTTTATGGGCTGTGATGCATACATAATGGAAAAGACTCTGCTGGAATACCTTGTTGAGGATGCGGCCGCACACGGCGAGTTTGATTTCATGCAGGATGTTCTTATCAAAAATGTGAATAAATACAGGTTCTGCGGCTGGAAGTACAACGGCTATGTTGCAAGATTGAACTCCGTCGATGCATTTTATAAGCATAATCTTGCGCTGCTTCAGCCCGCTGTGCAGCAGGATTTGTTCAATTCCGCGCACCCGATTTATACAAAAGTCAAGGATGAGGTGCCCGCGAATTACTGCGGCAGCGGCAGTGCGCGCAACAGCGTTATTGCGGACGGCTGCATTATCGAGGGTGAAGTCGAAAATTCCGTGCTTTTCCGCGGAGTTCATGTCGGCAAGGGTGCAAAAGTCAAAAACTGCATACTGATGCAAGCCACCTATATCGGGGATAACAGTGAACTGTCTTATATGGTGCTTGATAAGGGCGTTATAGTTTTGAACGGCAGGCGTTTGAGCGGGCATGAGAATTATCCCGTCATTCTGCGAAAAGGCGTCACTGTATAATGCCGCGAACAAAGCGGGCGGGGCAAAAGCTTCCCAAAGCGGGAGCATCGGAGCAAAGTTTTGCGTTCGGTCGGAGCAAAACGGATATAGGCGTGAAAAATGCTTATTTCCAAAGTATATTTTCAAATAAGTGTTGACAATATTTGCCTGTGGATTTATGATACAACTGAGCGGAGGGAGAAAAGCCTCCCGAGCCGCCTGTTACCAAAGCCGCAGCGGATGCGGTGCGCCCGATGTGGCTGCACATGCGTTTTCGGCACCACGCCGGCGGCATGAACTCGCCGCCTGTGCGGTAATTAAAAAAACATTATTTTTTGGAGGATTTTATAGAATGAACGCTTACATTCAGGAAATTCTTGCGAAGGTTCAGCAGCGCGATGCGCACGAACCCGAGTTTCTTCAGACTGTTGAAGAGGTTCTCAAATCCCTTGAACCCGTTATCGAAAAGCATCCCGAGTATCAGGAAGCCGGTCTTCTTGAGCGTCTCGTAGAGCCGGAGCGCGTTATCGAATTCCGCGTACCTTGGACCGACCGTGACGGCAAAGTTCAGGTAAACCGTGGCTTCCGCGTTCAGTTCAACAGCGCGATCGGACCCTACAAGGGCGGTCTCCGTTTCCAGGGCAATGTTAACCTTTCCATCATGAAGTTCCTCGGCTTTGAGCAGACCTTCAAAAACAGCCTCACCAGCCTTCCCATGGGCGGCGGTAAGGGCGGTTCCGACTTCGATCCCAAAGGCAAGACCGATAAGGAAATCATGGATTTCTGCCAGAGCTTCATGACCGAGCTCTGCCGTCATATCGGACCCAGCATCGACGTTCCCGCAGGTGATATGGGTGTCGGCGGCCGTGAAATCGGTTATCTCTTCGGCCAGTACAAGAGGATCCGCGGCGCATACGAAAACGGCGTTCTCACCGGCAAAGGTCTCTCCTTCGGCGGTTCCCTCATCCGTCCCGAAGCAACCGGTTTCGGTGCTGTTTACTACCTCTGCGAAGTTCTCAAGCATGAGAACGACACCATCGAAGGCAAGACCGTTGCAGTATCCGGCTTCGGTAATGTTGCTTGGGGTGTTACCAAGAAGGTTGCGGAACTCGGCGGCAAGGTTGTTACCCTCTCCGGCCCCGATGGCTACATCTACGATCCCGACGGCGTTGTAACCGAAGAAAAGATCAACTACATGCTCGAAATGAATGCAAGCCGCCGCAATCGCGTACAGGACTATGCAGACAAGTTCGGTGTTGAATTCTTCCCCGGCGAAAAGCCCTTCGGCCGCAAGGTCGATATCGTCATGCCCTGCGCAATGCAGAATGACGTTCATATGGAATCCGCAGAGAAGATCGTTGCAAACGGCATCAAGTACTATATCGAAGTTGCTAACATGCCCACCACCAACGATGCTCTCTACTTCATGATGGATCAGCCCGGCATGATCGTTGCTCCCTCCAAGGCAGTTAACGCAGGCGGCGTTGCAGTTTCCGGCCTCGAAATGAGCCAGAACGCAGAGCGTCTTGCTTGGACCGCAGAGGAAGTTGACGCAAAGCTCAGGCACATCATGGTCAACATCCATAAGGCCTCCATGGAAGCAGCAGAAGAGTGCGGCCTTGGCTACAACCTCGTAGCAGGCGCAAACATCGCAGGCTTCAAGAAGGTTGCTGATGCTATGATGGCTCAGGGCATCTGCTAATCATTGATTAACATTTGTTGATTAACCTCAAATAAAGGTCGGGGAATCGCTGTGCGGCGATTCCCCGATTGTTCAATTTAGGTATTGCTGCCGAAACAACTCAAATTCACTTTACTGCGTTTAAATTTAATCCGCCGCATTTTCCGCTGCCGGCAGCAGCTTTCAAACGCGGAAAGTTTTGACAACCGCCACAAGCGTAAAACAGGAGTTACCCATGGACTTGATGAAACTTATAAAGGGCACCGATATAGGCGACTGCGTTGCTCGGCTTCTTTTCACTTGGAACGCCGATCACCCCGATGCGGAGAAGGCTAAGGAAACTTTTATCAGCGCAATAAAAGCAAGAATGCCGCAGCAGGCAAGGCTGAATTTGTCGAGTGCGGAAAAACTTTCGGACAGCATTGACAGATACCTGATAAAAAACGACCCCGAGCTGTATGCGGCAACGAAAATCGGCGTTGCTCTTGAACTGCCCGAGACTATCGGCTCGCAGGGAACTGCCCTTCTGCGCGTTGCGGTGGCGGCAACACTGTCCTCGGTTCCGGATTCGATACTGAGCGACAAGGATGCGGCCGCTGAAATCATCGTTTCCGATTGTAGAAAACTGATCAAAATTGCGGAGATATTCAAGCTGATGCGGAAATAATGTGCGCCTAAAATATATCTGTAATTTCGACCGAAAAATCGAAAAAAACTATTGACAGGCTCAAAACAAGCGGTTATAATTATTCGGCAAATGAATATCCGCCATAGACAGCAGGTGCGCGGGCGAGATGCTTCGGCATCGGCCGTCCAAGCTTAATCTCCTGCCGAGGTAGAGACAAAATAGTTATTTCATCAGTTATTGCAGCAGCGGCTTTCGGTTTTTATGCTAATGCACTTTGCGTTTTGCATTAAATCGGGGCAGTGCTTAAAATGATTGTTCGGCTATCCTCTGTCCCCCTGTCCTATGGCATGGGGGATATTTGTTTGAAACTGTGACAAGGAGGAATTTTCCATGGCAAATGCTTCTATTCTTGCAATGAAGGAGCAGCACGTTGCGGAGATCAAAGATCGTCTCACAAGGGCTCAGTCCGTTGTTATGTTCGATTACCGCGGTCTTACCGTTGACGAGGTGACTGCACTCCGTGTCGAAATGCGCAAAGCAGGTGTTGAGTACATCGTTCTCAAAAACACCATGGTCGAAAGAGCCTGCCGCGAACTCAACATCGATGAGTCCGTTCACGCAATGCTCAAAGGACCGTCCGCTTTCGCTTTCGGTTACGACGACGCGGTTGCACCCGCAAAAATCCTTAAGGATTCAATCAAAAAGTTCAAAAAATGCACCATCAAGGGCGGCATTGTGGACGGCGTTGTTACCGATGCTCAGGGCATCGATGCTCTCGCTGATCTGCCCCCCAGAGAGGTTCTCATCGCCCGTATGCTGGGCAGCATGATGAGCCCCATCACCGGCCTTGCCATCGCTCTCGACCAGCTCGCAAAGAAGCTCGGCGGCGGCGAAGCAGCCGAAGAAGCAGCGGCAGAATAACTTTCGCTGCGTAACCGTTTCAAACAAAAATTTTTAATCGGAGGAAATTAAAATGACTAAGCAGGAATTTATCGATTACATTAAGTCCCTCACCGTTCTCGAACTCGCAGACCTCGTTCATGCGGTCGAAGAAGAATTCGGCGTATCCGCAGCAGCAACCGCAGTTGCAGTTACAGGCCCCGCAGCAGCAGCAGAACCCGTTGAAGAGAAGACCGAATTTGACGTTATCCTCAAGGGCTTCGGCGCACAGAAACTCAACGTTATCAAGGTTGTCCGCGCAGAACTCGGCCTCGGCCTGAAGGAAGCAAAGGAAGCTGTTGAAGGCGCACCCACCACCCTCAAGGAAGGCCTCTCCAAGGAAGATGCAGAGAAGCTCGCAAAGGCATTCACCGATGCAGGCGCAGAAATCGAAATCAAATAATCATTTTCCCTGTCACAAACAAAACCCCGCCCGCCGCAGCTGCCCGCAGCCGCGGCGGGCTTTTTTGCTTTTTGAATAATAACGACGGAACGGGTTAGATGTCAACGTTTGAGTCAACATTTGAGTCAACGTAAGAACCGGGAAAAAGAGATTTGTAAAGAAATAGAAATTACATCAAAACTTCGTTGGCGGGCACTTCATCAACCCATACCAACGGTAGATAAATTAAAATCCAAACAGTACGAGCGGTGTGTTCCGTGCACCGCTCTTTTTTGCTATAATTGGGTAAAGAAAACGGCAGGACGAAAGCTTGACGGCGGCTTTTAAAGACACAGTGCGAAAATGCCGCCGAAAAAAGGAGGAAAGCGGAGCAAATGGAGAACAAGCTTGCAGAGAATATCCGAACGTTCAGAAAACAGCGCGCATTGACGCAGGAACAGCTTGCGGAAGTGCTGGGCGTTACTGTCGGTGCGGTGTACAAATGGGAAGCGCGGCTGTCCCAACCGGAATTGAGCACGATAATGGAGCTTGCGGACTTTTTTGACACATCGGTGGATGTGCTTCTCGGCTACGAGCTGAAAGATAACCGCCTTCGGGCAACGGCGGCACGATTGAAAAGGTATCAGTCCGACAAGGATGAAGCCGGCCTTGCCGAGGCGGAAAAAGCATTAAAAAAATATCCGAATTCCTTTGAAATTGTGTTTAATGCCGCAGGGCTTTTCAGTGTGTTCGGAACGGAGCGCGGCGAAAAAAGGCTTATGCGGCGCGCATTGGAGCTTTTGGAAAAAAGCAGGCAGCTTATTGCGCAGAATACGAACCCGCGGATAAACGAAAGCACACTGTGCGGAAACATCGCGGAGGTGCTGCGCGTAATGGGCGAAGCCGAACGCGCCGTTGAGATGCTGAAAGCGAATAATGCGGGCGGAATGTACAGCGACATAATCGGATTGACACTTGCGGAAGCGTGCGGCCGACCGGAGGAGGCAATGCCCTTCCTTTCGGAATCGCTCGTTGAAAATACGGTCAGAATCATTCGAACCGTGTTTGGTTATATCAATGTGTTTTTTCAAAAAAAGGATTATGCGTCTGCAAAAGCGGTGCTGAATTTCGGCCTTGCTCTTTCGAACGGACTGCGGCGGGACGGGGAAACGAATTTTACAGACAAAACATCGGGAATGCTTTACGCATGTTTGGCCTATTCGGAGTTGATGGACGGCAATGCGGTCGGCGCGGAAAAAGCGTTGATTCAGGCAAAGCTGACAGCGGAACGCTTCGATGCAAACCCGAATTACAGCGCGGCAGCGATCCGCTTTGTTTCGTGTGACGAATCGGCAAGCGCATATGACGACATCGGCGCAACGGCAGCGGAGGGAGTGCGGAACACGGTCTGTTCTCTTGAAAGTGCCGAACTTACGAAAATATGGGAAAGGGTGAACAACGATGAAAAACGGTCGAACAAAGAATGACAGCAGGGGGAATTGTGCTGCCGAAAACGAAAAAGCAAATGTATCAAAAGAAAACATGGGCGCATTTTGTAAAAAACCGCTTGGAAAACAGTTGCGGGGTCAGTTCTTTTATAAAAATATTCCGATTTTTTGCCTTGCGGTGTTTGCGGCTTTGGCAGCCGGCTCGCTGAATCTGATTCTTTCGTGGATAATTCAACAGCTGATGGACACGGCAGCGGGAGAGTCCGGGGCGTTAAGCTTTCGCACTTTGCTTTTGATAAGTGCGGGCTTTGTTCTGCTTTGTGCGGGGCTTTCCCTTTTGAACTATGCGTCGCAGCCCCGTTTTTTGGAACGGGCAATGCGGCAGTACAAGGATTTCGCATTCAAAAAGCTGATAGGAAAGAGCATTTCGTCTTTTCGTGATGAAAGCGCGGCAGGCTATCTTTCCGCATTGACGAACGATGCCGCAAGCATTGAAACCAATTATCTTGCGCAAATGCTTGCAATGATAACAAAGGCGGTCACCTTCGTCGGCGCGCTGCTGCTGATGTGCAGGTATTCACTGCTCATGACGGCAATTGCGGCAGGGCTGACGGTGCTTCCGCTGATAGCATCCCTTTTGACGGGCAACAGACTGCAAGCCGTTGAAAGCAGGGTTTCCGAACGGAACGGAGAATTCACCGCCGCACTCAGCGATTGCCTCGCAGGGTTTACCGTTGTTAAAAACTTCAGGGCGGAGCGGGAGATCTTTCGCCTGTTTGCGCAGAGCAACAAAGCCCTTGAGCATGAAAAATTCACGGGACGGCGCATTAAAATGCTCGTCGGAATGATCGGCGCGGTCACGGGGATTTTCGCTCAGCTCGGAGTGTTTATCGCAGGCGTGTACCTTTCGATGAAGGGCGGCAGCATGACGCCCGGCGCAGTTGTTCTGTTTGTTAACCTTATGAATTTCATCATTTCGCCCATTGCGGAGCTTCCCGGATTGCTTGCATGCCGCAAAGCGGCATTGGGGCTTGTGGATAAACTTGCGGCCGCGCTGGAACGCAGCTCTTCCCGCGAGGGGAGTGAAACGCTCAACAAGCTTGAACACGGGATTCGGCTTGAAAACGTCTCTTTCGCATATGAACCGGGGAAGACGGTGCTGCACGGAATAAATGCCGAGTTTGAGGCAGGCAGGGCATATGCGCTTGTCGGCGGCAGCGGCAGCGGAAAATCTACCCTGCTGAACTTGCTCATGGCGGCGGAAACAAACTACAGCGGGCATATCCTTGCGGACGGAATCGAACTGTCGGATATTTCAACGGAGTCGCTCTACGGAACGATGGCGGCAATTCAGCAGAATGTTTTTGTTTTTAATGCCTCGATAAAGGACAATGTTTCGATGTTCCGTGATTTTCCGAAGACGGAGATGGATGAAGCGATTGCCCGTGCGCACCTTGGCGCGCTGATTCGCGAACGCGGGGAGGACTACCTTTGCGGGGAAAACGGCAGCGGGCTCTCCGGCGGCGAGAAACAAGGAATTTCCATTGCGCGGAGTCTGCTCAAAAAATCCTCCGTTCTGCTTGCGGATGAGGTGACGGCGGCACTGGATGCGCAAACGGCGCACCGGGTTTCAAGCGATATTCTCGATTTGCAGGGAATCACACGAATTGTTGTTACGCATACTCTTGAAGAATCGCTCCTGCGCAGATACGATAAAATCTTTGTGCTTCGCGGCGGCAGGATTGAAGAGGCGGGCAACTTTGCGGATTTGATGGCGAACAAGGGATATTTTTACGCATTGTTCACCGTTGCGCAATAAAACGAAACGGCATGTTCAGGCTTCGTGCAGCATGAAACCGTATGAATACCAATGTAAATGTGTAAATGCATATTGCGGAAGATTCCCGGAAAATTCTCGGGGAGTCTTCCGCAGCGTTATGTCGGAGCGGGGCGGCAAAAACTATTTCAGCCCGAATTCACGCAGAACTTCAATGGCGGAATTCCGCGCACGCTCGGATTTTATGTTGCGGCGAACATCGGAAATATCGACGTAATCGCCTTTGCGGGCACATTCACACAATGCTTCCGCAACATATGCATCGCGAAAGCGTTCCTCTTTAAAAATCAGCTCAATGGAGCTGTTCATCTTTTTGTCAAGCGCGTCTATCATGGTTCGATACATGAAATGATCCTCGCCCAAAAGCTCGCGGAGGCGTTGAATGCACGAGATGGCTTCGCTCATTCGTTCAACGGTCACACGGCGGCGGTAACGCCAGCCGCATGAGCCTGCACCGAGAAGCTCATCCGCAGAGGTGTCCAATATCAGAGCAAGGTCTTGCAAAAGTCCCGTATCCGGCATAGTTTCGCCGCGTTCCCAATTTGAAACGGATTGTGCGGTTATGCCCAAGCGTTCGCCCAATTCCGCCTGCGTCAGCCCGACGGTCTTCCTGCGGGCAGCGATATATGCTCCTATTTGTTCCTGGTTAAGCATTGTTTTTTCTCCTTTGCTTTTTTGATGAAACAATTATAGCACGCGGAACGGAGGCGGAAAAGCGAGTGATGCTTTATTTTTTTCGCTGATTGTTAAGCCGGCGTTCAAAAAGAGCGTCAGCGGTCGGCGGCAGACGAAACATGAAAAATTGCGCTGTTTCCATGCGGGTGCAAATGTGATATAATTTCTTTGTGAGATGTTTGAGATTGATTAAATAATCAATAACTCAAACTGATTTATAAAAACATCAATCAAGCTTCGGCAAATATGAACAAAGGCTGAAATTTAAATGAGAATCAACATCGATACAAGAAGTGTGCAACTCACGCCGAACCGGCTTCGTCAACGCAAAAAAGGGACAGGCTCCGCATTTCCGACTCCCGTCCCCGTTACGCGCAGTGCCGGAGCTTTAATTTTGTTCGTCGTTTGAGTTCTGGGTGACATGAATCGTGATGTCAACGCCGTCCGCCCTGTCGGATTGGGACACGTCAACATTCATGCCGCCGGAGCGCAGGTACTCACAGGCGGAATTCACCGTGTTCATGAACATGCGGTAATCCTTTACAATTCGCATAATGACGGGGCGGGGCTTTGCACCGTCCTTTTTGCTGTCGAACAGTGAATTGAGCTTTTTTTCAACAAGGCGTTCGGTGTCCTTAACGCTCAGGCCGTCCTCGCCGGCTTTTTTGATTATTGCAAGCTTGTCCGCATCGTCCGAAAGGCGCAGCACGGCGCGGGCGTGGCGTTCACTCAGCCCGTAAAGACCGACAGCTTCACGAACTTCAGGGGAAAGTTTGAGGATACGGAGCTTATTTGCAATGAAACTCTGGCTTTTGCCGAGACGGGAGGCAAGCTCCTCCTGTGTGAGCTTCAGCTCGTCCAAAAGGGCTTTATAGCATTCGGCCTCTTCAAAATAATTCAAATCCTCACGCTGAAGGTTTTCAACAACGGCCATCAATGCGGAATCGGCGTCAACCGCGGAGTTGTCAACTATACAGAGCGCTTTTTCCGACCCAAGGCTCCGCAGCGCACGCAGACGGCGTTCACCGGCGATAAGCTCGTATGTTTCGCCGTTTTTGCGAACGACAAGGGGCTGAATCAATCCGACCTGCCGAATGGATTGTGCAAGTTCGGATATGCTTTCGTCATCAAAGGTTTTTCGCGGCTGAGCAGGGTTCGGAACGATGGAATCCAGTGCCAGTTCAACAAGCTGGCGTTTTGCCTCGGCAGGCTGTGCGCCTGCTGTTCCGCTTTTTTTGTCTTTCAGAAAATCAAACAGTGCCATATTGAATAAAACTCCGAATAAAACTCCGAATAAAACTCCGTTGCCGCTCTGCCGTTCGGACAGGTAAAAACTGCCTTTTCGGGCAAGCGGATATTTCGGTTGTGCGGAGAATGAACTCCGCATGTAGATTATACATTATTACCCGGTATTTCCGCAAGCGGGAATATCGTTTTGTTTTGTCGAAACCGGATGAAACGTGAAAGCACGGAGCGGGAAATACCTCGCCGTGCATCTGCGCGGGGTGAAACCCGCTCGGACGGGCGGTTCAAGGGCTTGAATCAAAGTCCGTATTTTTTAAGCAATGCATCAAGCTCACCGCTTTTTTGCAGGTCATAGATGAACAGTTCCGCAAGCTGAGCAACGGCGGGTTCATCCGCAGCTGAGGCGATTGCATATTCGACATTGCCGAGACTTGTTTCATGGCGGATAAATCCGTGTGCGGATATTTCTTCCACATATCTTGTGCAGTAAGCACCGGTGACGACCGCACCGGCAACGGTGCCGCGCGCAAGCGCATCGAAAAGCTCCGGATAGGAGGCGAAAGCTTTTGTTGTGAACACGATCGCATCGGCGGGAAGCTCCGGTGTGCGTCCCTTAAGCCGGTCAATGAGAGTGCGTTCAACTTTTGTTTCGTGCGCATCAATGTATTTCTTAAGCCTTGTTTCACCTGCCGTGCCCTGAACAAAACCGATAACAAGTTCGTTCAGCGGAGTTGTTTCGCTGCCGCTTTTAACAAGCACGGAGCATGTATCCGTATAATACGGATAGGAGTAGACATATTTTGAACTTGCGCCGCGCGGCATCAACGCAACGGCGGCATCGATTGTGCCGTCCGAAAGCTTTGTTGAAGCGGTTTGGCCGTTCACGGTGATGAGTTTTGCCGCCGCATCCCCGGCGGTGTCGGGAAGCAGATACGCAGCGAATTTTTGTGCAAGCTCGATTTCAAACCCTTCGCCGCCTTCGGCAAAAAGCGGCATATCGTCCCGCACGCCGACGGCAAGCACGCCGCGTTCGCGTATGCGCTGAATTTCCGGGGTGTTCATAAGCTGCGTTCGCGGCTTTAAGAGCGCTGCAAGAAGAACGAGCAGAACCAGCCCCGCCGCACAGCAGAGCGCGATGCGGACGGGTTTGCCCTTTTCGCCGCGAAGAGTAAAATTGAGCCGAAGCTTTTTATGCTGTTTTCCGTCGCGGAGGAAACTCCGACGCGGGTGATGATGTCGATTTTTCATGATTAATATTATATCAGTAAAGACGCACATTGACAAGAGCGGCATGTTGACAGTATAATGTATAATTGGGTAAACGTTGATTAATTCGGAACATGCCTTTCGCGAATGCACCTGCCTTAACCGCAGCCTGTCCGAAACCGATTCGGGCATTCGGGTGTTTCGAAACCGCGATTTGCCCAAAGCGGCCGCCGAATCGAGTTTTTGCGAAAACAAATTATTCGGAACGAACCTGACATTAAGCAATCAAGCCCCGCAAGGGGAGAAAGGTTTACAAATAGAATGAAATCATTAACAACAACCGAACTTCGGGCACTCTTTCTCCGCTTTTTCGGCGAAAGAGGACACACGATAATCCCTTCGGCTTCCCTTATTCCCGAAAACGATCCCACGGTT
>OHCB01000623.1_pt1 | contig 12788 bp, 8 predicted proteins | sample 1577501 | NCBI WGS metagenome assembly OHCB01 (sample SAMEA3879582, study PRJEB24766) | human gut metagenome | biome: human-associated habitat; feature: feces | place: USA | collected 1985/1987
ATAGTTGAAAATGTTGTTAAGCTCGGTGTGCTTTGCAGCCTTTTGACCGGTTGCGTGGCAGAAAACAACGTCGGGATACTCTTTTGCGGCGCGGATGAGGTGATCCTCATGACCGAAGGAGTTCGCGATGATGAGCTTGCAGCCCTGTTCCGCGAGGTCGACTGCTGCTTCATAGCACTTTTCGTCCTCGGTGACGTTGTATTTGTAGATGATCTGATCATCGCTGAGGTTGCAGGCTTTTTTTGCGGCCTCAATGCCCTGAATGTGTGCGTAGGTGTAGCCTTCGTTTTCGTCGCCGATGAGAATTGCACCGACTTTGAAATCTGATTTGCCCGTTTTGTCGGAACAGCCGGTGAACGCGAAAACGCCGAACGCCATAACTGCCGCAAGAACGATTGCGAGAAGTTTTTTCATTTGGAATGTACCCTCCGGATATTTGCTTGCTCTGTTTCACTCGAAACAAAACAGCAACAAAATTATACGCAGAAATTGACGAAAATGCAACAGGAATATGCTCCAAATAGAATATACGAACCGAGATATATCTGTTGGCAAACAGGTTTAATCGGGTCGGTCTTCTGTCGAAAAAAGCTGCCTGTCCCGCCGGAGCCGGCGCCGCCTGCGGTTGATGCTGCGTTCAAGGTCGCCGTTATTTATGAACTCCGCAAGCACATACTGTTCAAACACGGGCACGGTGCAGGAGTAGAAGTCGAGTTTTTTGGAAAACAATGTATCGAGACTTTCGGGAAGCAGCATATAACCCATTCGCATAGCGGGCGCGATGGTTTTTGTGAACGTGTTGACATACACAACAATATCCGGAGCAAGCGAAAACATGGTGTCGATCTGCCTGCCCGCAACGGCAAATTCGGAAGCATAGTCGTCTTCAACAATAAATGCACCGCCGCGCCTTGCCCAGTCAATGTATTCGGCGCGTTTTGCGGCGGCCGCGGTTATGCCGCTCGGGTAACTGTGAAAGGGGGTGACATGCAGCGCCGACGCTCTGCATTCCGAAAGGGCAGAGGAAGAAATTCCGTCCGAACCCATTTTGAGCGGAATGCAGGCGATCCCGTTTGCTTCATAAACACGAGGTATTTTTTCGTAACACGGATTTTCGACCGCAAAGGAGGAACCGCGTTCAAAAAGCTGGGCTATCAGGCCGTAAAGGTATTCCGCACCGGAACCTATGACAATGCGTTCCGGTGCAGCGGAAATGCCGCGGCTCCGCAAAAGATAGTCCGCAATTGCACGGCGAAGCTCGTCCGTGCCCCTGTTCGGGGATTTTACAAGAATGCCCCTGTCGCAGCGCGAAAGAACGCGGCGCATGGTTTTTGCAAGCACGGAAAAAGGGAAATCCTCATCCGCACCGATATTGTGCGCGCTCATCTGTGCCTGTGTTGCGCGGGGCGCACCGGCGGTGAGTCCTTCCGCTCCGTATGCAACATAGTAGCCGCTGCGGGGGCGCGAAACGGCATAACCCTCATCGCAGAGCAATTCATAGGCATGTTCAACGGTGATAACCGCAATTTCAAGCTCCGCCGCCAGAAAACGTTTGGACGGCAGCTTATATCGCGGGGGAAGCACGCCTTCGGCAATATCCGCTCGGAGCAAACGGTAGAGCTGCTCGTATGCGGGTGTTTTTGAAGCCTTGTCGATTCTGTATTTCATTTCAAACTGACCTTATCAAATATTCCTTAACTGACGATAGCGACAGTATCAGTTTAAGTGTATAATAACCTTCGTCAAAAGTCAAGTCCCGTAAGGGACGACAGAAAGCTTCAGCCTCGGGCGGATGCCCGTGCGAAACAGAAAGGCGGCATTATGGAAATTAAAACGAATGAAAAAAAGTTTTCAACAAGAACCCTCACCGTGACGGCAATGTTCCTTGCGATGAACATTATCATGAGCTCCTCAATGCTCAGCGTGCCGGTTCCGGGCGGGCATATCTATCTTAACAACGCGATAATAACCATTGCATCGATATTGCTGAATCCGCTTTGCGCGTTCATCGTCGGCGGCATAGGCGCGTTCATCGGAGATTTGCTTTTTTACCCTGCGCCGATGTTTGTTTCCCTTGTGACACACGGCATTCAGGCCATCGTTGTTTCGCTTTGCGCCCGCAAACTTTTCCGCGGAAGCAAAATGAATGCGGGTGCCGTGATCGGCGTTATTCTGGGCATTGTTATAAACACTGTCGGCTACTCACTCGGCAGAGCGTTCATCTATTCAACTCCCGAATATGCAGTTATGAAACTGCCGTATCAGATACTGGAGGATGTTGTGGGTTCGGTGCTGGGTTATGTGCTTTGCTTTGCATGCGGAATCAAAAAACTGTTTGAACGTGAATTCGGAAGCAGGAAAAACAAAAAAACAAATTAATCAGTAAACCAAAGTAAAGAGAACGCTCGCCCGGCTGCAAACCGCACCGTGCGAGCTGTTTCTATTTGAAATATATTAAACAAACTGTTCTTCGGCAAAGACAGCCGTGAAGCAGGTGGTCTTTGACTGAATTTGAACTTTTCGGCGGAACCCCGCGGAGAAGTGTATTCGAAAAACCCGAAAGAGGGCACGGTTTACCGTGCCCTCTTTCGGATTAAATAAATTTGTGGAGATTTTCACGAGCAGGTGTTAAAAAGCATTGGATGAAAACCGAGTTTTCAATGCGATATTAAACCTGCGCTGTGACTGAATCAGTCGTTGGTGGGAGCACCGACGGGACATGTGCTTGCGCAAAGGCCGCACTCGATGCAAGCGTCGGGATTGATTTCGTATTTGCCGTCACCCTCGGAAATTGCGCCGACGGGGCAGTCTGCTGCACATGCGCCGCATGCGATGCAAGCTTCAGTGATACGATAAGCCATGGGTATTACCTCCGAAAAATATTTGATTCCGAGGCAGCTCAGCTGCCTCAACAGTATTTTACCACGAAAACGGCAGAAATCAAGCCTTTTCGAATAAATAAATTAAAAGCCGCGCTATATGACATACAGTGCGGCCGGAAAGCTTGGTTTATAAGCAAAAATTATTTGTTGTCCATAGCGTCTTTAATGGACTTGCCGGGCTTGAAAGCAACGGAACGGGTGGCATCGATATCGATAGCCTCACCGGTCATGGGGTTGCGGCCCTTGCGTGCGGGACGTTCGCGAACTTCAAAGCAGCCAAAGCCGACGATCTGAACTTTGTCGCCCTGCCTGAGTTGTTCGATGATGAGATTGAAGATGGAATTGACTGCAACGTCTGCATCCCTCCTGGTAAGGTTGGTCGTGCTCGCAAGAGTGCTGATAAGCTGAGCCTTATTCATTGTATGTTCCTCCGTTTATAGAATAAACTAAAAATTACGCTATTGTGCACAACATGGTGCAGAACCCTGTTATGCTTTGTTCGGGCGGAAAACCCGAACCCTTAAGCAACATTCAGTATTTTATCAGTCTCGCGCCGAAAACACAATAGCTTTTTGGTATATTTTAAGCAAATATCGCAATTTAATTCACTTTTTTATCCTATCCCAATATGAATCCATTTGCTCAAGAGTCATATCCGAAAGACAACCGCCTTCGGACAGGATGAGTTCTTCCATTTTGATGAATCTGTTCGTGAATTTTTGCGTTGCTGCGGCAAGTGCCAGCTCCGGATCGACACCGGCTTTGCGGGCCGCATTTACACAGGCAAAGAGCAGATCGCCGATTTCTTCCGCAATTGCCGGAGCATCGCCCTTTTTGAGTGCATCAAGAACTTCGTCCGCCTCTTCGTGGACTTTCGGCAGGGTGTCGGCAGCGGTGTCCCAATCGAACCCGACTCGGGCGGCGCGCTTTTGAATTTTGCAGCTGCGCATCAGTGCGGGGAATGCTTTGGGAACTGCGCGCAGAGTGTCGGCCACGGTTTGCTGGTGCTTCTCTTTCTGCTTGAGCTTTTCCCAATTTGCAAGCACGTCATTCGTGCCGTCAACATGAACGCTGCCGAACACATGCGGATGGCGATAAATGAGCTTGTTGGTGATTCCCGTTGTGACATCACGCAGGGTGAAGTCGCTGCATTCTTCTTCGATAACGGAATGGAAAACGATTTGCAGCAGCAGGTCGCCGAGTTCCTCTTCAAGCGCAGTCATATCGTTGCTGTCGAGCGCATCAAGCACCTCGTATGTTTCTTCCAGCAGCGAGGAGCGCAGGCTTTCGTGGGTTTGCTCCGCATCCCACGGGCAGCCGCCGGGAGCGCGGAGCCGATGCATAACTTCAAGCAGCCCGTCAATGCCGTGGCGTGTACGCTGCAAAAGCCCGCAGGGGGGAACAAGAACGACGGTTGCCGCACCGTAAAGCTTTTCCGCTTCCGGGTGATCCATTCGGTGCAGCGGAAGGCAATTAACATCGTATTCTCCGCAGTTGTTCATTGTGCAGACAAAAACATCGGATTCATCCGGGTAGTACTCGCTCAGCCGAAGTTTGATTTCGCCCGCGATAAGCAGGTTGTCCGTCTCTTCAATAACAACGGGGAAATCCGTTCCTAATTATATTGAAGGAATGCGCCGAACGAATATCATAACCCGACCACGGCGCAATATGCCCGCAGTTTGCGGCGGCACAAACCGCAGATTCCGCAAAGCCCGGCGCAGGCATGAAACGGACGGTAAATCCGTTTTCGTTCGCACGGCTGCACAACAGCGCGGCAAGCTCACCTTCAACGCCGCGGCCGAGGACGGCATAGCCGACGTTGAGGTTTTCCGCATTCTCGGATTCGAATGCCGCCGCAAGCCTTTCGGCAATGCGTTCGTTCAATTCGTCAAAATCAAAGCATTCGCTGTATAAATCATCCATTGAAACCGCTTCGGGGCGGATGCGGAGTGCGGCATTTGCGCATATATGCTCCGTTGTCTGCAAATACAGTCGGTCAACGGATTTAACCGCTTCGAGTGAGTTCTGAGGAACGGTCTGCGGCGTTGCAAGCGGGATAACGGTAAGCGTTTTCATAATATTTCTCCATTCGAAAATCTGCTGCGAATCCGGTTCGGAAACTGCGCCGGATTGAAACTGACCTTATTATAAAACGCGCGGGCGAATTTTGCAATTAAAAAAGTGCCGCAGCCGCGGACGATTTTTCGGGTTTAAAAGGCATCGGGAACGGTGAACGGCGGGGAAATGAGGCAGGCATATGACTTTTAAGCTCACTGCCTTAATCTCATTTCCGCAAATGCCTGTTTTCGATTCGTTGTCCGCTGTTCACGACTGTTCACGGCTTAATAAAGGTTATAATACTTTCGGGATCGACAGGACTGCCGTTGACACGGATTTCAAAATGCAGGTGACTCCGCTCCGCGCATTCGCTGATTGCCGTGTCGCCGATGCAGCCAATGACTTGACGGGCGGTGATTCTGTCGCCGATATTCACGGGCGGCTCAGCCTTCAGATTGGAGTAAACGCTTGCCATGCCGTTTGCGTGAGAGATGACGATTGTGACCCCGAGTCTGTCGTCAACGTAAACATTTTCAATCGTTCCGTCCGCAATTGCACGGACTTCACTGCCCTTGCTGCATTCTATGTCAACTCCGGGATGCGTCATCCATTGATGAAGCGTCTCCGAATAAAGCAGAGAGTTGATTGCGAAGCTCTTCATAACGGTTCCGTCAACCGGCGGCTTCAATCCGGACAAAACTCCGTCCGCTGTCGGTTCGGGTTCGGGCGAAAGCTCGGGCATGGGCGTGAATTCCGGCAGTGCAAGCGGCGTTGGGCGCGGCAAGGCCGTGCCTGCGGCCGGCGTTTCAACGGCGGGCACCGGAGTGCCGCTTTCGGCGGAAACAGTGTTCAACACGTTTTCAAGCCTTTGGTCGTCCGAACGGTTGACCGGTGCATTCGGGGCATCGTTCCCCCCGGCCGTAAAAATCAAAACTGCTGCGCCGCCGAGGGAGGCGAGACAGCCCGCAAGGGCAAGATAAAGTCCGTTGCGGCGCATAAAAACTGCTGAGCGAAGGCGGAATCTGCGAAACCGCCACTTGATTTGTTGCTTGCGATTCATTGTTCTGTTCCTTTCAGTATTCAGAATAATCCGTTTGTTCAGGCTTTGGACTTTTTTGTGTTCCAATGCCTTTATTCTGCTCGTTCGGCGGACGATATATGCGTGATAAGTTGGCGATGGAATGTAATTTGGTGCAAATTAAGGTTGATTATGGCTGAAATTAAAAATATATTATTTATTTTTACGAAAAGAGAATGTTGATAGAATACGCAATATTTACAGTAATGCAGGGAAAATTGAATATTCAAATGTCACCGAGTAAAAAAAGAGCATTTTGCTTTGGGAATTGCACATTCATTATTTTTTTGATAGAATAATGTCCGATTGGCGCGGACGTGCAACAGCGTCTGCTCGGTCGAAGCAGCAAAAGCTGCAAAAAAATATGTTGGAAGGAGAACCACATGAAAAAGTTTCTTGCAATGCTCGTAGCGGCAATGATGGTGCTTTCCCTTGTAGCCATCCCCGTGCTTGCAGACGGCGAAGTTGTATTCGCAGTTGAAAATGCACCCGCAACGGCAACCCCCGGCACCGAAATCACCGTTAACCTCACCGTGAACGGCACTTTCGAAGCACATGTACTCAACATGCAGTTCAACTATAATGCTGATGCATTCGAGTATGTGTCCCACACTCGCGGCGATGTTCTCAACCAGATCATCGACCTCGGCGGCACTCAGCTTGTTGATGCCACCACCATCCCCGGCTCCATGCGCCTCGGCGTCATGATGCCCACCGCTGCTTTCACTCAGAGCGGCACCATCTGCTCCGTAACGCTCCGCGTTAAGGAAGGTGCAGCAAACGGCGCAAGCGATCTCGCTCTCGTCATCACTGAGTTCAAAAACTTCCCCACCGGCGGTCAGGCAACCCCCATTGCCAACGTTGTAAATAACGCAACCGTTACCATCACCGGCGGCAGTGAGCCCACTCCCGTACCTCCCACCGAGGAACCCACTCCCACCCAGAACCCCAACACTCCCGCACCCGGCGGCATGGCTACCATCAGCCTCACCGCAGGTGATGTATTCGGCGACGGTTCCGGTTACCAGATGCTCCTCGATGCAGATGCAACCGCATTCGGCAACGAGATCCCCGCAGAAGGTCCTCTCACCCTGAGCGGCAACGCACCCGCAGGTCTGTACGATGCATTCGAGTATAAGATTCCCGTAAATGCAGACGGCAGCACCACCACCAGCAACGTTGTTGTTAACAACACCGTTACCATCCAGGTACCCGCAGGTACCTATGACTGGTGCCTTACCAACCCGACTCCCGGCGACCGTATCTGGATCGCTTCCAGCCAGGGTAATGTAGGCGGCCGTGCAGACGATTACACCTTCGAAGCAGGCTACACCTACAACTTCACCGTATACCTCCTCGGCCAGAATGACGCAACCGATGTTGAAATCATCGGCGGCGGCACTCCCAACACCCCCGTACCTCCCACCCAGAACCCCAGCACCCCCGCACCCGGCGGCGCAACCGGTTGGGGCTTCGAAACCGATCCCTTCGCTGAAGGCTGGACCATCCGCGATGACGACGGCGACGGCTACAACTGGGAATGGATGGATGCAAGCGGTTCCAACTACAACGTATACGAAGGCACCCACTGCATGGCATCCGCTTCCTTCCAGAACAACCCATTCGGCGGCGGCACTGCACTGAATCCCGACAACTGGCTCATCAGCCCGGCATTCACCGCAGGCAGCACCGTTACCTTCTGGTATGCAGGTCAGGATCCCAACTATGCGGCTGAACCCTTCGGCGTATATGTAATCGCAAACGGCACCACCAGTGCCGAACTCGGTCACTTCACCGCTTCCAACACCTATCAGCAGGGCAGCGTAGACATCAGCGCATATGCAGGTCAGCCCGTTCAGGTTGCGTTCCGTCACTATGGCGTCACCGACATGTTCAGGCTCAACCTCGACCTCGTTGAGGTTTCCGGCGGCGGCAGCACCCCCAACACTCCCGTACCTCCCACTACGATCCCCAAACCCACGCTGGTTCCCCTCGATGTTACATTCTCCGCTGCAGCACCTGCAAGCGTTGCGGCAGGCGAAGAATTCCAGGTTGCAGTGAACATCGGCGGTGTCATCGACTACGAGGCACATGTTCTCAACCTCCGTCTTGACTATGATACCGATGCATTCGAGTATCTGCACGACGAGCCCGGTGCTGTCATGAACCAGATGATTGAAAACAGCGGTACCGCAATTCTTGATGGCTTCAGCATTCCCGGCAGCATTCGTTTCGGCGCAATGATGCCCAATGCCGGATTCACCGCATACGGCACTCTGTTCACTCTCACTTTCCGTGCGAAGGCTGACGCTGCGAACGGCGAACACAACTTTGATCTCAACGTTGTTGAGTTCAATAACTTCCCCATGGGCGGCACTTCCACTCCCATCGAACACACCGATGTTGATGCGATCGTTGAAGTAACCGGCGGTTCCACTGTAACCCCCACCCCCACCGAAGTTCCCACGCCCACTCCCGGTCCTGTCAGCGACTTGGATGAGGCAATGAACGTTGCAGGCGGCACCCTCCACTTCAACACCGACGGCGATTATCCCTGGATCGTTGAAGAAACCTGGGGCAAGAGCACCAACATCAACGTTGCAAGTTCCACCTCCACGGTTTCCACCACGGTTACCGCGGCAGCAGGTGACATCCTCCAGTTCGACTTCCGCTCCTTCGGCGAAGGCTTCGGCGACACCGTTTGGGATGGTCTCCACCTCTTTATTGACGGCACCGAAGTTGCAAAGTGGAACCGCGTTGAAACCTGGACCACCTATGCAGTTGAGCTCACCGCAGGTGAACACACCATCACCTGGACCTACCAGAAGGACAGCTCCGTTGATAAGGAAGGCGACTATGCAAACGTTGACAATGTATACGTCGGCGCACCCGTAGTTCCCACCTCCATCGAAGTTGAAAACGTAACCGTTCCCGCCGGCCGCAGAGCAACCGTTGCTTACACGGTTCTCCCCGCAGAGGCATTCAACAAGAACGTTACCTTCAGCATTGCAAACACCGCAATCGCAACCGTTAACGAAAACGGCGTTGTTGTCGGCGTTGCGGAAGGCACCACCACCGTTACCGTAACCTCCGTTGCAGATCCCACCGTTTCCGCAACCGCAACCGTTACCGTAACCGAGGCTCTGCCCACTGTAAACCTTGAAGGCTACATCGCATACGATCCCGAAGGCACTTCCAACATCTGGGGCGGTTTCGCTGATTATGATCCCAGCGTTATCGAAAACTTCGGCACAATGGGCTCCACCTTCGGCGGCGCATTCGCAGGCGGCAATGTATACGGCTTCATGTATGACAGCGACACCAACGACACCCGCTTCTACATCATGAACGCTGACACCCACCAGGTTGCATACCCCGGCACCAGCGCAGGCCGCGTTGTTGTTGCTATGGCATACAACCATGCAGAAGGCGAAATGTACGCTATCGCAGCAAACGATGCAGACGGTCGTTCCATCTACACCGTAAACCTTGCAACCGGTACGCTTACCGAAGTTGCTGCTCTCAATGCAGGTGATGAAACCATCATGACCCTTGCAATCGACGGCAGCGGCAATGCATACGGTCTCAGCTACGAAGCAACCAATGCTGTTCTCTACTCCATCAACCTTACCAACGGCAACTGCACCGCGATCGGCGGAACAGGCCATGGTCTTGAGTACGTTCAGTCCACTGTTTGGGATCACAACACCAACCAGCTCTTCTGGGCACAGTACTCCAAGGTTGAAACCGACAAGGGTCAGCTCTTCGTTATCGATCCCGCAACCGGCGCAGCAACCCTTTGCGGCACCATCGGCACCGGCGCAGAAGTAACCGTTCTTTACACCAAGAACAACATGCCCGTTGCTCCCATCGAAGTTCCCGAATACGATGTAATCTTCGTTGACGGTCTCACCAACGAACCCATCCCCGGCGGCTACACCGTTGAAGCAGGCACCATCCTTGATGAAGCCGACTTCCCCACACCTCCCGAGCATGAGGGTTACGTATTCACGGGTTGGGACTACAACGGTGCACCCGTTTACTCCGACCTGACCATCAAGGCAAGGTATCGTGATCCCAGCGCAACCACCGCTACCATCAGCCTCACCGTTGGCGATGTTTGGGGCGACGGTTCCGGTTACCAGATGCTCCTCGATGCAGATGCAACCGCATTCGGCAACGAGATCCCCGCAGAAGGTCCTCTCACCCTGAGCGGCAACGCACCCGCAGGTCTGTACGATGCATTCGAGTATAAGATTCCCGTAAATGCAGACGGCAGCACCACCACCAGCAACGTTGTTGTTAACAACACCGTTACCATCCAGGTACCCGCAGGTACCTATGACTGGTGCCTTACCAACCCGACTCCCGGCGACCGTATCTGGATCGCTTCCAGCCAGGGTAATGTAGGCGGCCGTGCAGACGATTACACCTTCGAAGCAGGCTACACCTACAACTTCACCGTATACCTCCTCGGCCAGAATGACGCAACCGATGTTGAAATCATCGGCGGCGGCACTCCCAACACCCCCGTACCTCCCACCCAGAACCCCAGCACCCCCGCACCCGGCGGCGCAACCGGTTGGGGCTTCGAAACCGATCCCTTCGCTGAAGGCTGGACCATCCGCGATGACGACGGCGACGGCTACAACTGGGAATGGATGGATGCAAGCGGTTCCAACTACAACGTATACGAAGGCACCCACTGCATGGCATCCGCTTCCTTCCAGAACAACCCATTCGGCGGCGGCACTGCACTGAATCCCGACAACTGGCTCATCAGCCCGGCATTCACCGCAGGCAGCACCGTTACCTTCTGGTATGCAGGTCAGGATCCCAACTATGCGGCTGAACCCTTCGGCGTATATGTAATCGCAAACGGCACCACCAGTGACGAACTCGCTTACTTCACCGCTTCCAACACCTATCAGCAGGGCAGCGTAGACATCAGCGATTTCGCAGGTCAGACCGTTCAGGTTGCGTTCCGTCACTATGACATCACCGACATGTTCAGGCTCAACCTCGACCTCGTTGAAGCTGATGCAGGCGGCGAACCCCCCGTACCTCCCACTGATGCACCCATCACTGAGGCACCCATCACCGAGGCACCCATCACCGAGGCACCCATCACCGAGGCGCCCATCACCGAGGCACCCATCACTGAGGCACCCATCACTGAGGCACCCATCACTGATGAGCCTGTAACTCCCGCACCCGGTGACGTTATCTTCAGCGTCGGCGGCGTACACTATGTTGCAGCAGGCAGCCAGGTCAGCGTCGATCTCACCATCGACGGTGAATATGAGGCAAACGGCATGAACATCTGGGTACAGTACGACGCAGAGAAGCTCACGCTCAACAGCGTTGACGAAGGCGAGATTATGAAGGCCATCAAGGATCTTGGCGGCATGAACATCCTCGACTTCCAGAGCATCCCCGGCAGCGTACGCCTCGGCTCCATGCTTCCCACCGACCCGGTAAGCGGCAGCGGCAAGATCTTCACCATGAACTTCACCGTTGCGGAAGGCCTTGAGGACGGCACGGAAATGCCCATCGAGATCCTCGTTAAGGAATTCTTCAACATGCCCGTAGGCGGCGAGAACACGCCCATCGCGTTCTTCGCAGAGAACGGTTCAATCGTAGTCGGCAGCGAGCCCATCGTCACCGATGAGCCCGGCGTCACCGATGAACCCACCGCAGTTCCCACCGACGCTCCCAATCCGCCTATAACCGGCGCAATGAGCCTCATCGGCGTTGGTATTGCAGCGATCGTTGCGAGCGCAGGCGTTGTTATCTTCCGCAAGAAGGAAGAAGACTGAGCCTAACCTCGGTGCAGTGCGGCCGAAAGGCCGGCATTGCAGCAAACTGAATTGATTCACCCCGACTTTGTCGGGCGGCGGACCCCGCAGAGCGCAAGCCCTGCGGGGTTCGTGCGCTGCGGAGGAAGAATATTGAACAGCGGGGGAATACAGCCGTGACTTCGGCGGTAAATGTGCAGATTGCGGCAGAGAACCCCGATGAAAAGAATATATTGACATAATGCTAAGCAAACAAAAAACAATAAATACTGTAAAAAAAGGAAAAACATCAAAACAAATTGAAATCACAGGCAAAAAAAACTTCCAATTTTTTAAAAAAAATATTTGCATAAACGCCCGATGCTTGATATAATATAGCGGAATGGAGGAGTACACATGCCATTCGTTCAATTCACGAAGCTATTGCCGATCCGCCCGCCCGGGCGGAACAAGGCTTTAGACTTATAAAATGTTGGAAGGAGAACCACATGAAAAGATTCTTTGCAGCGCTTCTTGCGGCACTGATGGTATTCTCACTTGTTACCATCCCCGCAGTTGCAGAGGGCGAAGTTGTGTTCGAGGTTCCCACCGTCAACGCCCAACCCGGCGACACGGTTTCGATCCCCGTAACCCTCACGGGCAGCAACTTTGAGTGCCATGCCATGAACATGAACGTTCAGTATGACGCTGAAGCTCTCACTCTCAACAGCGCAACCGAAGGCGACGCTATCAGCGGCGCAACCATGAAAGTTCTGGATACCGAATCCGAACTCGGCAAGGTTAAACTCGGTCTGCTCTATGCTTACGACGGCATGACCGCCGGCGGCACTCTGTTCACAATGAATTTCACAGTCAACGAAAATGCGACCGGCAATGCCGCTCTCACCATCAATGTTGTGACTTTTGCGAACATGCCCGCAGGCTCCACCACCGCGACTCCCATCGCTTATATTGCGAATAACGGCGCGG
>OHCB01000632.1_pt1 | contig 12639 bp, 9 predicted proteins | sample 1577501 | NCBI WGS metagenome assembly OHCB01 (sample SAMEA3879582, study PRJEB24766) | human gut metagenome | biome: human-associated habitat; feature: feces | place: USA | collected 1985/1987
AGGAAAGCATCTGTCCTTCGATGCACATGGCAACCACAAAGGACTGCGCAGGGATTTTGGACAGGATGCTCTGTCCCTCCTGTGCAAGGCAGCTTTCAATCTGTGCAGCGGAAGGGTCCTGCGGCATTTTGCCTTCGGGCAGCTCGATAATCTGTAATTTGACAAAGGCGCCCAGCCGCTTTTGATATTCTTCGCAGGCGCGGCGCAGATAATCCTCTTTTAATTTTCCGACGGTAATCAGGTCGACTTTGAGCATGGGCAGCTCTCCTTTTCAGATGGGATTTAGCAGTTTCGGTTTTCGTACCAGTATTTCTGGTCAAGGGTGCGGTAGGCAAGCGCTTCGGCAATCTGGGTGCGTCCGATGGTTTCTTCGCCGGCAAGGTCGGCGATGGTGCGGGCGACCTTGACTACACGGTCATAAGCACGGGCGGTCATCCCGAGGCTTTCGAAGGAGCGGCGCAAAAATTCCAGTGCTTCGCCGCTGAGTGGGCAGTAGTGCTGCAACTTTCCGGCAGGGATGCGGGCGTTGCAGTGGAAAGGCTCTCCGGCAAACCGTTCTTGCTGAAGCTTGCGTGCTTTTTCTACGCGCGCGCGGACAACAGCCGAGCTTTCTTCGGTACTGCTGCCGGTCAGGTCGTGAAACTGGACAGGCGCGACCTCGACGTGCAGGTCGATGCGGTCGAGCAAAGGACCGGAGATTTTGGAAATGTAGCGCTGGACAGCATTTTCCGAGCAGGTGCAGGCGATGCTTGGGTGTCCGCGATAGCCGCAGGGACAGGGGTTCATGGCAGCAACGAACATCATCGAGCAGGGATAGGTGACGCGGGAGGAGGCGCGGGAGATGGTCACACAGCTGTCCTCGATGGGCTGGCGCAGCACCTCCAGTGACTGCCGATGAAATTCCGGCAGCTCGTCCAAAAACAGCACGCCGCAGTTGGCCAGACTGCACTCGCCCGGGCGAAACTGCGCCCCACCTCCGGCAAGGGCGGCAGCGCTGGCCGAGTGGTGCGGGCTGCGGAAGGGCCGGGCGGAGATCAGGCCCCGCCCCTTGGGCAGCTGGCCCGCAATGGAATAGATCTTGGTGGTCTCCACAGCCTCCTCCCGGGTCAGGGGCGGCAGGATGCCCGGCAGGCGCTTTGCCAGCATGGATTTGCCGGTGCCGGGCGCGCCGGTCAAAAGCACGTTGTGCCCGCCTGCGGCTGCAATGACCATGGCGCGCCGCGCCAGCGATTGCCCCATCACGTCCGCGAAATCCGGCACCTGCTGCCATGCGTCCTCAAAGGGGATGGCGGCGGCAGGGGAGAGGGGGCGGATGCCCTTCAGTGCCTCCACCACCTCCCGGGCGGTGTGGGCGGGATAGACGGTCATGGTGTCGGCACAGGCCTCGGCTGCCTCGGCGGCGTTCTCTGTCGGGACGTACAGCGCCCGGATGCCGTGCTCGGCAGCGGCAAGTGCCATGGGCAGCACGCCGGACACCGGGCGCAGACTGCCGTCCAGTGCAAGCTCGCCCAGAAAGGCAGCCTCGGCAGGTACTTCTTCTAACTGTCCGCTGGCGGTCAGCAGCGCCAGAAGCAGCGGCAGGTCGTATACCGGGCCGGTTTTGCGCACATCGGCGGGGGCAAGGTTGATGGTGATGCGCCGGTCCGGAAAGCGGAAGCCAAGGTTTTTGATGGCGGCGCGCACCCGGTCGGCGCTTTCCCGCACGGCAGAGTCCGGCAGGCCGACGATGGAAAACGCGGGCAGCCCGCCGGAAACATCGGCTTCCACCGCAACGGCAAAGCCGCGCAGCCCGTTCAGGCCAAAGCTGTTGGTCACAGAATACATGGTGTCCCTCCCTGCATGGCGCATGGTTTGTCAAAAATGCCAAAAGTGGAAAATAATGGATATATTTTCCATACTTCGACAGTTTTTTCTGTTTAAAATCATTATAGTAAAGCACAGGAAAGTTGTCAATGCAGCAGAAAGGAGAACGAGAGAACATGACAAATGGGGAATGTTGCCGCTATATCCGTACCTATTCAGAACTGGAGGGCTTGCAACACGCCTGTACGCTGGTGTACTGCGCCGCATCCACCCCGCAGGGGGTGCTGGCACAGCTGCGCCGGGAGCAGGGCGGCAAGGTGCGCAGCAGCACGGTGCTTGCCCCGGCGGACAGCTTTGGCCGGGTGATGCGGCTGCTGCGCTACCTGTGTGAAAACGGCGTGGGGCCGGAGCAGTGGCTGGAGGTGCTGGAGGATGTACACCAGCCCTACCAGCTGCTGGATACTTCGAAAAACGCAATAAATATAGCAGAAGAACCGGTTTTTTGTGGCATTTGTCGGTTTTAAGGGCACAAACTTCGGCCATTTTACGCAATTGACATAAGCGGAGCAAGAGTTTATAGTATAAGTAGGTTTATACAAACCATTTCGATCCGGGGAAAAAGATTTTAAACAAAGGTAAGGTGTACAAGATGTATATGGATGAATATAAGCGCTGGCTGGCAGCGGATCTGGAGGATGCAGACCTGAAGCCGGAGCTGGCAAAGGTCGAAGGCAATGACGATGAGATCAAGGATCGCTTTGCTGTGGCGCTGAAGTTTGGTACCGCAGGTCTGCGCGGTGTGCTGGGTGCCGGTACCAACCGCATGAACATCTACGTTGTCCGTCAGGCAACGCAGGGTCTGGCAAACTGGGTGCTGACCCAGGGCGGTACCCAGACCGTGGCGATCAGCTACGACAGCCGCCTGAAGAGCGATGTCTTTGCCAAGACCGCCGCTGGCGTTCTGGCAGCCAACGGTATCAAGGTGCGCATCTATGATGCCCTGATGCCTGTGCCTGCCCTGAGTTTTGCTACCCGTTACTATAACTGCAACGCCGGCATCATGGTCACCGCTTCCCACAACCCTGCCAAGTACAACGGCTACAAGGCCTACGGCCCGGACGGCTGCCAGATGACCGATGACGCCGCCGCCATCGTCTATGATGAGATCCAGAAGACCGATGTGCTCACCGGTGCAAAGTACATCTCCTTTGCCGAGGGCGTGGAGAACGGCATGATCCGCTTTGTGGGCGACGACTGCAAAAAGGCGCTGTACGATGCCATTGAGGCACGTCAGGTGCGCCCGGGTCTGTGCAAGACTGCCGGCCTGAAGCTGGTGTACAGCCCGCTGAACGGCTCCGGCCTTGTGCCCGTGACCCATGTGCTCAATGATATGGGCATCACCGATATCACCATCGTGCCCGAGCAGGAGTACCCCAACGGCTACTTCACCACCTGCTCCTACCCCAACCCCGAGATCTTCGAGGCACTGAAGCTGGGTCTGGAGCTGGCCACCAAGACCGGTGCCGACCTGATGCTGGCTACCGACCCCGATGCCGACCGCGTGGGCATTGCCATGAAGTGCCCGGACGGCAGCTATGAGCTGGTGTCCGGCAACGAGATGGGCGTTCTGCTGCTGGATTACATCTGCGCAGGTCGTATCGAGAAGGGCACCATGCCCAAGAACCCCGTGGCAGTCAAGTCCATCGTGTCCACCCCGCTGGCAGACGCTGTGGCAAAGCATTACGGCGTGGAGATGCGCAATGTGCTGACCGGCTTCAAGTGGATCGGCGACCAGATTGCCAACCTCGAGGCTGCCGGTGAGGTCGACCGCTTCATCTTCGGCTTTGAGGAGAGCTACGGCTATCTGGCTGGCCCCTACGTCCGCGATAAGGACGCCGTCATCGGCTCCATGCTCATCTGCGAGATGGCTGCTTACTACCGCAGCATCGGTTCCTCCATCAAGCAGCGTCTGGAAGAAATCTACGCTCAGTACGGCCGCTACCTGAACAAGGTGGACAGCTTCGAGTTCCCCGGCCTGACCGGCATGGAGAAGATGGCTTCCATCATGCAGAAGCTGCGTGACCAGCCCCCTGTGGAGCTGGCCGGCCATAAGGTGGTCAAGGTGACCGACTACAAGAAGCCGGAAGAGACCGGTTTGCCCGCTGCCAACGTGCTGATCTACACGCTGGAAAACGGCGCTACCGTGGTGGTGCGTCCCTCCGGCACCGAGCCGAAGATCAAGACCTACTTCACCACACTGGGCAAGGATCTGGCTGAAGCGCAGGCACAGAAGGATGCTCTGGCTGCCGCCATCGAGCCTATCCTGAAGTAAAACTATCCCAAAGCATCTGCGGGGCTGCTGCACGTTTTTGTGTAGCAGCCCTTTTTTGCGTTCAGCAGACAGTTGATCGGAGCAAAAGCCTTACGGAGGTGCCGCAAAGTTTACCGTCACCGCGAAAAGCCGTCCCCTTGGGGAAGGTGGCTGCGAACGTAGTGAGCAGACGGAAGGGGTCAGCGCCTGAGGGGGCGAAAGCGCACACTCTGGGTGACTGCCCTTTCAGGACAGACCGCAGGGCTTTATGCAGTACAGATGCACTTTTGCTGTGTAAAATCGGTTGAAGTTTGCGCTGTGATACGCTATAATAAAACATGGTTTATTATAAGCAGCTGTGGGCGTGCAGCGCGGCACAGCGGCAGGGTAGGTGGAAGAGATGGAAAAAACTGTATCAGCAGTATTGGTGGCGGCGGGCAGCTCGACCCGCATGGGTTTTGATAAGCTCAGCTTTGATCTGGGAGGCGAAACGGTGCTGCACCGCAGTATCCGCGCCTTTGCCCAGTGCCCGCAGGTCACCGAGCTTGTGCTGGTGGCGGGCAAAAACCGGGAGTTTGTGGCGCAGCAGGCGGCGGATTGCCCAAAGCCTGTGCAGATCGTAGTGGGCGGGGCTACCCGCGCCGAGAGTGCAAAAAACGGTGTGCTGGCTGCGCACGGAGAGCTGGTGGCAGTGCACGATGCCGCCCGCCCCTTTGTGAGTGCGTCGGTCATTACAGCGGCGCAGCAGCCCCGGCGGTGCCGGTGAAGGATACCATCAAGGCCGCTGCTCGGGGCGATGGCAAAACCGTGCCCCCGGACTGCGCGGTGCACGCTACCCCGGACCGCAGCACCCTGTATGCGGTGCAGACCCCCCAGTGCTTTGACCGTGCAGCGTACCTTGCGGCGCTGGAAGAACTGGACGAGACCCGCGCCCGCCTTGTTACCGATGATTGCAGCCTGTTTGAGCTGACCGGACGCCCGGTGCAGCTGACGCAGGGCGACTATGCAAACCTGAAGATCACCACCCGGGAGGATCTGCCCCGCCCGGCACAGAGGAAGGAAACGGAAATGCGTATTGGACACGGCTATGATGTACATCGTTTGGTAGAGCATCGCAAGCTGATCCTTGGCGGGGTGGAGATCCCCTTTGAAAAAGGCCTGCTGGGGCATTCGGATGCAGACGTGCTGACCCATGCGGTGATGGATGCTGTGCTGGGCGCTGCGGCGCTGGGGGATATCGGCCAGCATTTCCCGGACAATGACCCGGAGTACGCCGGTGCCGACAGCCTGAAGCTGGCCTGCCGCGTGGCGCAGATCCTCAAGGAGCATGGCTGGCGCATTGAGAACATCGATGCCACCCTGCTGTGCCAGCGCCCCAAGCTTGCACCCCATATCCCGGCCATGCGTGCCAATCTGGCGGCGGCTTTCGGCCTGCCGGTAGAGGCGGTAAGCGTAAAGGCCACCACGGAGGAGCATCTGGGCTTTACCGGCGAGGGACTGGGCATTGCTGCCCACGCCGTCGCCCTGATCGAAGCTGTGTAAGGGGGCACACACGCATGACACTGAATGCGATCATCGCAAATTTTCAGACCTTTAAAATTGTCGATCTGCTGGATATCATCATCATCGCGTTTCTGATCTACCAGCTGCTGGGCATCATCAACCGCACCCGCGCCGGGCAGCTGGCCAAGGGTGCGCTGCTGGTCATGGTCGTGTATCTGGTAGCCAACACCCTGAATATGCGCACCGTTACATGGCTGCTCAACTCGCTGCTGCAAGTCGGTCTGCTTACCCTTGTGGTGCTGTTCCAGCCGGAGATCCGTCGCGCACTGGAGCGCATGGGTCAGACCGACCAATGGGCTTCCAAGCTGTTCAACGTAAAGGGGCGCTACAACGACCCCAGTCTCAAGGGTGCGTGGCGCAGCGCCATCATTGCCATCTGCGATGCAGCCGAGCGCTTTTCTGAGACCAAGACCGGCGCCCTTATCGTGCTGGAGCGCCACACCAACCTTTCCGAGATCGTGCGCACCGGCACCCCGGTGAACAGCGCGGTCAATCTGGAGGTGCTGGGCACCATCTTCTACGAGGGTACACCTCTGCATGACGGTGCTGCCATCATCGAAAACGGCCGCATCAAGGCGGCGGGCTGCGTGCTGCCCCTTTCCAACAATCTGGATCTGGGCAAAGATATGGGCACCCGCCACCGCGCCTGTCTTGGTATTGCGGAAAACTCCGACGCTATCGCCATTGTGGTTAGCGAGGAGACCGGCATCATCTCCATGGCCAAAAATGGTGTGCTGATCCGTCATTTTGACCGCCAGAGCCTGTATACCCGCCTCATCGACGAGATGATCCCCAAGGAGTCTACGGTGGAAAAGAACACCGCCGACAGCTGGGTGGAGCAGGCGAAAAAGCTGTGGAACTGGATCAGCCAGAAGGGGGAGGACGAGCAGCAATGAGCAACCAGCCGAACAAGACGAATGGCGCAAAGCCTGCCGTCCGCAAAAAGAAAAATCTTCTGGATGACCGCCGCGTCCGGCTGGCACTGTCTGTGCTGGGTGCCATCGTTGCATGGATGGTGGTCACCATCATCGTTCAACCCGGCACCACCAACACCATCTATAATGTGCCGGTGGATTACACCTACGATTCCGCCGCCTATACCTCCCGGGGCCTGAGCATCGTCAGCGCCGAGGACAAGACCGTGAACCTGAAGCTCTCCGGCGATGGCTACACCATCGGCGGGCTCAGCGCGTCGGACTTTGTGGTCTACCCGGACTGGTCCAGCGTGCGCGACAGCGGCGAAAAGACTCTGCGGCTGCTGGTGCGCGGTGCAAACGGCCTGCTCAACGGCGTGACCGTGACCATGGAAGGCAGCGACAACACGGTGGATGTGGTGTTTGACGTGGTGGAGGAAAAGACCCTGCCCGTTACTGCTACCACCAACTATCTGCGCATTGCGGATGGCTATATCCTTTACAGCACCGAGGTTTCCAAGGAGACCGTCACCCTGTCCGGCCCTAGCAGCGAGCTGAGCAAGGTGGCTACCTGCACCGCCGAGGCATCCTATAACAGCGAGCTGACCGAGTCGGTCACGCTGAACACCCCTCTGCGCTTCTACACCAGCGGCGGCAAGGAGGTCAAGTTCCAGTACACCACACTGGAAGAAAGCAATGTGGACGTGACGCTGCAAGTGTACAAGACGGCGACCCTGCCGGTGAAGGTGAATTTTATCAACGCGCCGCGCGGGTTCGATAACTCGGTGCTGAGCTATGCCCTCAGCTGCAAGCAGCTCAAGGTAGCGGGCCCGGCAGAAAAGATCGATGCACTGTCCACCTTGTCCATCGGCACCATCGACCTTTCCACTTTCAGCCTGAACAAGGTATACGAGATGCCCATCGAGCTGCCGACAGATATCTATCTGCTGGACAACATCTCCACCATCACGGTCAGCTTTGACTGCTCCGGGCTGGAGACCAAGACCATGAACCTGCCCGCCAGCTGTGTGCAGGTGGTCAACCTGCCCGCCACCTATCAGCTGACGGTGGAGACCGAGCGGCTGATGAACGTGATCCTCTGCGGCCCCAAGGGCGCTATGGAGACTTTGACCCCCGAGCAGGTGGTCATTGAGATCGACGCCGAGGACTTTGCCGTGGCTACCGGCCAACAGAACATTGCCTGCCGGCTGTATGTACCCTCCAACGGCAAGATCTTTGCACTGGGCAGCTATGTGCTGCAATGCCGCATTGAAAGCAACTAAATTTAAAGGAAAACACAACAAATGATTCTGGTTCGCAACATCCGCCTACCCCTCTCTGCCGCAGAGCCGCAGGCATTTGAAAAGGCGCTGCACACTCTGCGGGTGCCCCGCAGCAAGGTAGAGCACACCGGCGTGGCAAAGCTTTCGGTGGATGCCCGCCACGGCCAGCCCAAACTGGTATATACCGTGGCGGTCACCCTCAAGCAGCCCGGGGAGGAGGCCGCCCTTGCAGCCCGCTGCCCGGACGCTGTCCTGCACCGCCGGGCAGACTTTACCCTGCACGCGGGTACGCAGCCGCTTGCGCACCGCCCTGTGGTGTGCGGACTGGGCCCGGCGGGGCTGTTTGCGGCCTTGCTGCTGGCACGGCAGGGCTACCGCCCCATCGTGCTGGAGCGCGGCCCTGCGCTGGATGCCCGTGTGCAGGCGGTGGAGCACTTTTCCGCCACCGGTCAGCTGGACCCCAACGCCAACATCCAGTTCGGCGAGGGCGGCGCGGGCACCTTCTCGGATGGCAAGCTGACCACCCGCATCGGGGATGAACTGTGTGATTTTGTCACCGAGGTGTTTTTGCAGCACGGTGCCCCGGCAGAGATCGCATGGAAGCAAAAGCCCCATGTGGGCACCGACCTGCTGCGCGGCGTCATCACCTCCATCCGCAAGGAGATCGAGTCTCTGGGCGGTGAAGTGCACTTCAACACCGCGCTCACCGGACTGGAGCGAAAAAACGGACGACTTGTGGGCATCACTACTACAAACGGCAGCTTTGCCTGCGAGACACTGGTGTTTGCAGTGGGGCACTCGGCACGGGATACGTTCAGCATGCTGATGGATAGCGGCCTTGTGCTGGAATGCAAGCCTTTCAGCGTGGGTTTCCGCGCCGAGCACCTGCAAAGCGAGATCGAAAAAAGCCTGTACCACGAGGCTGCCGGACATCCGGCGCTGCCCCGGGGCGAATACCAGCTCTCCCAGCACGTTGGCGACCGGTGCGTGTACACCTTCTGTATGTGCCCCGGCGGTCAGGTGGTGGCCTCTGCCAGCGAGGAAGAGCGTGTTGTGACCAACGGCATGAGCTACCACGCCCGCAGCGGCAAAAACGCCAATGCAGCGGTGGTGGTCAGCGTAGGCGGGGCAGACTTTGCCAACGACCCCCGCCGCGCCATTGCCTTCCAACGGGAGCTGGAAGCAAAGGCCTACGCCGCCGGTCGTGCCGCCGGGGCTTACGCTGCCCCGGCGGAGAATGTGCAAAGCTTTCTGGAAGGGCGCGGGCAGCTGCATATTGGCAGCGTGCAGCCCACCTACGACCGCGGCGTGACTGCCGCAGACCTGGGCGCACTGCTGCCCGGGGAGCTGGCAGATACCCTGCGGGCGGGTCTGCGCGCCTACGAGCGCAAAATCGCGGGCTACACTGCGCCGGACGCCATTCTGACCGGCCTTGAGACCCGCACCAGCAGCCCGGTACGGCTCAAGCGGGAAGAGGACTTTGTGTGCACCCAGCTGGCAGGGCTTTACCCCTGCGGCGAGGGTGCGGGATATGCGGGCGGCATTATGAGCGCCGCCGTAGATGGCCTGCGGGTGGCCCGTGCCATTATCAGCCGGTATGCACCGGCAGAAGGGTGAGAAAATTTTGATGTACGATCGTGAAAACGATAACCGAAATAACGAAGGCCGGCAGGTACAGCAGGAGCTGGAGGACCAGCTGCGCGCCTTTGGCGACACCATGACCGATGCCTTTGCCCACGGTTTTGAGGGCAGGGGTATGGACATCGGTGACCGGGCGTGGGATGTGGGCAAAGCTGCTGTCCATGCAGCCAACTACGGTATCGGGGAGGCGGCAAAGGCTTTCCGGCAGGGGCGCAGAGGTTATCCCTACGGGGATGCAAAGCAGTCTTTCCGCGAAGGTGCTGCGGATGCCGACCCCGCCGGGATGCCCGGCTGGTTCCGGCAGATCTTTGCAAAGCCGGAGCCTACCCCGGTGGAAAGCATCCGTATCAGCGCAAAAAAACGATATAGCGCAGGCTGCACCCTGCTGGCGGTGGGCATCACTTTTGCGGCCATTTTTGGTATCAGCGGCATCAGCTGCCTTGGCGTGGCAGCGGCGGCTACCCCCATCTGGGTGCAGGATATTGATATTGCCCAATACGTTGTGGGCGGCGAGCTGCTGACCGCTGCGGCTATGACAGCCCTGGAATTCTGCGGCGGCATCTTTACCTTGCTGGCATGTGGTTTTGGTGTGATGATCTCCGCTGGTGCCTCCCGGCTGTCGGCCTCCAAAAAGCTGCGGTTGCTGGCAGATGCAGCGGAAAAGTTGAACGCGCAGAAGGGGCTGGCGGTGGAGATGCTGGCAGGCCTGACCCACCAGACCAAGAAAAAAGCGCTGAAAAAGCTGCGCAGCTACATCCATAAGGGCTGGCTGAACGCGTGGCTGGACGATGAGACCGAAACGCTCTACCTGACGGCAGAGGACTACCGCGCCGCCAAGGAGGAAGCTACCGCTGCCGCCGCGCAGCCGCAGCCGGAAAAGGAAGAAACCGGCGATGCTCCGCTCAATCTCGATACTGCCCGCCGCTTTGCTGCCGTGCTGGAAAAAGAGCAGCAGCTCATGCAGGACGCACAGGCGCGGGAGGAACTGGCGGCCATGCACAAGACCACTACCGCCATCTGCGACTGGCTGGAGGCACACCCGGAAAGCCAGCCCAAGACCCGCCGCTTTGCAGAATATTATATCCCCACCACCCTCAAGCTGCTGCACACCTACAACGACGTGCAGGGACAGCAGGGCGAAAACGCCGAGACCATCCGCCGGGACATCGCGGGTATCCTGCACACCTTGAATCAGGCGTATGAGAACCTGTACAACAATCTGCTTTCGGACGTAGCCATGGATATTTCTTCCGAGATCGCCGCTTTGCAGGGAATGCTGGCCAACGATGGCCTGACCGGGAGGGAATTTGAATGACCTACCGTGCTTGGGAACAAAAACCGCTGGACCGCACCGCTGTGCGGGAGCTGACCGCCGCCATTGCCGAACAGGCAGCGGCACAGCTGGAAGAGCAGGCCATGGACGAAGCGCCGTGGTCAGACGAAAAATATAAGGCCGTGCTGGCTGCGCAGCAAAAGGAAAACGCCCTGCTGGCGGGCATCCTTGCTGCCCGGGGCATCACCGACCCCGCCGAAGCGCTTACCTTACTGGCAGGGGAAGAGGAACTTTCCGACCCCGCGCTGTTGACGGATATGGACGCCGCCTGTCAGCGCATCTGGCAGGCCATTGACAACGGCGAGACTATCGCGGTTTTTGGCGATTATGATGTGGACGGCGTGACCGCCACCGCCCTGCTGTACCAGCACCTCAAGGGCATGGGTGCGACCGTCAAGTGTATGCTGCCCAGCCGCGAGGGGGACGGCTACGGCCTGTCCAAAAACGCCATTCAGTCCATGCACAACAAAGGCTGCACGCTCATCGTGACGGTGGATAACGGCATCTCTGCCGTGGAGGAAGCCGACTTTGCGGCTTCGCTGGGCATGGACCTGATCATCACCGACCACCACCTGCCGCCGGAGACTTTGCCCAAGGCTGTGGCCGTGGTGGACCCCCGCCGGGAGGACGACCACAGCCCTTTCAAGGGTCTGTGCGGCGCGGGCGTAGCCTTCAAGCTCTGCGCTGCGCTGGACGGCTGTTCGCCGGAGGAAATGCTGGATTACTGCGGCGACCTTGCTGCCGTGGGCACGGTGGCGGATGTGATGCCGCTGGTGGGGGAGAACCGCACCCTTGTCAAGGCTGGGCTGCGGCAGCTGCAGCAGACCGACCGCCCCGGCTTTGGGGCACTTTTAGAGGAAGTCGGTCTTGCGGGCAAGCCTATCACCGCCGAAAATATCAGCTATGCCATCGCGCCCCGCATCAACGCGGCAGGCCGCATGGATAACGCCGTTACCGCTTTGCAGCTGGTGCTCTGCGAGGACCCGGACAGAGCCGAGGAGCTGGCGCATAAACTCAACGAGATCAACGCCCACCGGCAGGAGACCGAGCAGCAGATCTTCAAAGCTGCCGAGGAATTGCTGGAACAGCAGCCCGAGCGGCTGGACGACCGCATCATGCTGCTGTGGGGACGGGACTGGCATCCCGGTGTCATTGGCATCGTGGCTTCCCGGCTGGTGGAGCGCACCGGCCGCCCGGTCATCGTGGTCACCATTGACGAGCACGGCGAGGGCAAGGGCAGCGGGCGCAGCGTGCAGGGCTTTAACCTGCACGCCTGCATCGGCTCCTGTGCCGACCTTCTGGTGCGCTACGGCGGCCACGCCATGGCGGCGGGACTTTCCGTCCGGGAAGAAAACCTGCCCGAGCTGCGCCGCCGCCTGAACGAGTGGGCCGCCCGGGAGTGCCCGGTGCTGATGACCCCGCCGCTGGAATGCGACCTGTCCATCCATCTCGACCGCATCACCGTGGAATCTGTCCGGCGGCTGGACCAGCTGGCTCCCTACGGTGCCGAAAACCCCGCCCCGGTGTTCCTGCTGGAAAAGGCCGTGGTGGAGGGAGTCTATCCTGTCTCGGAGGGGCGGCACTGCCGCCTGCGCCTGCGGCAGGGCAATGCCTGCATCTATGCGGTCTGGTTCGGGATGCACCCGGAGCAGCTGCCCTATGCCACCGGCGATGTGGTGGATGCGGCCCTGAGCCTCTCTGTTTACGAGGCCGCCCGGGGCGCGCAGCTTTCGGGACGCATTCTGGAGCTGCACCCGGCGGGCTTTGGCAACGCCGCCGCCCAGCAGACCG
>OHCB01000644.1_pt1 | contig 12485 bp, 10 predicted proteins | sample 1577501 | NCBI WGS metagenome assembly OHCB01 (sample SAMEA3879582, study PRJEB24766) | human gut metagenome | biome: human-associated habitat; feature: feces | place: USA | collected 1985/1987
TTGTGCAGCGGAGCCAGCGGAGTGAGAACTTCCATTTCTTTTATAAGTTCATCAGTGATTATGACGGACTTATTGAACTTTTCGCCGCCGTGTACAAGGCGATGGCCAACGGCGTCTATCTCGTCCATGCTCTTCACTACGCCGATTTCTGGATCGACCAGCGCATCCAGCACCATGCGGATGGCGTCGGTATGATCCTTCATGTCCTGCTTGAACTCGAACTTACCCTTGCCTTCGGGCTTATAGGTAAGCATGGAGCCTTCTATGCCGATGCGCTCGCAAAGGCCCTTAGCGATAACTTCGCCGTTGTCAACGTTGATAAGCTGATATTTGAGTGAAGAGCTTCCCGCGTTTATAACAAGAACTTTCATTTTTATCTCCATCCTTATATTATTTAATAGCCTGCGCCTGAACAGCGGTTATAGCGACCACGGAAACTATGTCCGCAATGCTGCATCCGCGGGACAGATCGTTGATGGGTGCGTTCAGACCCTGCAGGATGGGGCCGTAGGCAGCGTAGCCGCCCAGACGCTGTGCGATCTTATAGCCGATGTTGCCGGCCTCGATGCAGGGGAAGATGAAGGTGTTGGCCTGACCAGCCACCTTGCTGCCCTTGCACTTGACCTGTGCGACCTCGGGAGCAACGGCTGCGTCAAACTGCAGCTCGCCGTCCACAGCCAGCTCGGGATCCATCTCCTGAGCCTTGATGGTAGCGTCGTGGCTCAGTGCCACGGTGCCGCCCTTGCCAGAGCCCTTGGTGGAGAAGCTCAGCACAGCCACCTTCGGGTCGATGCCGAACAGCTTTGCGGTGCGGGCAGTCTCCACAGCAACCTCTGCCAGCTTGGAAGCGGCAGAGATCTTGACCTCGCCAGTAGCCTTATCGACGGTATCGGTGTAATCAATGTTGACAGCGCAGTCGCCCATGGCAATGCGCTTCAGGCCCTCTTCGCCGCAGTCGCGGTCCAGAATAAAGCAGGAGCTCACCAGATGTGCGCCCTTCTTGGTCTTGACCAGCTGCAGAGCGGGACGGATGGTGTCGGCGGTGGAGTAGGTAGCGCCGCCCAGCAGGCAGTCAGCCTTGCCCATCTTGACCAGCATGGTGCCGAAGTAGTTGGACTTCTTCAGCAGTGCGGTGCACTCCTCAGCGGACTGCTTGCCCTTGCGCAGCTCCACCATGGTGTTGACCATCTCATCGAAGCCTGCGTAGTTCTCAGGGTCGATGATCTCGGCAGCGGAAATATCAAAGTTACCGGCGGCGGCAGCAGCCTTGCACTCTGCCTCGTTGCCCACCATAACGACCTTCAGCACGCCCTCGGCCAGCAGCTTGCTTGCGGCCTCCAGAATGCGGGGGTCATTGCCCTCGGTGAACACGATCGTCTTGGGATTTGCCTTCAGCTGTGCTACCAGCGGTGCAAACATATCAGCCATTGTGATTACCTCCGAAAATGCTTTCCAAAATTTGCATTCCGTGTCTGTTGGACACAAGGATGCCTTTCTTCTTTATTCTAGCACAGACGGCAAAAAGTTCAAGACAAAATTGTGTTTTTGTGCTATATTTTAGGGGAGAAACCTTTGTTTTATTTGTGAATAAAATATCATACCAGTTTTAAAGGAGATGTTCTCCATGGATATGGATACTTTAAAGGCCGAATGCCTTGCCTGCACCCGGTGCGAGCTGTGCGCCACCCGGACGAACGTGGTGTTCGGGCAGGGCGTGCCGGACGCCGAGGTGCTGTTTGTGGGCGAGGGCCCCGGCCAGAGCGAGGACGAGCAGGGTCTGCCCTTTGTGGGGCGCAGCGGCCAGCTGCTGGACAAATACCTGTTTGCCATCGACCTTGACCGCAAAAAGAACTGCTATATTGCCAACATCGTCAAGTGCCGCCCGCCCCAGAACCGCGACCCGCTGCCCGCCGAGAGCGAAGCCTGTATGCCGTGGCTGCGGGAGCAGTTCCGGCTGCTTCATCCCAAGATCGTGGTCTGCCTTGGGCGTGTTGCCGCCCAGCGGATGATCCGGCAGGATTTTTCCGTCACCCGGGAGCACGGACAGATCATTGAGAAGGGTGGCATTTTGTTCATGGGCACCTTCCACCCCGCCGCCCTGCTGCGCCAACCCCAGAACAAGCCTGAAGCCTTTGCGGACTTTACCGTACTGCGGGACACCATTGCCGCCGTGTGCGAGCATACCTATCATAAATAAGGACAGGAACCAACCGCGCCGCTTTTGCATACTGTAAAGCAAAAGTGAGGTGTTTTTGTATGGAAAGTTCCGTGCATCCTTCTGTGGATTTCTTTTTGGGCGCTACAACGCCCGCCGGGTTCAAGGGCTACTTTGCGCCGCTGCGCCGGGAGCCCGGGATGCAGCTGGTGCTGCTCAAAAGCGGGCCGGGCTGCGGCAAGTCTACTTTGATGAAGCGTCTGGCGCGCGCCGCACAGGATAAAGGCGAACCCATCCAGCGCATCCACTGCGCCAGCGACCCCGACAGTCTGGATGGGGTAGTGTTCCTGCGGCAGAAACGCGCCATCATCGACGCCACCGCGCCCCATGTGGTGGAGCCGGAAGCCCCCGGCGCAGACGAGCGGGTGTTGAGTTTGTACCACACCATTGACGCCGATGCCCTGCACCCCCACAAGGACGAGGTGACCGCCCTGTTTGCCCGCAACCAGCTGCTGCGCAGCCGGGCGGCGCGGTATGTGGCCTCGGCGGGCAGCCTGCTGCTGGACAGCCGCCGCGCCGAAGCGTGCAGCGCCAACTTTGAAAAAGTGCGCCGCTACGTCAAGCGGCTGTGCATCCGCCTGTTGCCCCGCACCGAGGAGATGGGCTCTGAAGAGCTGCGGCTGCTCTCGGCCATCACGCCCAAGGGCGAGGTGTTCTATCAGGGCACGGTGCAGGCACTGGCAGACAAATGCATCCTCTTCCGGGACGACTACGGGGCAGTCTCCCGCCTGCTGCTGGAACTCATCCGCGCCGAGGCACTGGCGCGGGGCTACCACATCATCACCTGCCCCTGCGCCATGCACCCGGAGGATAAAATCGACCACATTATCATTCCCTCCCTGCGGCTGGCGTTCCTGACCGACAACCGCTGGCATCCGGTGCGGCTGTCTGCGGCGCAGACCGTGCGGTGCAGCCGCTTTGTGGACCGGGAGAACCTTTCTGCCTGCCGTGCACGGCTGCGCTTCAACGAGCGCGCCGCCGCCGAGCTGCTGGAACAGGCCTGTGCCCTGATGGCACAAGCAAAAAGCTGCCACGATGAACTGGAGACCTACTACCGCACCGCCGTGGACTTTGCACAGGTGGATGCCGCAGCCGCCCAGTGCATGGAACTGTTCGGGGTAGGATAACGAAAAAACGGAGGTGAAACGCTTTGGCAAGCATCCATCTGCCCATCCGGCAGCTGGTGGAGTTTTTGCTGCGCACCGGCAGCATCGACAGCCGCTTTGCCGGCTTTGACCGCGCCAACGAGGGCGCACGCATCCACCGCAAGCTGCAAAAGGCCGCCGGGGAGGGCTATCAGGCCGAGGTATTCCTCAGCGCGGAGCGGGAAGCCTGCGGCATCGCCTTTACGCTGGAAGGCCGGGCAGACGGCATTTTCACCGATGAAAACGGCACCGTGACTATTGATGAGATCAAGACCACTACCGTCCCCTATGAGGAGATCACCGAGGAACTGAACCCCTGCCACTGGGCGCAGGGCATGGTATATGCCGCCATTTTCAGCAGCCAGCAGGGACTGGATGCGCTTGCCGTGCGTCTGACCTATTATCAGGTCGATACCGACCAGATTCAGCGCTTTACCCGGCAGTTCACTCAGCAGCAGCTGGAGCAGTTTTTGCGGCAGCTTTTAATGCAGTATGCCCCGTGGGCGCAGCGGCAGCTGGACTGGGACACCCGGCGCAGCCAAAGCCTTGCGGCGCTGCAATTTCCCTTTGCGGAGTACCGCCCCGGGCAGCGGGCGCTGGCGGGCGAGGTGTACCGCGCCTGCCGCGCCGGGAAGAGCGCCGACCGCAAGGGCGGCACCCGCGTTTTTTGTCAGGCACCTACCGGCATCGGCAAGACTATGAGCGCCCTCTTCCCTGCCCTGAAAGCCATAGGCGAGGGCAAGGGGGAAAAGATCTTCTACCTGACCGCCCGCAACACAACACAGGCCGCTGCTGAGGATGCATTGGCCCGTCTGCGGGCGGCAGACCCGGCGCTTTCCCTGCGCAGCGTGACCCTTTCGGCCAAGGAGAAGGCCTGTCTGTGCAAGGATGCTGAGGGCCGTCCCGCCTGCCTGCCGGAAGCCTGCCCCTACGCCAACGGCTACTACGACCGCCGCAAGGACGCGCTGGCGGCTCTGCTGGACGGCAGCGGCAGTTTCAGCCGTGCCGCGCTGGCGGACACCGCCCGGCAGTTCTCGGTGTGTCCCTTTGAGCTGGGGCTGGACTTGAGCGAGTGGTGCGATGTGGTCATCGGAGACTACAACTATCTGTTTGACCCTGTGGTGCACCTCAAGCGCTTTTTCGATGCCGCCGGGGACTGGCTATTCCTCATTGACGAGGCGCACAACCTGCCGGACAGAGCCCGTGCCATGTACTCGGCGCAGTTTGCCAAAAGCAGCCTGACCGAGGCAAAGCGGGCGCTGGGCAAGGGCAAAAGCAGCCTGAAAACCGCGCTGACCAAGGCGGATAAGGTCTTTCTGGCGGCGCGCAAAGCCTGCGCACAGGCTGCGCCCCGCACAGGTGCAGAGCCCGCCGGGGAGACCGAGCCTACGCAGGTGAGCCTGCTGCCCGCCGAGACCGCCCCGGATTTTGCCTTACCGGAGCCACTGTATGCCCGGGATGGCACCGTGTTTTTGCAGCAGCTGCCCGCCGCTTTGCCCGCTGCCCTGCGGGCGGTGCACACCCCTTTGCAGGACTGGCTGGAACAAAACCCCGAGGACCCCGCCCACGCCCAGCTGCTGGAACTCTACTTTGCCTTGCAGGATATCGCCCGCGCCGCCGACCGGTACGACAGCCATTTTGTCACCCAGCTCACCGCCCGGGGCAGTGAGTTGGAGCTGCATCTGCTCTGCTTAGACCCCGCGCCTTTTGTGGACGCCAGTCTGGCGGCAGGGCGCAGCGCGGCGCTGTTCAGTGCCACATTGACCCCGCCTGCCTTTTACCGCAGCGTGCTGGGCTGCGCCGATGCCCGGGCGGTGGCGCTGCCCAGCCCCTTCCCGCCGGAAAATCTGGGGCTGTTCTGTCTGCCGGGCATCTCCACCCGCTACCGTCAGCGGGAAGCCAGTGTGCCCGCCGTAGCCGATGCGCTGGCGGCGCTGGCAAAGGGCAAGACCGGCAATTATCTGGCGTTTTTCCCCAGCTACGCCTATTTGCAGCAGGTGTACGAAGCCTTTGCCGCCCGCTGGCCGGACATCCCTACCCTTGTGCAGCAGCGCAGCTTGGACGATGCCGGGCGCGCGGAGTTTCTGGCGCAGTTTGTGCCCCACCCCGCCAAAACGCTGCTGGGTTTTGCCGTGATGGGCGGCATCTTCGGCGAGGGAGTAGACCTTGTGGGTGACCGGCTCATCGGCTGTGCCATCGTGGGGGTGGGCCTGCCTCAGGTGAACCCCCGGCAGGAGATGCTGCGCCGGTATTACGAGGAGCAGTCCGGCTGCGGCTTCGACTATGCCTACCGCTACCCGGGCATGAACAAGGTACTGCAAGCCGCCGGGCGGGTGGTGCGCACCCCGCAGGACAAAGGCGTGGTGCTGCTTTTGGACGACCGCTTTGCGCAGCCCGACACCGCCCGTCTGTTCCCGCCGCACTGGCAGCACATCCGGTATCTGCCCGGTACCGCCGCGCTGGAAACGGCGCTGAAAGGGTTCTGGGATGTATAAAACTGCAAAAGGAGTTGTTGCATCATGCGCAACAACTCCTTTTGCTATAACCTTAATACTCCACGCCTTTCCGTGCGGCGATGCCCTTCTGGTAGGGGTGGCGGCGGCAGCACATCTCTGTGAGGTAATCTGCGGCATCCAGCATCCACCCAGGGGCTGCGTGGGCGGTCAGGACGCACTCCTGCCCGGCGGGGCGGTGCAGCACCGCCTGCTGCAACAGGGCTTTATCCACCATGTCCAGTTCCCACGCGCTGCCGGCTTCGTCCAGCACCAGCATATCACAGGGCTGCGCCAGCGCCGCCGCAAGGTTTTTGTTTTGCAAATCGCGGGTAGCGGCCTTTTCCGCCTCGTTCATCTGAAAAACAAATTTCTGCCCGGCCTTGCCCCGGTAAACGACAGCGCCCAGCTGCTCCAGCAGCGGGATCTCGCCGCTCTGCCCGCCCTTTAAAAACTGCACGATGACCACACGTTTTCCGCTGCCCAGCGCCCGCAGGGCAAGCCCCATGGCGGCTGTGGTCTTGCCCTTACCATCGCCGTAATACAGATGCAAAAGGCCTAAACTTTCCATCGTCTTTCTCCTTTTTGGCTCTCCCGGTTTTGTAACAAAAGGCACCCGCAGCCCTGTATGCTTAGCAGAACGGCTGCGGATGCCTTGTTATTTATGGTTTGCTTTTACTGGTACAGCGGGAACTCCCGGGTCAGGCGCAGAACGCGCTCGCTGATCTCGTCCTTCTTTTCCTCATAGTGCCAGATGCAGTCTGCAATGCAGTCCGCGATCACCTGCATCTCGGCTGCGCCCATACCGCGGGTGGTGACAGCCGGGGTACCCAGACGCACGCCGGAAGTCACAAAGGGGCTGCGGGTCTCGCCGGGGACGGTGTTCTTGTTGGCGGTGATGTGCACGCTGTCCAGACGCTGCTCCAAGTCCTTGCCAGTGCACTCCTCGTCCCGCAGGTCAATGAGCATCAGGTGGTTGTCGGTGCCGCCGGATACAAGCCGCACCCCGCGCTGCTGCAAAGCCGCAGCCAGCGCCTGTGCATTTTCTACGATCTTGCGGGCATATTCTTTGAACTCCGGCTTCAGTGCCTCGCCAAAGCAGACAGCTTTTGCTGCAATCACATGCTCCAGCGGGCCGCCCTGCGTGCCGGGGAACACTGCCGAGTTGATGCGTTTGGCAATGATGGGGTTGTTGGTCAAAATCAGGCCGCCGCGGGGCCCGCGCAGGGTCTTGTGGGTGGTGGTGGTCACCACGTCGGCATAGGGTACGGGGCTCTGGTGCTGGCCGCCCGCCACCAGACCGGCAATGTGCGCCATATCCACCATCAGATATGCGCCGTAGCCGTGGGCGATCTCGGCCAGTTTTTCAAAGTCGATGGCGCGGGGGTAGGCAGAAGCGCCCGCCACCAGCATCTTGGGGCGCACCTTGCGCACCTGCTTTTCCAGCTCGGCGTAGTCTATCACGCCGTCTGCGCCAACGCCGTAGGAGATGAAGTGGTAGTTTTTACCGGACATATTCACCGGAGAACCGTGGGTCAGGTGACCGCCCTGCGAAAGGTCCATGCCCATAACGGTATCGCCCAACTCCAGCAGGGCAAAATACACGGCAAGGTTGGCCTGTGCGCCGGAATGGGGCTGGACGTTGGCGTACTTTGCCCCGAACAGCTGGCAGGCGCGCTGGATGGCAATATTCTCCACCTCGTCCACATAGACGCAGCCGCCGTAGTAGCGCTTGCCGGGCAGACCCTCGGCGTACTTATTGGTCAGCACGCTGCCCATGGCTGCCATCACGGCGGGCGAAACGATGTTCTCGCTGGCGATCAGCTCAATGTTCTCGCGCTGACGGGTCAGTTCCCGCTCCATGGCTGCGCCCAGTTCCGGGTCGGCTGCGTTGACCATGCCGATGGTGTCCATCATATCCTTGTACATTCTACTTACCCCTCTCCACAAAATGTTGCAGGTTCTCTCAGCGCAGCGCCCGCGCGGCGCTTGCTACTGTAAGATAATCATAGCAGAAAGCGGCGGCGGCTTCAATCCTCTTTTCGCCAAAAGGCTTGCTTTTTTTGTCTGAAGTGTTTATTATGTTTGTATAAAAATGCGCTGTCGATTTTATATATTTTTCAAGTATCCTCTTCCACAGGTGAAGCGAGGTGTTTTGTATGACCATTGCCGAGGAAAAACAGGCGCAGCGTACCGCCGGCCGTGCCGCCCGCAAAGCGCTGGATGCACCGCAGCGTGCTGCCGCCAATGTAGCCCTTTGCCGCCGGGTGCTGGAACTGGACGCTTACCGTACTGCCTATACCCTTTTGCTCTACGCAGCCTTTGGGGGCGAAGCCGACCTTGCCGCCGTAGCTGCCGAAGCTGTCCGGCAGGGTAAGACGGTAGCCTACCCGGTGTGCGGCGAGGGCTTTTCCCTTACCGCAGCCGTGCCGGGCGCGGACGGCTGGGCGGTGGGGCAGTACGGCATCCGCACGCCAGTACCGGAGCGCTCCACCCTTTTGCAGCCGGAGCAGCTGGATCTGGTGCTGGTGCCCTGCACCGCCTTTGACGCAGACTGCTACCGGGTGGGCATGGGCAAGGGCTACTACGACCGCTACCTGCCCCGCTGCACCCGGGCGGTGAAGATCGGCATTGCATTGGAAGTTCAGCGCGTCCCCCGCGCCGCCGTGGACGGCCACGACCAGCGGCTGGACGCCTTTGTAACAGAGAGGGGTATCTACACATGGAAATGAACGATTTAAGCTGCGCACAGTTTCTGGCACAGCTTGCCAGCAAAGCGCCCACGCCGGGCGGCGGCGGCACTGCCGCGCTGGTAGGCGCTGCCGGTGTGGCGCTGGGCAACATGGTGGGCTGCCTGACCACCGGCAAAAAAAAGTACGCCGCCGTGGAAGCAGACATTCAGGCACTGAACGCCCGGGCTGAAGCCCTGCGGCTGGAGCTGGAAGCGCTGGTACAGGCCGATGCTGACGCCTTTGCGCCGCTGGCTGTGGCCTACGGCCTGCCCAAGGACACCCCGGAGCAGGCCGCGCACAAGGCTTCTGTGCTGGAAGCCGCACTGGACGGTGCAAGCGCCGTGCCGCTGCAAATTATGGAAAAGTGCGCCGAGGGCATCGCGCTGGCAGGGCAGTACGCCGCCAAAGGCAGCGTGCTGGCAGTATCGGATGCAGGCTGCGCCGCCGTGCTGTGCAAGGCGGCATTGCAGGCCGCAAGCCTGAATGTGTTTATTAACACCAAGCTGATGGCAGACCGCAGCCGCGCAGCCGCGCTGGACGCCCGGGCAGACGCATTGCTGGCAGAGTTTGTGCCCCGGGCAGACGAAACCTTCACCGCCGTCAGCGGGAAACTCTGCAATAAATAATATCACAAATGAGGGAAAGTATATGGCAACGATTTTAAAGGGCGCGCCGGTGGTGGCCGCCATGAACGAGCGCAACGCTTTGCTCTGCGAGCAGTTGAAAGCTAAGGGCATCACCCCCACGCTGGCCGTGGTGCGGGTGGGCGAGCGGGAGGATGACCTCTCCTACGAGCGGGGCGTGATGACCCGCTGCGGCAAGGTGGGCGTCGCAGTCCGGCAGTTCGTGCTGCCCGCCGACGCCACGCAGGAGCAGCTGCTCCGGGTACTGGACGAGGTGAACACTGACGACGGCATCCACGGCTGTCTGCTGTTCCGTCCGCTGCCCAAGCAGTTCGATGACCGCACCATCCGCGCCGCCCTGCGTCCGGAAAAGGATATCGACGGCATCACGGACGGTTCGCTGGCCGGGGTGTTCACGAATACCGCTTTGGGCTACGCCCCCTGCACCGCGCAGGCCTGCATGGAAATTTTGAAGTATTATAAGATCCCCCTTTCCGGCAAGCGTGCCGTGGTGGTGGGCCGCAGCCTTGTGGTGGGCAAGCCCGCCGCCATGATGCTGGACCGGGAAAACGCCACCGTGACCCTGTGCAACTCCCGCACCCAAAACCTGCCGGAAGTGTGCAAGCAGGCCGACATCGTGGTGGTGGCCATGGGCAAGATGGCGGCTGTGGGCGCGGACTGCCTGCGGGCAGGCCAGACAGTCGTGGACGTAGGCATCCATGTAAACGAGGAGGGCAAGCTGTGCGGTGACGTGCAGTTTGACGCCGCTGAGCCGGTGGTGGACGCCATTACTCCCGTGCCCGGCGGCGTGGGCACCGTGACCACCTCGGTGCTGGTAAGCCATGTGGTGCAGGCGGCGTGCAAAAAAGCCGGAGTAGAATGCTGAGAAGATCATTTTAAGACAGAGCAAGCCCGGAAAGTCCGCAGACTTTCCGGGCTTGCATTTTTACGGGCGGAATTGTAACGGGTATCAGCCCCGCACAAGGAGCAGCAGCAGGGCCGAGGCCACACACTGCAGGATCAGCCAGCGGGCTACCACCTGCTCATCACTCCAGCCCTTGCGCTTGCGCACATGGTCGTGGAGAGGGGTCAGGGTGTTTTTCAGTATCCAGATGTGCAGAAAACGCTTCAGGCTAATCTTCAAAATGCCCAAGCTGCCGTCCGCGATGAACACGATAGCCGCCAGCAGGAAGGCGAACGGGTGGCCGCACTTGAGCGACAGCATGGCGATGAAAAAGCCCATGGCGCGGCTGCCGGCATCGCCCATCAGCAGGCTGGAGGGCTTGGCGTTGAGCCACAGGTAGGCCAGCAGCGCACCGATAAACACCACGCCGGCGGTGGCGTAGGTGCCCAACTCGGTCTTATAGGCCAGCAGGTAGGTGCCAATGGTCACCACTGCCAGACTGGCGGAAAGGCCGTCCACACCGTCGGTACAGTTGACCACGTTGATGCTTGCCCAGATCAGGATGACGATGAGCAGCAGGTACACCGCATAGGGCAGGGTGAAGCTCCACTGCAAAAAGTGCACCCCGCAGCCATTGAAGTTCAGGTAGGTGACGCCCGCCAGCACCGCAATGACAAAATCGATGATGCCCTTTTTGTACTCGTTCCAAGCGGTCTCGGCGGCATCGTCCAGATAACCGGAGAGCATGGAGGCGATCAGCAGCACATTGTACACCACATACTCTGTGTTGAAGGGCAGGAACGCCAGCGACACCAGTGCGATGCACAGTACAAAGATCAGTCCGGAGCCTCGCGCCTTGCCCTTGGAAAGCTCGCCGTTCACCGCAAAGGCGCGGCCGTGGTCGTGGGGCAGTCTATCGCGGAAAATGGAATCTGTCAGGGCGGTCAGGGCAAATGCCAGCAAAAATGCCATGGCATCCACGCCCCGCTGCCCGATGACAGAGGTCAGCATTTGGATCATAAGATAACATTCCTCTTTCTTTCTGTATAGTACGTTGTGAGTGTATCACGCCCTAGACCAAAAATCAATCCCGGCGGCAAAATTCACTTTGGATTGACTTTTCTCCCGCAGCTCTCTATAATAATGTATTAGTCTGTAATTTTCACCCACAACGCAGGAGGTTCCATGTCCATTACACTTGAGCAGCTCTCTGCCCGGATGCGGCAGGGCGAGCAGGTGCCGCTGCGCCACACCGCACAGGTGGCGCTGACGCTGAGTATCCCTTCCATTTTGCAGCAGATCGTGGTCACCGCCATGGAGTACATCGACGCCGCCATGGTGGGGCATATCGGTGCCGCCGCAACAGCCTCCATTGGCATCGTCAGCTCCAGCACATGGTTGCTGCACGGGATGCTGGCCGGGCTGTGCATGGCGTTTTCCATTCAGGTGGCGCAGTATCTGGGCGCAGACCGCCAGCAGGACGCCCGTGGCGTTCTGCGGCAGTCCATGCTGTTCAATCTGGCGGTGGGTCTTGCCGCAGCGGCCTTTGGCGTGGGCATCAGCCGGTTTCTGCCCGGGTGGCTGGGCGCAGACACGGCACTGCAGGCAAACGCTTCGGCCTATTTTGCCATCTGGTCGGCTTCCCTGCCCTTTATCATGGCTATGGGCACCTATGCCGCCATGCTGCGCTCTACGGGTGATGCGCTTACCCCGGGCCTCATCAGCATCTTCACCTGCGTACTGGACATCATCTTCAACTTTTTCCTCATCAACCCCACGCGGGAGGTGACTGTATTCGGCCAGAACCTCACGGTCTGGGGTCTGGGCTGGGGCGTACCGGGCGCAGCACTGGGCACAGCCCTTGCCAACGCCGTGGGCGGTACGCTGGCGCTGGGCGTTCTGCTGCTGAGGGATGGCCCGCTGTGCATCCGCAAGCCCGGCTCGTGGCACATTACCCGCGCCTGCCTGCATAACGTGTGGAAGGTGGGCGCACCGCTGGCGGCAGAGCGCGCCGCCCTGTCCTCGGCACAGGTGCTGCTGGTGCGCATCGTGTCCGGGCTGGGCACTACCGCCATTGCCGCCAACAGTCTGGGGGTCAGCGCCGAGAGCCTGTGCTACATGGCGGGCTACGGCATTCAGGATGCTTCCATCGCACTGGTAGGGCAGGCCGTGGGTGCCCACCGCCGGGACATGTCCAAGCGGTTTGCCTGGCTCTGCACCGGGATGGGCATGGGCATCATGGCTCTTTCCGGCGTCTTGATGTGGCTGTTTGCTCCGGCACTGATGAGCATTTTTACGGCCGACGCGGCTGTCATTGCACTCGGGGCCCAAATGCTCCGCATTGAGGCTTTTGCCGAGCCCATGTTCGGGGCCT
>OHCB01000648.1_pt1 | contig 12459 bp, 8 predicted proteins | sample 1577501 | NCBI WGS metagenome assembly OHCB01 (sample SAMEA3879582, study PRJEB24766) | human gut metagenome | biome: human-associated habitat; feature: feces | place: USA | collected 1985/1987
CAAGTTCGGTCGCTGCAAGCAGATCCGGCAGCTCTCTGCCGATATACTCATATTGTCTGTAACCCGGGCAGTTGATGCTTTCATCCAGCTTGCCCTTCCCGCAAAGATGAACAATATCGAATTGCTTTGTAAGTTTCGGCAGTGCTGCCCGAACTCCGTCGTTCAATGCAGCCGCTCCGAGACTTCCCCCCATAATAAGTATAATAGGTTTTTTGCCGTCAAAACCGAGGAATTGAAGTCCGCGCTCACGCTTGCCGCTGAAAAGCTCGCGGCGAATCGGCGTTCCTGTATGAACTGCGGCGCTGCGCTTCTTGCCGAGGTGCTCCAGCGTGTCCTCAAATGTTACGCAAATCGTGTCGGCAAATCTGCCCGCAATTCGGTTCGCAAGCCCCGGAGTATAATCCGATTCATGACAAATTACTGTTGTTTTTCCTTTCGCGGCAATAACAACCGGCACACTCACAAAACCGCCCTTTGAGAACACAACATCGGGCTGAAGCGATTTCATCAGCTTTTTGGATTGAGATATTCCCTTAAGCACTTTGAACGGGTCTGAAAGGTTTTTCAGCGAAAAATAACGACGGAATTTTCCGGATTCGATAGCATGAAATTTGACATCACGCTGTTCCGAAATCAATTTCTCCTCAATGCTTCCGGCAAGTCCGATATAATGAATTTCGCACCCCTGTGCGCGAAGGTACGGAAGCAGCGCGATGTTAGGCGTCACATGACCGGCGGAGCCGCCGCCCGTCAGTATAATGCATTTTGACATAAATTCCCCTTTCTGCCCGCTGAAGGCAGCTTATTCTCCCGCAGACGGAAGCAATACTTCCGGCGGGCTTGTATATATATTACTGTTGACAGCTCATTTTGGTGCAGCTGCATCATTCCGCATTTTTCTCCGCTTCAAGCCGAGTTGATTCATCATGCCGCACAATTCGCCTGTTGAGCACCGCCGCAACCCCGAGGGACAACGTGTCAACAATCGGCTGAACCCACATGCAGCCGTACAGCGGAAACAGTGCATCCATCATGAAATAAAGCGGAATATCGAGAACTCCCTTGCGAAGAATCGAAACCGTTATCGATTCTTTTGCTTTGCCCATCGCCTGAAATTTGATTATCAGCGGGTAGCAAAGGCTCATCAGCGGCATTGCAAGCACCATCCTGCGCAGGAAGGCTGCCGCGTATTTCACCGTTACCTCGTTTTTGATAAACAGCGATGCCAGTCCCGGCGCAAAAATTTCATATATCACAACGCAAAAAAGCGCAAATGACAGTGAGATGATGCATCCGAAGCGGAACGAATCCTCTGTTCGTTTAAACTTTTTTGCAGCATAGTTGTAGCCTATCAGCGGCAGCATGCCGTTGGCAACGCCGATTGAAAAAAACAGCGGCAATTGATCAAGCTTTTTCGTTATACCGACGGCAGCAACCGCCTCATTGCCGTATTTTGCAACAAAATTCATCTGCGCCGAAACGGCAACGACCGTCAAAGCATATTGCAAAGCGGACGGTGCACCTATGCGCAGTACCGCGCCCGCATGTTCACGCGAATGAGTGAGCAGTGCGGGATTTAACCCCAAAACGGTTTTTCCGCGCTGTTTAATGATGTAGCAGATAAAGAATGCAAGCCCTACCGCATTCGAAATTGCGGTTGCCGCACCCGCACCCGCTGCGCCCATGTTCAATCCCCACGGAAGAACAAAAATCGGGTCAAGTGCAATGTTCACAATGCATCCGAGAATCGCGCCGAAGCTTGCAGCCGCTGCCGCGCCCTCCGAACGAACAAGGTTCGTCAGCAAAGTTGTCAGCACCGTCGGCACCGCACCGAGCGTCAGTGTGTAAAAAATATAACCCTTTGCGTATTCAAGCGTCATACCGCGCGCGCCGCAGAGGAGCAGGATCCGTTCATTGAAAAGGCCGACCGCCGCACCGAAAACGGCTGCACTCAAAAGCCCGCCGTAAAAGCAGAATACGGATACCTCCCGCGCCTTATCGGGCTTTCCCGCACCGAGCAGCCGCGCAATAAGGCTTGCGCCGCCGATGCCGAAAAGGTTGCTGAGAGCTGTGAGCATCAAAAACGCAGCATTGGCAACCGTGACCGCCGCCGTTTTGTCCGGATCGTTCAGCAGGCCGACAAAATAAGTATCCGCAATGGCGTAAGCCAATGCAACCATTTGGCTTGCAATTGCAGGCAGAATCTGCATCAGTACCGCACGCTTCACGGGCAGACTGCCGAGCAGTTCACTTCTGTTCAGTTGTTTTTTCATCCGAATGCCTCCGAAGCAAATTTTACATTTCAATCTGTTTTTGTCTCCAGCATGAAAAACGTATCAAGTAAGCATATGCGGGATGCGCCGGCTGAAGCATCATCATTTTAAAACTGCGCAAAACGCTGAACCCGCTGCAAACCTCCGCATCAGGCATCTGCGTTTTTCGACTGTTCATTTTGCCTAATTGTTCTTTCGCTGACCGGCAGCTGTTTCAAAACAGACCCGAACGCGCTTATTGTTCTTTTTCCTTATCCGTCATCAGCGGCACCGAAAGAATATTCACCGGCATTTCCGGATCGTATTTATCCAAGCTGAGCGAAATTATTCCGAGGAAAGTTGCCATATCGCCCGTGCCGACGCCGTTCACGCCCGACGCGATGCTGATATTGATTTTCCCGTTAAAGGTTGTTACTCCGCTGAGTTTGAAGCTTGTGGATCCGCTTGAAACATAGAATTTTGCAGCAACAACGAAGTACTTTTGAAAGAATTCCGCATTATATGCCGCCTCCGCGTCCGCGCGAGCCTGAGCGCCCGGAATAAGCGGCAAAACTTCGGTTTTGAACGTTTCCTCATCGCGAATCACAATCGGCTCACCGTTCTGCTGTCCGTCAGAGTTTATGCGCAGGAATTGCGCGGAAGAAGCATTCAGAAGTTCGTTGTAAATATTCGGAGATCCCAAAACTTCGTTTGCATCCGGAGTCGGGTTTGCGGGCTGTTCGTTCCCTCCGCAGCCCGCGAAAGCACAGGCCGCAAGAACGGCCGCAAGCATAAAGGTGAAAAGTCTAATGCTTTTTTTCATGTTTCTATGTTCCTTTCCGCCCCGTTCGGGGCTTTGCCGTTTTCGAAATGTTCGAAACGATTCGAAGCATCCCGCAATCTCAATCCTTTTGAGTCAGCTCACCCACAAGGTTCGTCTGCATCATATTGCGCACGCCGTCAATGCCGCTCGTGTGTCCGAGAACCCACATGAGCTTTGTTATTGCCGCCTCCGTTGTCATATCACCGGCAGAAATGATTCCGAGTTCCTTCAGCGGACGGCTGACCTCGTAAATATCGGGCGTACTCTGTTCATACAGGCACTGTGAAGTCAGAATTACGGGAATATCGTTCGCCATCAGCCTTTCAATTGCCTTCAGATGATTGCGGCGGATGCTGTGCATTCCTCCCAAACCGAAAGCCTCCACAACAACTCCCTTAATGTCGCAGTCGAGGCAGCAGTCAAGCAATTTCGGGCTGAGTCCGGGAATAAGCTTTATGAGCGCAACCCGCGGATCAATGTCGGTTGAAAAGCTGTATTCGCTGCGAACCTGCGGACTGTGCAGCGCAAGCATTCTGCCGTCGCTTACGGTGCCGATATAGGGATAATTAATCGATTCAAACGCATTGAGCGATGTTGTGCGCGTTTTTACGGCGCGGCAGCCGAGCATCAGCGAATTGCCGAAGCAGATATAGACCCCGCCCGTGAGCGCCGTTGCCGCAATGATTGCATTTTCAAGGTTGCGCCTTCCGTCGGAGTCCGGATAAACCGCGGGATACTGCGCACCCGTCAGCACAACGGGAATCCGAATCCCCGCAAGCATAAAGCTGAGCATGCTTGCAGTGTATGCCATGGTATCCGTTCCGTGTGTCAAAACAATTCCGTCACATTTGTCCGCATATTGATTTATCGCTTCCGCAATGGTGATCCATTCCTCAGGTTGAATATTGGATGAATCCATGCTGAAAAGATCAACACAATGAACATTGCCGAAAACGCTGCACTGCTTTGCACCCTCACAAGTGCTGCCTGCGCAATTCGAAGTTTCTCCGCGAACAAGGTTCAAAAGCTCCCTTGCCGAAAGCTCGGGCTTAAGCCCGTTATCGGTCGGCACACATGCAATTGTTCCGCCGGTGGATATAAGATAGATATTTTTCATTTCGTTAAAACCGTCCGGGTTTAATGTTCCGTGCGCATATAGGCGCACAATTTTCCATCCTTATCATACCGCATTTTGCGCTTTTCTGCAAGTGCAGAGCAAAAACCGATTTCTGGCCCTTTACGTTCGGCATCGGGTTCGCGGGCTGTTCACTTCCCCCGCAGCCCGTGAACGTACAAGCCCGCAGACATAAAAGCGAACAGTTCGGCTTAAAGCTGATTATCAAAAATTAAAAGCGTCCCGTGTTGTGCGGAACGCTTTTTGATTTCAAACTCAGCTGCAATGCTGTTTTTTTTCAATTTCGATGCCGACAGCAAAGCTGCTTTTAGATATGCGGCTTATTTGATTACATCGCAGTGCATGTAGGGCACAAGCACCTCGGGAATGCGAATGCTGCCGTCGGCCTGCTGATAATTCTCAAGGATCGCCGCAACGCTTCTTCCGATTGCAACGCCGCTGCCGTTAAGTGTGTGAACAAGTTCGGGCTTGCTCTTTTTGTCCCTGCGGAAACGAATCTGCGCTCTGCGCGCCTGGAAATCCTCAAAATTGGAGCAGGAGCTTATTTCAACGTATCTGCCGTAACTGGGCATCCATACCTCGATATCATAGGTTTTTGCAGAGCTGAAGCCCAAATCGCCCGTGCTGAGGCAAACAACGCGATAGGGAAGGCCGAGACCCTGCAGGACGCGTTCCGCATCATGCGTAAGCTTTTCAAGCTCATCATAGCTGTCTTCGGGCTTTACGAACTTCACGAGTTCAACCTTGTTGAACTGATGCTGACGGATAAGACCCCTTGTGTCCCTGCCCGCACTGCCCGCTTCGCTGCGGAAACATGCACTGTAAGCGCAATATTTGATGGGAAGCTCCTCACCGTTCAGAATATCGCCGCGGTGAATGTTTGTAACGGGAACCTCTGCCGTCGGGATAAGGAAGTAGTCCGTGCCCGCAACCTTGAATGCATCATCCTCAAACTTCGGGAGCTGACCCGTTCCCGTCATGGAAGCTCTGTTGACCATATAGGGCGGAAGAATCTCCGTATAGCCGTTTTCGGTATGTACATCAAGATAATAGTTTATAAGTGCACGCTCAAGCCTTGCACCGAGTCCGCGATAGACCGTGAACCTTGCACCCGTTATCTTGCCCGCATCCGCAAAATCAAGAATGTTCAGCGACTCGCCGAGATCCCAATGTGCTTTCGGTTCAAAATCAAACTTTGTCGGTTCTCCGAACCTGCGTACCTCCGCATTGTCGCGATCATCCGCACCGTCGGGAACGCTGGAATGCGGGATATTCGGAATTTTCATCAGAAGGTCGTCAAATTGTGCGTCGATTTGCGCAAGCTCCGCATCAAGCTCCTTGATATCATCCGCAACAAGCTTCATTTCCGCAAGCAGTGCGGAAACATCCTGTCCCTGCTTTTTAAGCACGGGAACCTTTGCGGAATCTTCATTACGTTTCGCCTTGAGCTGTTCCGTCTTTTGAATTACTTCGCGACGTTTTTCGTCCAGTTCGAGAATGCCGCTGACATCCGCCCCCTTGTTGCGGCGCGCTTTCATTGCAGCAACAAGCTCCTCCGGATTCTTTCTGATTCGCTTAATATCTAACATTGTTTTCTCCTTGTGGCTTTGCGCCCGTTGTTTTTTAAAGTTCTGAATTATCTGCTTTTTTAAAAACAAGAATATTTTTCAAAAAAGCTTAAACCGGCTTCTCGGGTTTCGGTCGAGTTTGGGCGAAACCCGAGCCTCCGTTATCAGTCTGCGGTTCTTCCGCAGCATTTTTTGTATTTTTTGCCGCTGCCGCAGGGGCAGGGATCGTTCGGTCCGATTTTTTTCGCAACGCGGAACGGTTTCGCTTTTTCCGGGCTGCCTGCATTCGTTGCCGCATTCCTTGCAGGATCACTCGCCGCGCCGGGCTGCCTCGGAATCATATCGGGCTGCCTCCGTTCGGGAACCCTGATTACCGGGTGGTACAGGTTCATAACCGTCTCGTTGCGTATCTCGGCCGTCATGGTTTCGAACATATCAAAGCCCTCGTTGCGGTACTGCACAACGGGATCCTGATTGCCCATTGCGCGCAGTCCGATACCCTCGCGCAGCTGATCCATTGCATCGATATGATCCATCCAATGCTTGTCAACCGTCAGCAGCAGGAACCGGCGTTCCACTTCGCGCATGTCGAAACCTTTTTCCTTCAGCAGGTTTTCGATAGCCGTATACCGTTCGTCCGCAAGCTCGGTCAAAAGCTTCAGCATTCCGCCGTGAGTCGTTTCCGCCGTAATGCGGTCCGTCGCCTTGATTCCGAACATTCTGAAGAACTCGTGATCCAATCCGCCGTAATCCCAAGCATCGCGCTTTTGCTTTTCGGGGCAATAGAAATCAACAATCGACAGAATGGCTTCGTCACGCATCTGTGCAATTTCCGAATGAACATCCGCACCCCTGAGCACCTGCCTGCGCTGAGTGTAGATTATCTCGCGCATTTTGTTCATTACGTCGTCAAACTTGAGAACGCTCTTTCTGATTTCGTAGTTATGGCTTTCTACGCGCTTCTGCGTTGTTTCGATCGCCTTTGTCAATGCACCCAGTTCAAAGCCCGTATCCGCACCCTCGGGAAGGAAACGGCTCATAAGGCTGCCCGCACGATCTCCGCCGAACCTCAACATCAGCTCGTCATCCATTGCAACATAGAATCGTGTTGCACCGGGGTCACCCTGTCGTCCGGCTCTGCCGCGCAGCTGGTTGTCAATACGCCTTGACTCATGCCGCTCCGTACCGATTATGTACAGACCGCCGACTTCAACAACTTTATCGTGTTCGGCATCGGTAACAGCCTTGTGTTTTTTGTAGATTTCGTCGTATTTGCGCCTTGCTTCAAGTATCGCCTCGTCCTCGGTCTCCTGGTGGCTTGTTGCCCACTCTATCATATCATCGTCATAACCTTCGCGGCGCATTTCGCGCTTTGCGAGGTATTCCGGGTTTCCTCCCAAAAGAATATCCGTGCCGCGGCCCGCCATGTTCGTTGCAATCGTAACATTGCCGAACTTACCTGCCTGCGCAACAATATCCGCCTCTTTAGCGTGCTGCTTTGCGTTCAGAACTTCGTGCCTGATTCCGCGTTTTGTAAGCAGACGGCTCAGGTATTCGGATTTTTCGACCGAAACGGTGCCGACAAGAATCGGCTGCCCCGTTGCGTGCGCGCGAATGATCTCTTCGATAATGGCGTTGTATTTTTCCTGCTGTTTAATGCAGACAACGTCGTTATAGTCCACACGCTTTACGGGTTTGTTTGTCGGGATTTCAACAACGTCAAGGTTGTAAATGCCCATAAACTCCGTTTCTTCGGTCTTTGCCGTTCCCGTCATGCCGGCAAGCTTGTGATACATGCGGAAAAAGTTCTGATAGGTTATCGTTGCACTCGTTCGGTTCTCGTTTTCAACCTTAACGCCTTCCTTTGCTTCAAGTGCCTGGTGCAGGCCGTCCGAATACCGCCTGCCTATCATAAGGCGTCCCGTAAAGTCATCAACAATAATGACCTGCCCGTCCTGAACAACATAATCTTTATCAACGGTGAACAGTGCGTTGGCTCTGAGTGCCTGTTTGATATAGTGGTTTATCTCCGTATTCTCCGCCGAGGAAATATCGTCGATGTTGAAATAAACCTCAGCCTTGCGCATACCTTGTTCGGTAAGGGCGACCGTGCGCGCCTTTATGTCGCACATATAGTCGCCGCTCTCCTCCTGTGACATGCCCTGCATAAGCTCCGATTTGGTGAGCTTTTTAACGTCTTCGCCCCGTGTCAGCCTGCGCACGAATTCATTCGCGCGCTTGTACATATCGGTGGATTTTTCCGCTTTTGTGGAAATGATAAGCGGCGTCCTCGCCTCGTCGATAAGGATGCTGTCCACCTCGTCCACGATTGCGTAATTCAAATCACGCTGAACAACATGGTCAATCGAAACGACCATGTTATCGCGCAGGTAGTCAAATCCGAACTCGCTGTTTGTGCCGTATGTTATATCGCAGTTATATGCGGCAACACGTGCCTCGGGCGACATATCGCGCTCAATGCAGCCGACGGTCAAACCAAGGAAACGATGAATTTTGCCCATCCATGCCGCGTCACGCGCAGCAAGGTATTCATTGACGGTAACAACATGCACGCCCTTGCCCGGGAGTGCATTAAGATATGAGGGCAGCGTTGCAACAAGTGTTTTGCCTTCGCCCGTTCTCATTTCGGAAATTCGCCCCTGATGCAGCACGATGCCGCCTATGAGCTGAACATCATAATGCCTTTGCCCGATGGTGCGGACGGCAGCCTCGCGAACAACCGCAAAAGCTTCCGGCAAAAGCTGATCAAGCGTTTCGCCCTTCGCCAGTCTTTCACGGAATTCCACCGTCTTGTGACGCAGTTCCGCATCGGAAAGTTTTTTTATTCCGTCCTCAAGTGCATTTATTTTTTTAACAAGAGGCTGTATTTTCTTTATCTGCTGCGCACTCGTGTTGCCCAACAGTCGGTCAATAAGGCCCATTTGTATACCTCCGTGAGTTTTTTCCTTTAAATAACAGTATTCCCATTATAAATATTTATTATATCCCCGAAAGAGCGAATTGTCAATCAAAAAGGTTTTCCGTACTCCGCATTTGCCGCAAATTGTTTCGATATATTCTTTCCGCAGTCGCTTTTCGTCCCTTGTCCGCTCGCTTCCTCCCCCGTTTCGGGTAAAAAACAGGGAAAGCCCGCAGTGCGGCAGCTTTCCCCTTCGGTTTAATTCATATCACGCTGTGTTCGCATTCAAGCAGTTTTTATTACATTTGAATTGCCATGCGCATCACGGCAAGTGCCTCCTCAGCGGAAAGCACTCCGTCGCTGTCAATGTCACCGTTTGCAAGTGCAGCAGCGGTTGTGGGTTCGGTGCCGAGTGCGCAGCGGAGCAGCATCAATGCATCAACAACAGTCACAATACCGTCTCCGTTAACATCTCCGACAAGGGTAACGATTCCTTCCGCCTCATTGTTGTCGGTGTAGAAGAGTTCTATCACATCACCGTCTGCAAGCGCATTCGTGCCGGCAGCGGGCTGATCACCCTCACCGTTCAGCTTGTAGAACCATCCGCAGGCCTCACCGTAGGTTCCCACGGAAAGCGTAACCCCGTTCACATCTGTCACGGAGCGAAGCAGGTAACCGTCGCCGTCGAAAGTGCAGCCGTTTGCCGCAAGTGCGGCCGAAATTGCATCCCAAACGGTGCTGTCCGCATCACCGGGCGCAGTAAATGTGAATTCGGCAGGGTTTGTGAATCCCGCAAAGTTCCTGCCGTTGATGCGAACGGTTGCGGTAATATCCTCAACAGTTCCGCTGCCGGACGTTCCGAGAACTTTGACCGTGACCGAAACAGGCTGCTTAAAGAAAGCTTCGAAACGGGCATAATCGGAATTCTCACCGAATTTCTCCCAATACTTTGCATACTTCGTATATGTGAATACGCTGTCTATCGTAACAAGAGTATCGTATTCCGGTCTTGTCACAAGCAGGTTCTCGCACGTGATAATTGAAGGATGGCTTGAGCGGAATTCACGCCACGGCTGGTAGGACATCGGATCGTATCCGGGCAGATCGTCAACATCGATGCCGCCGAAAGTGATATTCACCGCACCGCGAATATAGTCAAAACCGCCGTTCTCGTTCAGTACCAATTCGGAGAAAGGTGCAAGGTTTGCCGTGACACTGTCCTTGTTCGCATTTTCGCCCTTTATTCCGTTCCAATACACTTCCTCGGTGCAGGCACTCCGCATCACCTGCTCCGCTTCGGCAAGCTCCGCCTCCGTCAAAGGCAGGATGGTGAGTTCAAACACGCGGGATCCGAGAATTTCCTCCGTGTTCCTGTCCTGAACGGAAATCCTGTATTGAACCGTGACGGCAGGGCTTCCGGGCAGCGGACGATAAACAATGCCGTGATAGCCGTAGAACTCAAATGCATCCGTATTCATGCTTTCCATCAGCACTTTTTGATTGGAACGATCCGTAAGAATACCTGCATCCTCAAGCGTGCTCGGGCGGGGAAGCTGAATATCGTTCATCAGCGCATTCATATCCACCGTTTGCGTCTTGTCAACAAAATCACGGATAAGCTCCGGATATTGCAGCAGTGCAATCTCGATTTCATTCGGCTGTTCGGCGCTCCCGCCCTGCCATGTCAGCACGGGCATTCCGCCGTTGATGCCGTCCGTGTCGTTGTTGAACGCTTCGCCGAGGATTGCCGCAAACTCCGCAGAGCGCATTTCCTCAGCTGTTTTTGATGCATACTCCGCCGTCGGAGTTCCTTCCGTGGAAGAAACGCCGTTTGAAGCGGTGCCTTCAAGGAAATATGCGTTTTGCAGCGTGCCTTTAAGGACGCCTGCAATGCCGCCGATTCCTGCTTCGGGACCGATTACGCTGCCGACATTATAAACATTGCGAACGATTGCGGGCGCGTGAATCTGCCCCGCAATGCCGCCGATGCCCTTGTTGGTTGTGCGGTCCTGTTTTGCAGAAAGCGAACCGGTGTTATAACAGTTTTCAACCGTGCCGTAAGTATAGCCGACGATGCCGCCGAGGCTCAAGGTTGAAGCATAGCTGTTTGTCGTGTTTGAAATTGCAGCGTTGTTGACGCAGCCGCGAACGGTGTTGCCCGTCATTGCCCGTCCGACGATACCTGCCGAGCTGCAATAGTTCGCACTTGTTGAAACGGAACCCGCAACAAGGCAGTTTTCAACAAGACCCTTGCTTGTGTTTGCAATGCCGCCGATGTTTGCATCGCTTGCAATGTTCACGTTTGCGATTATGTTTTTCACCACGCCGTCGGGACCTATGCAGTCAAGAATTCCGTCTTCTCCCGCAATTCCCGTAACGGCAAAGCCTCGGCCGTCAAAAGTGCCGTTATAGCCGGAGTTGTTGTCCGCATAATCATAAATGCCGAACGCGGTTCTCGCTTTTCCGTTAAAGTTGATATTTTGAGTCAATGCGGCATTTGCCGTGCTGTTGCCCGCATTCACGAATTGTGCAAACCATTCAAATTCCGCCGCATCGGAAATCATGTACACGCCGTTTTCCTCCGCCGGCTGAGTTACGGTTGTGCCGTCCCACGCTTCGCCCGCATACGTCAATTCAACTTCAATAACCGCATCCGCGGATGCCGTGAAGCTGCCGTTTGCCGTCACATAATTCGCCGCCGAAACCGTATAGCTGTAAACTTCGCCTTTCGGAAGCACAAACGCTCCGTTCTCATCAGCCTGCATCTCGCCGCCTGTCGGATGCGTCAGGGTGACGCTCGCTTCCGCAGGAGTAACGGAAAAATTAATCGTGCAGGTTTCAAGCTCCGTCATTGCATCAAGCTCAATTCTCATATCTCCGGAGACAGTGAATTCGCCGCTCTGCATTTGATAGCCGAAGCGGGTAAGGGTATAGGAATAATCTCCCGCCGCAAGTGCATAAATATTGCTGTTCGCCGTCGGAGTTTCGATATTTCCCTCCGCATTGCGCACGGTCAGCACCGCCAGCGGATCAACATTTTCAAACGTGACCGTGCCAAGGCTCTGCAGCGCAAAGTTTTTGAACCAAACGCAGTCGCTTCCTTTGTCGCCGGAGCTGTCTTTAACATAAGAACGCTCCCCGCAGTGACCGCCTGAGAGTAATTTGTCCAGTCGATCTCCCCGCTGAGATTTTTTTCCGTGCTTCCGTTAACGGACAGATAGTCGTAGCGTGCTTCCGAGCTTACCTTGTAATCAAACGAAAGGCGCGCATTCGAAACAGCTTCTCCGAACGTTATCGTGATTGTGACAACGGATGATCTCATGCCGCCGCTGGCGGATTTAATTCCGTTTTCACCGTCGGATACGAACTCCGTGCCGCTTTCGCCGGTGAAATTCGTGTTATGGCTGTATTCAACGGATGCAGCATCACCGAGCGGATCGAAAACGGCATCGGGAAAATCGCCCGCTGTTTTCGCCGCGGCAAGGTTCATCTCACCGATTGCGGCGAAAGGAACTGCACAAAGCAGCATCGAAACCGCTGCAAACAGTGCAATTGTTTTCTTCATAGCAAAAATACCTCCGAAACTTCCGATTTTTGCGCCGAACAAATACGCTCTCTGCAAAAAAGCTCTTAAGCCAAGACCTGTTCTGCGAAAAAGCTGTTCGGCAAACCTCTGATTTTAATATGAGCACGGTGGAATCAACAAACTGACCGGAAAGGCCGCACACGGAATCAAAAAACAGATTCCGCTGCGCACTTGA
>OHCB01000650.1_pt1 | contig 12428 bp, 8 predicted proteins | sample 1577501 | NCBI WGS metagenome assembly OHCB01 (sample SAMEA3879582, study PRJEB24766) | human gut metagenome | biome: human-associated habitat; feature: feces | place: USA | collected 1985/1987
GCGGTGCAAACATGATGAAGACCGATGTCAAACAGACGGACAACGGCTACGAAGTGGACGTTGACCTGCCGGGCTGCAAGAAGGAAGACGTTCAGATGGATCTGAGCGACGGCTATCTGACCATTCAGGCAGTGCGCAGCCACAGCAATGACGAAAAGGACAACAAGGGCCGCTACGTGCGGCGCGAGACCTTCTCCGGCAGTTGCGCACGCAGTTTCTACGTGGGCGATGTGAAGAAGGAGGACATCCATGCAAAGTTTGAGGATGGTGTCCTGCACATCCAGCTGCCCGCTCCTCAGCAGACAAAGGCTCTGCCTGAGAACCCGAATCTGATCGAAATCGAGTAAATGCCGACCGTGTGCGCCAAGGCATAACGTATATAGGATGCCCCCGGAGAGCTGCAATAAGCCCTCCGGGGGCATTTTTTGTGTTCAGGCTTTCGACGACGGAGAGGGGAGAAAGTACCTGTTTTTGCCAGAAAACTTTATTTTTCTACCATTTCGTGGTATCCTTATAAGGCGCACGCAATACAGGCCTGCGGCTGCACTGGCAGCGGCTGCGGACTGCGTGCGGCAAAAAAAGAACGTATAGAAGAGAAAAGGGGGATAAAAGTCATGGGCGAATTTGCCTTTCAGACTTTACGGGAAAGTATCACCTCTGCCATCAGGAGCAAGATCCTTACCGGGGAATTACAGCCGGGCGTAAAGCTGGCCGAGCAGAAACTGGCCGAGGAGTTTGGCTCCAGCCGGGCACCCATCCGGGAGGCGCTGCGGCAGCTGGAACAGGAGGGCATGGTTGAATATTCGCGCAATGTGGGCTGCTCGGTGCGCCGGGTAAAGCCGGAGGACGCCTACGAGATCTATCTGCTGCGGGCAAATCTGGAAATGACGGCGCTGCGCTATTTTGACTGCAAATTCCCGGAGGAGGATCTGCGCACCCTGCGCGGCATCTTAGAGGAGATGCGCAATGTCCGGCCGGGGGATCTTTCGCAAATCGTGGAGAACGACAACCGCTTTCATGCGGTCATCGTGCAGCGGGCAGGGCTGCCCAGACTGCTGAAATTCTGGGACGACCTGAACTACGGCAACCTGCTTGTTGGGGCGAACAGCGGCTCCAACCACGAGACGCTGGCGCAGCGGCAGAACGGCATTCACACCAAGCTGTACGAGGCGCTGGCAAGCGGCGACACCGAGGTTGCCTGCCGCGCCGTCTACGCCCACTACATGGAGCCCATGGAGCGGATGCGCAGCGCAAACAGCGCCGCACAGGCAGCGGACGAAGCAGCAAAATAAGGGGAATTTGGCTGACCGTCTAAATTTTGACCAATCATTTTATGGAAATTGCAGATTGTCTACAATCTGCAATTATGCTATACTATCAAAGTGATCGGTCGAGTACTGCTGTATTTTTGGTAAAAATTGCGAAATGTATGCGGAACATCGGCCTTCTTACAGGAACTTCCGCCCTGTGTGGAAAAGAAAGAGAGGAATTGTCCGCATGTCTAACAAAGAAAAAGCCACAAAGATCTCGTGGCTTACCCTTGCCTTCATGGCCTTTTCTACGGTCTGGGGCTTCGGCAACATTACCAACGGCTTTGTGTACTTTAACGGTCCGCAGGTCATCTTCAGCTGGATCTTTATGTTTGTCCTGTACTTCATCCCCTATGCGCTGATGGTGGGTGAGCTGGGCTCTGCCTTTAAAAACGAGGGCGGCGGCGTCAGCTCCTGGCTGCACCAGACCACCAACGCCAAGCTGGCCTACTACGCCGGTTGGACCTACTGGGCCTGCCACATCACCTACATCGCCAGCAAGGGCAGCGGCTTTTTGAAGGCGCTGAGCTGGGCAATTTTTCGCAACGCGGAGACCTACGATTCCTTCCCCACCCGCTACATCCAGCTGGCTACCTTCTGCATCCTGCTGCTGGGCTGCTACATTGCAAGTCTGGGTCTGAACCCCCTGAAAAAGCTGCTAACTGCCGCAGGCACCTGCACCTTCGTCATGTCCCTGCTGTACATCGTGATGATGTTTGCTGCCCCGGCCATCAACCCCACGGCAGAGTACGTCCACGCCAACCTGAGCTTCAGCAGCCTCATTCCCAACTTCAACGTCACCTACTTCACGTCTCTGTCCATTCTGGTGTTCGCTGTGGGTGGCTGCGAGAAGATCTCTCCCTACGTCAATAAGGTCGAGAACCCCAGCAAGGGCTTCCCCCGCGGCATGATCACGCTGGCCGTCATGGTGGTCACCTGCGCCATTCTGGGCACGCTGGCCATGAGCCGCATGTTCGACCCCGCCGTCATCAACGCCAGCGCAGAGAGCTTCAATGCCTATGTCGCCAACAGTTCCTACTGGGCTTTCCAGAAGCTGGGTCAGTACTACCATGTGGGCGATCTGTTCATGATCATCTACGCCCTGTGCAACGTCATCAGCCAGCTCGCCGTGCTGATCTTGAGCATCGACGCACCGCTGCGTATGCTGCTGGATAACGAGCACACCAAGCAGTTCATCCCGCAGGCTTTGCACAAGGTCAACGCCCACGGCGTGCACAGCAACGGCATCAAGATGGTGGCTGTGCTGTCCGGCTCCATCATTCTGGCACAGTCCTTCGTGCCCGGTGCGGCTGCTGTTCTGCGCCAGCTGACCAAGCTGAACTCTGTGTGCATGCCCATGCGCTATCTGTGGGTGTTTGCCGCCTACATCGCCCTGCGCAACGCCTACGATACCATCCCTGCCGAGTACCGCTTTGTCAAGAATCAGGCCGTGGCCAAGTTCTTCGGCGGCTGGTGCTTTGCCGTTACCGCCGTGTGCTGCGTGCTGGGTATGTATGATAAGGACCCCTTCACCTTTGCACTGAACGTCATCACCCCCGTGGTGCTGACCGTGCTGGGATTCATTCTGCCCGCCCTTGCAAAGCGCGAGCAGACCGCTGCCAAAAAGTAACCTGAATATGCTTAAAAAGGGCCGGTCAGCACTGACCGGCTCTTTTCAGATACACCCAAGGAGGTTTATTTTTATGATCGCATCCGAAGTCCGTGAAATGCTGTCCTTCATCGACGGCAACCCCACCGCATACCACACCACCGCCGCTGTGCGGGATATCCTGCTGAAGGCAGGCTTTGCCGAGCTGCTGGAAAGCCGCAAGTGGGCGCTGGAACCCGGCAAGGACTATTTTGTCTGCCGCAACGGTTCCAGCATCATTGCCTTCCGCATGGGCGACCAGCTGGAAAATTACAGCTTCAACGTTGCCGCCGCCCATACGGATTCTCCCTGTTTCCGCATCAAGGAGAACGCCGAAATCCACATGGGGCAGAACTACACCAAGCTGAACACCGAGGGCTACGGCGGCATGATCTGCGCCACATGGATGGATCGTCCGCTGTCTGTGGCGGGCCGTGTGCTGGTGCAGGAGAACGGCGCTATCGTATCCCGTCTGGTGGCACTGGACCGCGACCTGTTGATGATCCCCAGCGTTGCCATCCACATGAACCGCGAGGTCAACGATAAGGCTTCCTTCAACAAGCAGGTGGATATGCTGCCCGTGCTGGGCGGTGCCTGCGAGGAGGGCGCGCTGAAAAAGCTGATCGCAGAGGAGCTGAAGGTGTCCGAGGAGCAGATCCTTGGCAGCGACCTGTTCCTCTATGTGCGGGAAAAGGCCACCGTCTGGGGCTGCAACGAGGAGTTCATCTCCTGCGGCCGTCTGGACGACCAGCAGTGCGTTTACGGCATCCTGAAAGGTCTGCTGACCGCAAAGAACGCCCGCTCCATCGGCGTGGCGGCCTTCTTTGATAACGAGGAAGTCGGCTCCGGCACCAAGCAGGGCGCAGCTTCCACCTTCCTGTACGATGTGCTGCACCGCATTGCCCAGAGCCTTGGCGGCAACGATGAGGACTTCCACCGCGCGGTGGCTTCCAGCTTTATGGTCAGCGCCGACAACGCCCACGCCGTGCACCCCAACCACCCGGAGCACACCGATGTGAACAACTGCACCTACATGAACAAGGGCGTGGTCATCAAGACCCACGCAGGTCAGAAGTACACCAGCGACGGCATGAGCGTTGCCGCTGCCCGGGAGCTGGCTGCCCGCGCCGGTGTGCCGCTGCAGTACTTTGCAAACCGCTCCGATAAGGTGGGCGGCAGCACGCTGGGCAATCTGGCGATGGCACAGGTGTCCATGAACTGCGTGGACATCGGCCTGCCCCAGCTGGCGATGCACTCCTGCTACGAGACCGCCGGCGCAGAGGATACCCTCTCGCTCATCAAACTGATGCAGGAGCTGTACAGCAGCCACTTTGAAGAGACTGCTTTCGGCACCCTTTCCATCAGCAAATAAACCGATAAAAGCAAAAAAGACTGCTGTGCGCTGTTTTGCACGGCAGTCCTTTTTGCATAAAAGCTGATTTTCCGTGGCCGGTTAAGCCCGGATATAGAAATCCGACGGTAGTTATGGTAAAATAAGGCATCCGGGAGCGCCGGGCGCTCCGCTGCAACATCAAAAATGGAGGTTTTCTATGAAAAAGACCTATCGCTCGCTCTTTTGTCTGCTTGCGGTGCTGCTGCTCAGCGTCAGCGTGCTGCCCTCTGCTTCGGCGCTGTTTTCCAAGAAGCTCTACTATTATGGTGTAGTAGAGGGCGTCAGCCGCACCGTGGAGGGCAAGGTGGAGTCTATTCTGGTGACTGCGGAAGAGCAGGAGACCTATCAGATGATCGTTACCGACAGCACCGTCTGGCAGGACCATGACGAAAAGACCACCTCCGATCCCGCTACCCTTGCAGTGGGGGAGCAGATCTGTGTGGTGCACGACCCTGCCGTGATGATGTCGCTGCCGCCGCAGTCGGTGGCTTATACCGTCATCCGCAACTTCCCCGCAGGCACGGATCTGGAGCAGGAAGCCCGGGATGCCGCCTGCCCGGTGAAGAAGTTCTTCGCCGACACCCGCAAGGCCATTTCGGACTGGTTCTACCAGACCATGCCCATCTGAGGGGAAAGCTCCTTCTATAACGCAAAAAACTGCTGCCCCGTACCGGATGCAAGAATATCCGGGCAAAGGGGCAGCAGTTTTTTTATGCAAGGTCATGCGGTGGTTTGCGGCAAAAACGCTGCAGACCGCTATTTATTTTCGGGGGGGGTAACGCGGAAGCGCTTTACCACCTGTTCCAGTGCACTGATGTCCACAGGCTTGGACAGATGTTCGTCCATGCCGGCTTCCTTGCTCTTTTGCATATCCTCAAGGAAGGCGTTGGCGGTCATGGCAAGGATGGGGATGGTGCGTCCCAGCGGGTTTTCGCCGCTGCGGATGCGGCGGGTGGCTTCCAGGCCGTCCATCACCGGCATCTGTATATCCATCAGGATCATGTCATAATCGCCGGGCTTTACGCTGGCAAAGGCATCCACGATCTCCTGACCGTTGGGGCAGATGGTGCAGCTTGCGCCTTTTGTTTCCAGCAGCATTTGCAGAATCTCGGCGTTGATGGCGTTATCCTCGGCACAGAGGAACTTCATGCCGGACAGGGGAGAAGTGGTCTCTTCTTCCTCCGGGAGCGCCTGCGCCTGTTGCACCGTGTCCGCTTCGGTATCAATGGGGAATTCCAGCACCACCTCAAAGCGGGTGCCCTTGCCGGTGGCACTCTCTACGCTGATGGAGCCGCCCATCAGGTCTATGACGCTTTTGGTAATCGCCATACCCAGACCCGTGCCCTGCACCTTGTTGGTGCCGGAGCGCTCCTCACGGGTAAAGGGGTCGAAAAGGGTCTTTTGGTAGTCCGCGCTCATGCCGATGCCGTCATCCTGCACCACAAAGCGGTACCGGGCGTAGTGCTCGTTCCGGGGCAGCTCTTCCACCTCCAACCGGATATGCCCGCCGGTGGGCGTATACTTGACCGCGTTGGAGAGGATGTTCATCAGCACCTGATTCAGACGGTTGGGGTCGGCCAGCACGTTTTCGTGCTGCAGATTGGTGCTTACCGTAAAGGTCTGACTGCGCTGACCTGCCTGCTGCCGGATGATGCTGTCCAGCTGACTGATCTGCTGGGACAGATTCATTTTTTCCACATGCAGGGTGGTCTTGCCGCTCTCGATGCGGCTCATATCCAGAATATTGTTGATGATGCCCAGCAGCAGCTGACCGGAGCTTTCCAGCTTGCCCAGATGCTCGGCAAGCTTTTCTGGCTCGTGCAGCTCGTTTTTCATCAGGGTGGTAATGCCGATAATGGCGTTCATGGGGGTGCGGATATCGTGGCTCATGTTGGAAAGAAAGTCCGTCTTGGCTTTGCTGGCACGCTCGGCGGACTGTAACGCCTCTGCGGCAGCATCCTGCGCCCGCCGCATCTCGTCGTTGGCCTGCGTCAGCTGGATGTTATACTGCTCCAGACGGAGGTTCGTCTTTTTTTCAGCCTGCAGCTCCCGCTGCTGCCTTTCCCGCAAAAGGAACCAGCCAGCAATGACTGCCATGATCGAAAACACCGTTGCAAAGCCTACAATAACGACCATGACGATATTGACCAGCTTCTGCGTATTCACGGCCACATATTCTGCCGGAACAAGGAACGCCAGCGTCCACTGGGCGTTTTCCATCTGCTTCAGGGCGTAGTAATACTCAGTCCCGTCCAGCACGGCGTTGGAATAACAGGAGCCTGTGCGGGCAAGCCGCTCCCTTGCTGCTGCAAAGGAAGAACCGTGCAGATAGGACATCTGGGAGAGCACGGTGTATACGTTATGCCCCTTCAGCAGCTCGGTATCATTGGCGTTGAACAGCTTGAAGCCCTTGTTGTCCAGCACATAGACGCTGTTGTTGTTTTCGTAGGCGTCGCAGCGGAAATAATCGTTCAGCTGGGTCATGCTCTGCGAAATACCAAAGTAGCGCAGGGTGATCTCTTTCTCTCCGCTTTGCAGTGTGATGGGGGTGGAGAGCTGTTCCAGAAACACCATCCGGGAGTCGTCCACGGTCAGCGAATTGGAAACATAGCTGACCCGCTGCGGCGCGTTTTCCAGATAGTTCATTTCCCGCAGCAGACCCGTGCGGCCATACTCGGTATAATAACGCCCGGCAGCATCCACGGCGATCAGTTCGATCTGTTTTTCATGGTAATTGGAAAGCTCCGACAGCTTTTTCAGATAGCGGTAGAGATCGGTATCAGTCTCCAGCGGGGTGTAGTACAAATAATTGCATTGTACATTCACCTCGTCCCAGTGGTTGTCGATCACATCCTCCAGACTGTGGAACATCTGGTGGGTGACCTCTTCCATCTGGCTCAGCCGCTCGTGGTAGACAAGGTTTTGGATGTAGGTCTGGCTCATGACAAAAAGGGTCAGAATCAACACGATGATGACAAAGCCGAAGCCCACAAACAGCTTTTTATAGATTTTGTTGTTCACATCCAGTATCTCCTGTCCGTTTTATTCAACTCCATGCGGTGTCTGCCCGGCTGATGGTGGTGTATCCGCCAAAGAAAGCCTTTGCGGCATCCATGCCCACCACGCCGCTGTCTGTCACCGTTGCTTCGGCAGCCAGCTGGTCGCTCACACCGCAGATGGCAACCTGATAGGTCTTGCCCGCCTCCGGCTGCACCGGGCTTACCAGCACATAGGGGTAGCCCTTGCCGTTGCCGTAGGCATCGTAGCCAGAAGCCAGCAGGTCGCTGATCTGCTGCCCGGTCAGGGTGACGGTCTGGATGGTGCGGTTCCAGCCGGTGGGCAGGATGACCGAAAGGTCGTAATCCGTAATGCCCTTGGCGTACAGCTTGGCGGCTACGCCGTGGTGGTTCTGCTCGGTAGGGTTGCCGGGGATCCATGCGCTCAGCGAGACCAGCGCAAGGTCGCTGCCGGTAGCCTGTGCAAAGCAGCGGCCTACCAGCATGGCGCAGTCCTGCTGCGAAAGCTCCTCCGTAACGGTAGTGATGACATCCGGGGTGTTGTTCACCACACTGTCCTGATCCTCGTCCAGCTGACGGATGACATCCTCCATGGTGGCGTTGCCCTTCATGAAGTCCAGCATTTTAAGGCCGGTGGTCACGAAGGTGTTTTCCCAGCCGGAATAGATAAAGGGCGCGGTGTTGCCTGCGTTCAGGGTATCGGCGATGTCGGCATAGTAGGTGCCGTCTGCCTTTGCACCCTTGAAGGGCAACAGGCTGCTTTTCAGCGCCGTTGCGGGCTGCAGAGCGCTGGTGCCTGCAACGGTGGAAAGCACACGCATCACCTTGAGCGCATCTTCCAGCTTTTGGGGGTTCTGTTTCAGCTTTTTATTCAGACCGTAGAAGCGGTTCACATTCAGCACAAAAACGTTCTGGGTGCCGTCCTCGGAAAGATAGGGCATCAGGCCGAATTTATCGGCGTTGCCGTCTGCCTCCACAATGCCGTTGGTGTTTCCGATCAAAAACAGGGTATTCCCCTCGGCCATCCTCTGCAGGGTCACATTGTCGTCAAGAGCATCGCCGGAGCCGTTCAGCATCCCGATGTCCTTCCACTTTTTGACATACGCCATTGCCTGCATCATGCCGGGGGTGTTGCTGACATTTGCCTTGCCGGAAAGATAATCCTTCTGCCACAGTCTGCCGTCCAGCGTGCCAAGGAAATCGGCATCTGCAATGTTGCACAGATACTGGAAACCGTAGCCCGGGTACTGGATCTGCGACAGGCAGAGATCGACCCCGGCTTCCTTGGCTTTTGCAGCCAGCACTTCCAGCTCAGCGAAAGAATTGGGCAGCTCCCAGCCGTGTTCCCGCAGCAGGGTCTTGTTGTAGGTGATGCCGTAGCAGTTGTAAACCGAGGGCAGCAGATAGATGGCACCGTTGTCGAACACGTCCTGCAGACGGGACTCCACATAGTTATCCGTAAAATCGTAGCCGGAAAGGTCCAGCAGTTTGTCGGAGACCAGATCGATCTGGGGGTCGTAGTAGGTCAAGGTGCAGACGTCCGGCAGGTCGCCTGCCGCAAACATATTCTGCAAACAGGTGGTGGTGTTATCGCCGCTGTATGGCACGACCTCGATGTTCACTTCCGGGTAAACGCTGTGCACCTGCTCAATAAAGGCTTCTATCTCCTTATAAGGCGCCATAAAGGTGACGGCTTCGTGCGCATCTGCTGTTTTGCTTTCAGCCTTGCCGCCGCCGCAGGCGGTCAGCGCTGCCGTGGCAGCTGCAACGCTGCAAGCCTGCAAAAAGGAGCGGCGGGAGATCTTTTTTATCATATAAATATACTTTCCTCACATTTTCGGAAGGCAGTACTGCGCAAGTGCAGGAGCGCAGTGCTACCTTAGCGATTCTTACACACCCCACAGGAACCCCTACGCTCGCGGCCTGTCCGCACGGGGCATACGCCGATTTTCCCATAAAATAACAATCATATTGTATCATTGTAACAAAAGTGTTTCAAGCTGTTTTTTGAAGGATTTTGCGTGGAAAAGGGCGAACAACCGCGTGCTTTGCAGCTGCACGGCATAAAAATACCCCTGACACCGGGGAAGGGTATCAGGGGGTATGGTATTCCGGGCACGCTGTTTTATTGCAGGGGCTCTTTTGCGCGCAGACGCCGAAAGGTGTCCTCTTTTACAAGCTCGATGACCACCGCTGTCAGGGGGATAAAGAAGATAATGCCGATGATGCCAAAAAGCTTTCCGCCGATCATGGCGGCAATAAGGGTGTATAGCGGCGAAAGCCCCACGGATTTGCCCACCACACGGGGATAAATGAACTGGTTTTCAACAAACTGCACGGCAAGGTACACGATCAGGCAGCGCACCGCCAGCACAGGGTCTACCAACAGCACAAGGAACACACTGACCACGCAGGAGATCAGTGCACCCACATAGGGGATGATGGCGCAGATGGCGGTGAGCACGCCCACCAGACTGCCGTAGGGGATCTTGAAAACGGAAAATGCAAGAGCCATCAGAACGCCAAGGATCACTGCCTCGCTGCATTGTCCCGTTAAAAAGTTTGCAAAGGACTGCCGGAACAGCCGGCAGAACTTCAGCACCCCGGCGGCGTGGGCAGGCTTCAGGTAGGCGCACACCAGCGTGCGGGCTTGGTGGCCGAGGCTCTCCGTACTAAGGGACATATAGACGGAGATGATCAGTGCGAACGAGGCGGTGATCGCGATATTCACCGTGGCAGAGACAGCCCCTACCGCATTGACCAGCACCGTGTCGATGCTTGCGGTGACCTTGTGCAGCAGCTGCTCCCAGTTGATGCCCTCCAGCCAGTTCATTAGCCAGCCCATGTCAGCATTCTGTGCGTTGAGATAGGCAGTCCAGCGGGGAATATTGGCCTCGATCTGCACATACAGGCTGTGGAAGGACTGCACCAGCTCCGGAATCAGCAAAGTCAGCGCCAATACCAGCACCAGCACAACGCCCAGCAGGGTGATGAAAAAGCTGAGAAGGTGGATGGCTTTCGCCGAGGGCTGCTTTTTGGCCTTGCCGAACAGGCGGTTCAGCCGCTTTTCCAGACCGGTCATGGGCACGTTGATAAAAAGCGCCAGAATGCCGCCCGCCAGAATGGGCAGTACCAGATCTATCAGCTTTGCGGCAAAGGCCAGAACGTCAGAAAGCCGCAGCAGCGCTACAAAAAGCGTTACCCCTACCACGGTAACGAGCAGAGATTGTTTTGTTTTTGGTTCCATGAAAAAGTTCCTTTCCCGGAAGATTGTGGCAGCAGGCAGCAAAAAGACCGCCCGCCGGCTCTTTTTGGTATTGTAATCGGAAGAAAAGGGCTTGTCAAGACGAGAGAAAGGGAAACGGGACGTTATAAAAGCAGTTTGCGAGAATGCAAGCGGGAGCTTTTCAGTAGGGAAAAAGCGTGGTATACTTGGCCAGAGCAAATTTAAAAAAATTGAGAGAAACACAGCTTGAAAGGAAATAGATCATGTCGAAAGATGAATATCTGATCACAGATGCGCCGCTGAAAGCGCTGACGGTTTTTGCAATGCCAATGATCCTAGGCAGCTTTTTTCAGCAGGTCTATAACATGGCAGATTCCATCATAGTCGGCCAGTTTGTCGGCTCCTCGGCACTGGCGGCTGTCGGTGCCTGTGCTGCGCTGACCAATGTTTTTATCTGTGTGGCGCTGGGTGCCGGTGTGGGTGCCGGTGTGCTGGTAAGCCGCTATTTTGGCGCTAAAAACTATGGCAAAATGAAAACCATCGTGTCAACGTCCCTGATCAGCTTTTTGGTTTTGAGCGTTGTCCTTGGCGTTTTTGGCTTTAGCTTTTCCCGTGCTATGATGAGCGGCTTACAGACCCCCGCCGACATTCTGGAGGACGCGGTGCTGTATCTGCGGGTCTATTTTGTGGGCTTCCCGTTTTTGTTCATGTACAACATTCTTTCCACCATGTTTACCTCCATTGGGGAATCCAGGATCCCGCTGGGGTTGCTGATCTTTTCCTCCATCCTGAATATTTTTATGGATCTCTGGATGGTGGCGGGGCTTGGCTTGGGCGTGTTTGGCGCAGCCCTTGCCACGTTGATCGCACAGGGCATTTCTGCGGTGTTTTCGTTTTTGATCTTCCTGCACCGGATGCGGCAGTATAAAAGCCCCTTTAATAAGTTCGATCGGCAGGAGCTGTATTCCATGCTCCGCATTGCGGTGCCGTCGGTCTTGCAGCAGTCCACCGTGTCCATCGGCATGATGATCGTGCAGGCGGTGGTAAACCCCTTTGGCACACAGGCGCTTGCCGGATATGCAGCAACGATGCGGGTAGAAAATGTTTTCTCGCTGATCTTTGTCTCCATCGGCAATGCGGTCTCGCCCTATATCTCCCAGAATTTTGGTGCAAAGAAGATCGACCGTCTCAAAAAAGGCTACCACGCTGCGCTGGTGCTGGACCTGTGCTTTGCAGTCATTGCCTTTGCGGTCATTGAAACCCTGCACACCCAGATTTCCTCGCTGTTTCTGGGCAAAGACGGAACGGCGCTGGCCTATCAGGTGTCCGGTGATTATATGCGGTGGCTGGGTTACTTCTTCATCTTCATGGGCATCAAGATGGCGACCGATGGCGTGCTGCGCGGGCTTGGCATCATGCGCCCGTTCCTCATTGCAAATATGGTAAACCTTGCCATCCGCCTGTCCGTTGCCCTGCTCTGTGCACCGCGCTTTGGCATTGCCTTTGTCTGGCTTGCCGTCCCGGCAGGGTGGCTTGCAAACTTTCTGGTCTCCTATGCGGCGCTCAGAAGATCGTGGCCGACGGAGAATGCAGCGGCATCTCAATGATTTTGTGCAGCGCGAACGGGTGGTGGCCTGCTGGGAAAAGTTCAAGTGGCTTTTCCGTCCGGTGGAGCATTCCTAAGGGACACTGCACTGCGGCGTAAAAAAGCAAAGGGCTGCTGCACAGGGAGATAGCTGTAGCAGAGTTCCCATAAAACAGTATTTGCAAAAGCTCCCGAAATGGGGAAGATTTGGCGTGACTTCGGTCACGCCTTTTCTTTTGCTTCCAGTTC
>OHCB01000666.1_pt1 | contig 12226 bp, 6 predicted proteins | sample 1577501 | NCBI WGS metagenome assembly OHCB01 (sample SAMEA3879582, study PRJEB24766) | human gut metagenome | biome: human-associated habitat; feature: feces | place: USA | collected 1985/1987
GTCAGGATATACATCCATATACCTCTCTACCTTATCAAAAACATTGGATACGTTCTTCTCTACGCAAGAACCTAACAGTACGCAAACGGACAAAAGTCCAAGATATAGCAGTTTTTTCATATGAACATGTTCTTTACCAGATTATCATTACGTATAACTCCTATGCCCACAGAATCCTTTTGGAGATAAATATTCACACCAGCCAACGGCAATCCTTTTTCTCCATCAGTCACAATGCCATTTGCCTGTGCATTAAAAATAACTGTACAGCAGAATGTTATGAACAGTACTATACATCGCCTCATAATCCATGTATATATAATTAAACTTTGGATGAGAATAAGCTTTTTTACGGCCTCTCCCTTCAAAGATACAAAAAACCGCTTCAACAATGTACAAAAACAAGATAAATGTGGCAAACAAAACAAATAGCTCAGAGCTTGTTTCCCCTTACATAGGCTTCCTTTCCATTTTCTGTACGGAGTTATCAGCGCCTATCGGCCGTGATGCGCTCTGCCAACGGCCGTCAACCACTCGACTAACGACCGTCAACAAGGTGCTTCATAACCGTTGAACACCTATTATACTCATAGTTTCCCCATACTGTGCACCTATCTTATTCCTATTATGAGCCCAGCTGCAGTCTATCGGTAAACGGTCTTTTACGAAGTTAATACCGTGTTTACACGAAACGCATATCGTGTAAACAAGATATTTGCAAAATGCTGTACATTCTATTAATACACTAACAAACAAGATATTAACTTACCTTCCGGCGTATTTCCGCTGTGGAAGCAAAAGTTGCTTCCACCTTTTTGAGTTGCTTCCACAGCACTTGTAATGCCGATGAATAAAGGGATGCAGGAAGTAGGTGGAAGTGTGGAAGCAGAAATGATAAAACTAAGCAGAGATAATTTTCCCTTAAAAGCAATAAAACTCCAGAATCTGCTGGAGCAAAGCATCCTGCTTTCCCGGACCTTTTTCCAACTCCACACTTTTCAGGTTATAGAGTTGTGCCAGCAAAGCTGACGACTGCTTCTCGCAAAGACGGGAATCATGTACCTGCTCCATCCAGCAGACGGTCTCTCCCCAAACATCTACCGAAAGATGTGACAAGACTTCTGTCGGGGCTCCCCCCTTCTCCACCTTACGGAAGATTTCGACCAAAGCACACAACAAGCTGGACATTATCTGTTTACAACGGGAATGGGAACGGGATTCCCGGTTTCTGAAACGTAGCAGGAAATAGTACCCCAGCCATAAATAAACGGTGGTGACTTCTGCATGGATTTTCTCTATCCTCTTCCAATGCGCAACCAAGGCAGCATCAATTTCTTCCAGAATCGCATCCGTATCATCTTCTATGTAGTATTTCTGCGCAAGACACTCTATCACGCACCCCCATTTCGCCATATCCACACACTCTTGCGTACGCCCCATCCATACATGGGCTTCCTCCAATATCCGGAATGCCTTTTCTCCACATTCTGGAGCATCATAAAACCGATACTGACGAAACAACAGAAGAGACTGACATAATAACTCATCCAAAGAGTACTCCGCACTTTCCATATTTAAAATTCAAGTATCCATTCAGGTAACAAAATCGAGCAAAAGTAATCATTTCCTAAGAAAATCACGCTGTTTCAGCACAAAAACCGGCAGGAAAAAGAAGATACCGATGACGGACATCACCAGTCCGCCAATGGTACCCGCCGCCAATGGAAACCAGAAAGCTTCCTTGTCCTCACCTATCATGAAAGGGATAAATCCCAGAATGGTAGAAACTACCGTGAGGAAAATAGGAACGACCTTCGCATTCCACGCCTTGACGTAGGCACGAAGAGCGGAAAGACGGGGGAAACGACGTCGGATGCTGTTGTACTCGTTCAGGATATAGATGCTGGCATTCACCGTGATGCCGCACAGCAGGACGAACGAGGCAAAACCGCCCTGGTCGAAGTTCAGCCGGAACCAATAGAAAGTAAGAAATACCCCGATATAAGAAACCGGAATCACAAAGATGATGGCAAGCGGCTGCTTCAGGGAGTTGAACAGAACGCTGGTCGTAAAGAAGATGATGGCTATCACCACCAGCAGAAGCAGGTATTGGCGGTTGTCCTTCTCGCCCCATGACCAACTGTTGCTGTCCGACTCGGCTGTATAACCCATCGGCAACAGTTTGTTGAACTCCTCCAGGACACGTTTCTGTATCTTGTTGCCCATCTCATTGGAGCCGATATATTCGTATTGCAGGCAGAGGCGGTACTGCTGGTTTTCTTTGGCAATCTCCTGCGGCATCTGTCCCTTTTCCACAGTAGTCAGTTCGGAAAGCTTGTAATGCTTGCCGTTTCCTACTCCATAGGGAAAGAACTGCATCGCCCAGATGTCATATTCGGCAGACTGGCGGGAAGAGAGCTTGATTTTCTCCATCCCCTGCTCGGCCGCTACCGAACCAATCTCCAGATTCTTGCCAAAGATGGGGCGCACCGCAGAGAAAAGCACTTGCGCGTCGATGCCCTCTTGCGCCATGCGCTCCTTGTTCAGGTTGAAGTAGAATTCCTGATAGTCATCCTTCCACCAGGAGAACTCCGAATTGATGAGCACTTCCTTGATACGCCGGTGCGTCAGCAGCTTGGCCTTCAGCTTCTCCGCCCACTCATAGAGTTCGTCGTAGTTGTAGCCGTACATCCTGATGCGGTAGGAGCCGGCACTCTCGCGGACGTCATTACTGAACCCCTGGTCCTGCAATCCGTAGATGCCCCAGCTGCCGCCTCCCAGTTCCAGTGCCTTGCTTATCATATTGGCTTTCAGTGTATAGGGAAAACCGCTGTTCCGGGCTTCCTTCTTGAAATAAATCTGCATACTGGCACGCCGGGGGCTGTAAATGGAAGTATGAAACTGCCTGATTTCCTTGAACCGGCTGAGGTAGGTCTCCATACGTTTCATCAAAGTGTTCATCTGCTCGAGGGTGCTGCCATTGGGAAGGTTGGCGTTGGCATAGAGCACCACCTCCTCATTACGGGTGAAGTAACTGCCTTCGTACACCTTCTGTATGAAAAGCCGCAAGCTGCCGCCCAGCGCCTTGTCCACAACGGGTTTCACCGACTCCTTATAGGTATCCGAACCGAATACCTTATTGTAAGCAGCTTTCCATTTTCCCCCTCCTTCCAGTTTGCCGGGCAACAGAAAAACGGGCAGACCGAAACCCAACAGTAACAGCAGGCATACAGCCCAGCGCCAACGGCACAGAAAACGGATGAGAGCAGAGTAGCAGCAGGAGAAATAAACGGGGAAACGTCTGAAAATCCGTCCCAACCTTGTTTTGAATGTTTGCGTCAGCCCCGGCAAGACAAGACGCCTCTTCTTCCCCGTAATCCGCCTCACCAGTCCTATCTTCTCAATCATCGACGGAACAAAGAACAACGCCACCATCAAGGAAACAGCCAGATTGATGATCACTACCGCTGCAAAGTCCTGCAGGTTGAGCCGTATCTTCTCGTCAAGGAAGAAAATGATAACAAGCGCACCCATCGTAGTGAGGGTTGCCGCCAACACCGACAGGAAGGCCTTGAGATTACGCCGGTGCAGAATGTGGTCGGTCATGACAATGGTACTGTCTATCACCAGATTCAGCGAGACAGTGATACCCGCCAGCGAATAAAGCTGCATCTCAAGTCCGAAGAGGTAGTAGAAGATAAGTGCCACCGCTATATTTACAGCCAGGCTGGTAACTATCAGAAAAAGATATTTCAACTTACGAGTAATGAGCCATACGAATACAAGCAGGATGAGTACCGTCAAACCGGTACGGAAGTAAATCTTGTCCAGTTCTTCCCGTATGTACTCGGTCGCATCATAGCTGGTATGCACTTCATATCCGACAGGAAGTACCTGCCGAACAGCTTCCATCTCGTCCATCACGGCACGGTTCAGTTGCAACTGGTTGGCAGTTTCTTCCGCAGTAATGGATAGATAGACGGAATTCAGCCCATTGATGCGGTAATAGCTTTGCGGCTCCTCCTCCATACGGACAGCCGACACCAGTTCGTCCAAGCGGAGCAGTTTCCCGTCGGTAGCCGTCACGGTGATGGCAGCAGGATTAAAACCAAGGGAGTTGCTCTCCGGCACCAGTGCCAGGCGTATCCATTCCCGGCTACCGTTACCTGTATCCACATTGTGCGTACCCAAAAATTCCTTCCGGTAATGCCGCTGTACTGCCTCGCTGATGTCCGATAGGGTCACACCCAGCAAGCGCAACTGTTCACTGTCATATTCCAGTCTCCACTCCATGGGCGTGGCACCGCTGAGTTCCACCTTATAGATACCCGGAATATTTGCCAGCCGCGGCTTGATATGCTCCTCGGCATACTGCTGAATCAATATCGGAGTGGAAGGGGCATTCAGTGTGAAGGACATGAAAGGGCGTGAGGCGTTCTCGTCGGGCACTTTCATGTGAATGGTGGGATAGCTGACACCTTCGGGCAATTGGGGCCACGTCTGCCGGATGATGGTGGAAGCTTCGAAGCGGACTGCCTCGACATCGGCATGCTTGTCCAGCTCCACAGTAATGTTGCCGTAGCCGTTGCCCGAGGTGGAGTTCAGCCGCTTCACTCCGCGGATACGCGCCAGCATGGATTCCAGCTTGCTGGTCACTTCCATCTCCACCACCCGCGACGAAGTGCCAGGCATGCTGAAACCCACCGTGAAGCCGGGCAGGCTGCGTGACGGATTCAGCTTGACGGGAAGCAGCGGTATCAACGCCACCCCTACCAAAGCAAGGCAGACAAACGCCACTATGACGGTGAAGGAAGAAACTCGTTTCATCAGTTATTATAATCAAATTTTTCCGACAGCGAAAATCCGCTGGCAAAGTCGTGCAACGTCAGTTTCCGTATCTTGTAATAATTCAGCCAGTAGTCCTGCAAGGCGGAGATGTAATTGCGTTGCGCTTCCTGCTGGCGGTTCAGCGAGAGGGTCAGGCTGTTGATGTCTGCCTTGCCGATAATGAAGCGCTGGCGGGTTTCGTTATACGCCAGGATGGCAAGGTCGAGGGCCTCTTCGGCACTGGCGACGAGGGCTTGCTGGACGTTGAAGTCACTGACGGTCATGATAACCTCCTCCTCAATGCTGATTTCACTCTGCCGGGCAGAAGTCTTCACCACGTTCAGATTGTTCCTCGCCATGTTGTATTTGCCTTTCCTCACGCCCCAGTCCACCAGTGGAATGGAGACACTGACCGACACCATCTCCTGCTGCATGGGATGCCTGTATGCTTCACCGAATTTCTCTGCCACCTGGTTGAAGCCGACGCTGGCGTTGATGCTGGCGTTGAAGCGCGATTCCTTCTTCGTCTTGTCTACTGTCTGCTCGGCTTCCAGCACTTCCTGACGAAGCCCCAGAAATTCCGGATTGTTGGCTTGAGCGGCCAGCAAAGCCTCATCAACCGGTATGGTCAGCGCCCTCGGACGTCCCGGAAGCGACACCCTGATATCCGTGTTCTTCTCCATATTCAGGAAAGATGCCAACGAAAACATGGCGCGCTTCAAGGCACTGGCGGCATTCTGCAAAGTATTGCGGGCGTTCACCACGTCGAGTTTCAGCGTCAGCAGGTCGGCACGGCTGATGGCGGCTATTTTCAAGCGCTGCATGCCGATGCGGTAGAGGGTATCGGTGGAGACGGCATTGTCCTTGGCCAAGTCATATTCCGCCTGTGCCATGGCAAGCGCAAAGAAATAGGTAGTGGCCTGCTCGGATACTCGCTCTGCATTGTAAATATACTCCTTCTTCACCTTTTCGTACTTCAGCGGCTCAATCCTGCGTTCCCAACGGAAAGGATTGTAACCGACCAGACTCTGCGAGTAGCCCAAACGAACCGGAACACTGGTGAACTGGGTATACTTGTTTCCACCGAAGCTCCGCATATAGCCCAGCTCCGTATCCAGATAGAACGTACCGCCCGTCAAGTCGAAATTCTGTCTGACGGCAAGATTGCCGTATGCATAGAAGGATTGCTGGCTGCGATAGATGTCAAGGTCCTGTTCGGAGTCGTAACGCTTGGTGATATCGCGGTTGTACTGTGCCGGAGTCATGTTCAGCGTCAGGCTGGGAAGGCGGTTTGCCTTATAGGTGCGGTATTCCCAATAACCGGCCAGATACATGTTCTTGGTGCGGAAGGCTTCCAGCGAACTGTCATTCGCCAGGGCAATGGTCTGCTGCAAATCGAGCGTTATCCGCTGTTGGGCAAAAGCGGAAAGGGCTCCCAGACTGAACAAAAGTATAAGACTTAATTTCTTCATGCTCTTTCTTTTCTATAAATAAACCAATATATCAACGGGATGATGAACAGACTGACCAGTGTCCCCACGAACATCGCCCCAATCATCGCTATGGAAAGCGGCTTCTGCAGCTCCGAGCCCATGTCGAACGAGAACAGCAGCGGAACCATAGCGAAAATGGTGGTGAGCGATGTCATGATGATGGGCCGGAGCCTTCTGCGCCCCGCCTCGTGGATGGCCTCGAGCAACGGCATACCAGCCCTCCGTAATTCATTAATGGCATCCAGCTTTAGGATGGAGTCGTTGATGATGATACCGCACGTCACTATCAGTCCGATGGCAGACATCAGGTTCAAGGTATGCCCGCATATCCACAACAGAAGCAGGGCAAACGCCACATCTATCGGAATTTCCAGCAGCACGATGAGCGGCTGCACGAAGCTTTCGAACTGGGCGGCAAGAATGAAATACATCAGCAGGATAGAGATGAAAAGAATCACCACCAACTCGTCCAGCATCTGGCGGTTGGAGAAGAAACTGCCGGAGAAGGCCGTATCCCAGTCACCCGTGGCATCTGCCTCCCGCTTCACCTTTTCCATCAACTCCGGAGCATCGTCCACTTCATAGAAACGGAACGGTATATATTCACCGTTGCGTCCTGCCGTAATCGTTTTCAAATCCTCGGCCGGACGCACCTTTACCAGCTCCCGAAGCGGAATATGCTCCACTTCGCCCTTACTGTCCGGACGGGTCTGTATCAATGTCTGCTGCAGCACCTCGTTCACTGTCCGCTCCTCGCCCACAATGCTGATAGGCAGGTATTGCTGGTAGGAATGGAGCATAGCTACGCTGTTCTCCTTGAACGCTGTCCGCAACGTACGGTAAAGCTCGTCATACGAAACGTCATAGAGCAACAGCTTTTCCTGCAGGATGCTTATGTCAAGCTGGTTCTCGAAAGCGATACCTACGGGCGCTGTCCCCGTAAGCTCCGCAAACTGTTGTTCCAGTCCGCGCAATTCTTCCGCCGCCGGCGCCTTCTCCTTATTGCGGGCATAAAGTCCCGCCACCACATCGGCCTCCCCGGTCACGAAAAGCTTCTCGAACACGGTTTCGGGTGGAGAAAAGGAGACTGTCGCCAACGGATATTCCCGTGTCAGCCACTCGCCCGCCTGCTTCTGCAAGGGAGCAATCCCGTCAGGCGAGGAAGTCTTGAAATACAATTCTGCCTCCGAAGAAGAGAGAGCCTGCTCACGGTTCAGCAGATAGTCCTGCTGGCCTATGGCAGCCGTCTGTTCCACAGTCTCGTCCAGCAACTGTCCGAACAGCACATTCACACGATGCCGGTTCTCGTCCACATGTATGTTTTCGTTCCATTCCACGTGGACTATCAGTTCATTCTGGTCTATCTGCGGCATACGCTCCTTGCCGACGGAATAGAACAGAAAGACACAAAGAGGTATAGAAACCACACAGAATACGCTACTTACCGTCTTGTGGGAAAATACCCAGTCGATGCCCGCATCATAAAAACGGTCCAGCGTATGTTCCTTCAACGGATTGTTGATGCGGATGCGGGAGAACCACGACCTGCCGCGCAACCCTGTCCGGTAGACCAGCATATAGAGGACCGGCAGCAGCATGATACCCGTGAAGTAGGAAACCAGCAACCCTACCGTAACAGAGAATGCCTGGTCATAGAACAACGCCCCTGCAATGCCGCTCATAAATATCAGCGGCACAAATACGGCAATAGTGGTCAGCGACGAACTCAGCATGGGCGTAATCACCTCACTCGTTCCCGTCACGCAAGCCCGCCGCAACGAATAGCCCCGTTCGCGATACTGCGAAATGTTCTCCGTCACAATGATGCTGCTGTCAATCATCATACCCAACGCCAGGATTAATCCCGACAAAGAAATGATATTGAGTGACATCTTGAACAAGTAGAAGAACAGGAAGCAGATGACAATAGATACCACCATACTCAACCCGATGATGAACGGTGATTTGATGTCACCCAAGAAGAGTACCGCCACAATGCAGATGAACAGGAAACCCAACGACAAATTTTGCTGAAGATTGGAGATGGTATAGTCCAGCAACTCCGTCTGGTTACGGCTGATGCTAAAATCAATGTCGGGATATACTTTCTTGAAGTAGTCCATCGTGCTGTTGATGGCAAGCTTCATGTCTTCCATATTCTCGTCCGCCTGCTTGATGACGGCAAGGGTAACGGCACGCTTGCCATTGCTCATGGAGACACCTTTCTCCTTGGCAGGAACAATCTCTACCCGGCAGAAGTCTCCCAAGCGGATGATACGTCCTTCCTTTCGCAGCAGGATGCCCTTCACGTCCTCCTCTGTCCGCAGCAGGGTGGAGAACTTAATGTTGTATTCGTAGTAGCCGTCGCGCACGGTCATGCTGCCCGGCTCCACGTTGTTTTGCGCCAGCACGTTTTCTATGTCTTCAATGGAGAGCCCCAACACAGCAAGCTTATCCGGGTCGGGCACAATCTGTAACTGGCGTTCGACCAAACCCGTGACATCCACCATTGCCACTTCCGCCAACTGCTCGATGCGACGCTTTATGACATTTTCGGCAAACTCGCACAAATCAAGAAACGCGCGTTCGTCCACCTTGCCGTATGCACTGTCATTTTTTAGAGTCAGATTGAGGTAGAAGACAGGAATGTCCGTCGCACTTGCCTTTATCACCTTCGGGCGTTCGGCATCCTTGGGCAGATAGTTCATGGCGGCGTCAATCTTCTCGTTCACTTCTATGAAGGCAAGGTCGGTATTCGTACCGAAGTCGAAGCCCAGGCGGATGATGCCTGCACCATCGCGCGTCTCGCTGTCCATGTCCTTCAGTTTCGCCACCTGGATGAGCTGCTGCCGCAGAGGTTTCACCACCGTATTCTCTAATTCACGCGCCGAGGTATTCTGCGCCGACACCTGCACTGTAATTTCCGGGATGGCAATATCGGGCAGCAAGGATACCGGCAAGGTGAAGTAAGTCACCAGCCCGACAATGAAGCATGCTGTAAATGCCATCAGTACGGCAATAGGCCGCTGTATCAAGAACTTTATCAATTTTCAATTATGAATTTAAATTGTGAATTATGAATTTTCTACTTTCAATTCTCATCTTTCAATTTTCCACCACCTTCACCGGCGCCTCATGTGCCAAATTCACATTTCCCGTCACGATGACCGTATCGCCTTCTTTCAGGGCATCGTCGGCCATACTATAGCTTTCCGCATTCTCCAGACCGGTCTGCACATAGTTCCACTGCGCCTTTCCGTCTTTCAGGGTAAAGACGACTTGCTTACCCGAACGCAGTACGACGGCACTTTTGGGTATCACGAGCTGACCGTCCAGAGAACGGTGTACATTTACCCTCACATTCATGCCGCTAAACAGACGTCCCCTGCCATTGACGGATGCCTTTACTTTCACCATTCCCTTATCATCTACCAGAGGATTGATTTGGGTGATGCGGCCCTCTTGTTTGGAACCGGCATCCGAATAAGGGGTAACAATCACCTTGTCGCCACTCTTTATCAACGGCAGTTCGCTTTCCAGCACCGTGAAGTCCACCTCCATACCTTGAGTGCCGATAATGGAGCAGAAGGCTTCCGAGGTACTTGCCTCGTTGAACGGTTTGGAGAACAGGTTCGCCACTACCCCGTCAAAAGGCGCAACCAGCGTGGCGTGTTCCTCTTCATACGCGGCAAGCTCATACTGGGCGAGGCTCTGGTCGTAACCGCTCCTCACGCGGGCCAGCTTCATGATGTCAGCAGGTACTTTGGAGGCATCCCCCACCGGATAGCCTTGCCCTATCAATACATCCTGCAGCTCAAGTTCCGCTTTTTCCAAGGCATCCTTGGCCTGCGCGGTCTTGTTCTTCAGGCGGAACTTATCCAGTTCGGCAAGTTTCTGCCCTTTGCGCACCGGGTCACCGTTCTTCACGTAGATGTGTGCCACTACACCGGTGGTCTCAAAACGCAAATCCGCCATGGCACCGGCGGTTACTTTTCCGTTGCTCACCAGTTCATGCTCAAAGGTCGCCCGCTTCAGGACTTTCACGGTCACTTCATTGCTTTCACTTGGCAGGACGGTTGCCACCCCTTCCTCGGACTCTTTTCCCTTTCCGGCATCGGAGCAGGCGGCAAGCAGGGCAACGGCCATGCATAGCAGGTATCGATAGTTCTGTGTCTTCATATTCATACTCAATTATAAATTGATAAAATTAATCGTTTCAAAAAAACGAACCGATATTTGCATGTGGACACTTTTTTCATAGCACTTTAGCAATTAGTTCGCTCATTATTAACACTTTCCGTTTTTATTCATCTTTTTTAATATGGACAAAAATAAGCTGAATCTTTTTTATTTCCTCCCTCATCTGTCGTATTGCCGTAGAATGCACTTTCGGCTCTTTCGTCAATACCATCCACTTCATTTTTTCAAACTTGTCCGGTTGCCTGAAGCTTGGTTCCGCATAAAGCTTCGCAAGCAGATAATAGGGATAAATACGTCCCGGCAAACGATGGGTGGAACGGATAAACCAGTCTTCCGCTGACAAGCAATCACCCATCTGCTGATAGTTCTTGCCTATCACATTCAGTATCATGGGGTCACAACTACGCTGTAAAGCTTCTTTCAAAATACGGTTGGATTTACTGAACTGCTGCTGCTTGTGCAATCCATGCCCATATTCGAACAAGAAAGATGCCCGGTCCCTCAACAGAGGATAAAGGCGCCCGTACTCTTTCTCTGCCGATTGATACGCACCTGCATTATACAGCACCCGCGCATTCATCCACTCCCGACAGGCCTGCTCCACTTGCAAGTCATTCTTCAGGCGAAAACCGCCAATGATGCCTACTGATACAGCCAGCCCCAACCATTGCCAACGGTCGGCACCGGACAAGCACGCCACAAGCAATCCTCCAAATGTAACGATAAATACCGGAAGTTGTAGCGGATAGGAGGAAAAAGAGAATATCATCAAAGAAAGAATAGCCCCACAGATACCATAACGTCCTTTACGGACTCCCCTATACAAACACAGCACGACCACAACCAATAGACATACAGCCAAAGGAATACCCAGTTCGACCGCAACCTGCAGATATTCATTGAATGCATATTCCGGACTTCCCGCCACACGTTCCTCCCACGGTTCATAATCACCTGCTGCAAAATAAGTTTCCTGTGCATTTCCATAGGCTGCTGCGAAATTATGAATCCCATATCCGGTCAACGGCTTTTCTGCAATGGCACGACAAGTTATCTTCCACATGAAAAGACGGCCACGTGCAGAATCGGGTTTCAAGACAAACAGTAAATAGCCCGCCAATAGCAAGACACAGAATCCACCGACCACTACCATCACCACACGCTGCCTTTGCTGCTGCCATAATAATCTGAACTTATCCGTCCAATCCATATGCCAAGCATATACACACAGACAGGAAACTCCTGCCGCCAACCATGCCGAACGGCTCATTCCTGCCGGAAGCACACAAAAGATAAGCAGCATCACGCCACCGGCAACCATAGCTCCAACTTTATCCATCACCTTTTTCCATCCTTTCCCGTCATTCCGGTCAGAGCAGAGAATCTCCCCCCTCTTGGTCAGCCATTGATGCAGACAGACCGGAAGTATCATGGCCAAATAGCCGGAATAAGGCCCCGGATTGAAGAAAGAACCTGTCAATACATACAAGGAATGGTTGGACACAGCATAACCATAAAGCTGCCTCAATCCCCAAACAGCCTCAATGCCCCCCAGCATTACCAATACCCACGAAACCGGTATAAAAAGAAAATACCTTTTTTCCATCATCAATCCAGCCATCAACAGACATCCTGCAACTACCAACGAACAGATCGATACTGATAAATATGTTTATATAACACAGAAGTATCGGGGTCAAGTACCC
>OHCB01000668.1_pt1 | contig 12218 bp, 5 predicted proteins | sample 1577501 | NCBI WGS metagenome assembly OHCB01 (sample SAMEA3879582, study PRJEB24766) | human gut metagenome | biome: human-associated habitat; feature: feces | place: USA | collected 1985/1987
TCGTTGGTTTTGCCGGTGACTGTCCATGCCTGGTCGGGAAAGAGCCAGGGATAGGTTTTGACGAAGTAGTCTTTGATCTTGGTCAGTTCTTCTTCGGTGGCATCATGATCGAGAAATACAAGTTCCCAGATAGCAGCGTTAATACAAGTTCCTACATTAGTTAAAGCTAATTTCCCAACATGTAGCACATCTGTTCCTTCAAAATTACCAGTTGCAATCAAAACACCATTATAACTTTTAGATGTCTGATAAGTAAGGATGTGTGGTAAATCCTTTTGACCCCTTGTTGCTCCAAAAGAGATAGTATAGATGCTGTCTGGATAAAGAGATTCTAAAACGAAGGCACCATCTTCGAGCCAATTCTTTGTATTAGATACTAATCCTAATGGTCCTTTTCCCCTTGTAATCCACTGTCTCAACGCCACAACCGTATATCCCTTTTCCTTAGTCAGAATAGGGAAGTTATCACAGACACCGTAATCATCTACTCCGTCAAAGACGAGTGCGCCGAGATAAACATCACTAATACCTGAACCCTCCTTCCAAGCGAAATTCTTCATCTGTAAATCATGCCCATTACCTGTAAGGTCTTTCCATACAGGGTTCTCTGCCATTTGTTCATTAGTGAGACCTAATGCTGAATACCTTGCAATCATACCAGGAATAGATGGAAAAGGAGCTACTCCACCCCCTCCCCTAAATCTCCTAAAAGGAATTGCATTAATATTTCCTATTAAATTCATTGTCAATTCCTTTCCTTAAAAACCTATACTAAGATTGGTTGCCGTTGTCCCTTCTTTCAAAATCTTTTGTACCATGTACATGAGTGGCATTCCTATATTTGCACTCACTTCCGCTTCCGAAATGGTATATTCCATTCCACCTGAAAGGATTACCTTAATTGCCCCTTCTGAAAGAGGAATGATTACAAACGGAACTTCTTGTCCGTTTTGGTCAATCAGCACAATATCTTTATCAATTGTAGCAAAGTTCCATGCACTGCTGATTAAAGAAGGTGCAGCTTCACCATTAGTAGTTATCAGCTTATTGGAATTATAATCTTTTCTCAACAAACATGATAAACTTGCACTTCTTTTATAATCAAAGCAAAAAAAAGGAGAGCAATTAAACTCTCCCTTTAGTTTATCAAATAGGTTCATTGTGGTAGTATATACAAAATATACCTTCTCCTGGTTTCGTAATATTTCCCGCATCATCATCTGCTGGAGAACATTCTTGTCCAGAGCCATACCCAGCAATTCTTGTCTTTCCTCCGTCTGAAGAAGTGAAACTAGAACCACCATACCCTGCACCTCCCCATGAAGACGCACCAGTTCTTTGTCCAGAAAGGGTGTTCAAATACCCAGCTTCACCTTCACTTGTACCTCCAAAAATAGATTGGACAGGAATAACAACTGAGGATTGAATAGGTTTAGTCACTTTTCCCAAAACAGTATTTTCATAAGAACTTTTAAATCCATATCTGCCATCTCCACCTGGTGCACCGTGTGGCTGTATTCTTAGGCCTGTAGAAGCATAAGTTTCTTCTTTTGCGTTTTGGCTTCCCGGACTTCCACTACAATAGAATGTACCTATCATGTGGGCAGCAAAACCACCGGAACTTTTTGCATTATATACAGAATAATTAGATAGGTTACTTCTTTGTGGCATAACAATATCAGCATCATTACGAGCATCGCTTACCCCATTATAAGCTGCATATTCATAAGTTGTTTGTCCTAATGTTATGGAATATTCCGTACCGTATGTCCAACTACCTGCATTTGGAACACCACTAAATGTAATTTTATTTATTCGACCGTTTGAAATATCCGATATCAATATATTAGGAATATATACAATTTGTCCGGTTGTTCCACCCAGCAATATAAAACTATCCCAAGATTCCCAATACTCAAATTTTTCACCTCCTCTTCCAACTATCAAAAGGGAAACGTATTTGTAAGAAGTATCTAATTGGTAATTGGATTGGTCACTTGTTATCTGCACCAACTTGTTCGGTTTAGTTAGGGTGTATTCCAAATTCACACTTGTTTGATAAACCCCACTTATACTTCCTGTCGTTGAAAAATCACTGAAACCGGAAGATGTAATCTTAATCTGATAATTTCCCGCAGGAATTTTGTCAAACCGTGCCGTGTATGTTGCTGGCCCTGCCGAACCTGTATGCTTCTGCCCTTCTGAATCTGTAAATTCCACATTACCACCAGTAGGGTTTACTTTTACTTGCACCATATACAGCGGAGTAAGGTTTACTTGCACCTGCATTCCTTCACTATTCACAGTAATGCTTTGGGATGTTTCTTTGGAAAAATCCCCTTCCGGTACATACAAGATATACTGTCCGTATGCGACATTGGCGAACGTTACGGTAGTGGTTATATTTTTAGTCTGAATCACCTCCAGCCCCGTACTGTCCTTTAGTTGGATTTGGCTTGGCATACCTTGCATTTGTCCAACTCTTCTTACCTGAACATTAATAGTATTGTATATCTGCAAAAGGAAGGTGTTAAGCGCAGTTTTCCCGTTTACTTCAACCGTTTCCTCTTTGCTTTCAAATCCATCTTTAGAAAAAGCTACTTTATAGCTTCCGTCTGGTACAAATAAAACGACTGTCCCGTTTTGTGAAGTTGTACCGGAAGCCATCTGCACTCCTCCTTCCTTATTTTCAGTCACAACAACCTGTACGCCGGAAATGTCAGTTGCCCCGTCTAATGTGTTCCTATGGACAACTACTGTAAGCTCACTTACAGGTTGCAAAGTAACCTCAATTGTTTTCGCTTCATTTAATACACCGACTTTCCCATTCTGCGTTACATAACCACCAGCACTGACCTCATAATCATAATCAACGCCTAATGCAGCAGAAATAACAGCTTCTCCATTGTTATTTGTATTCTGCTGATAATTGTTTGATGCAGACGTCATTTTTACAAGAGCGTTCTCGATAGGAATTGCTGGATTAGGCGAAGGAAGAAGGGTAAAAGGTAAAACTGTATACCTGTCATTTTTACCTGGTCCAGAATAAATCCCGTTTGTCCAATTAAGATTTGCATTATTTGAAGTCCCATGCTGGGTGCAAGTTTGAATAGATGCACTTTCCCATAAAGAAAGACCCAACATGCGCAAAATCTCTTCCACTTGTGTTTTGTAAGAATACAGAGTGGTCGCCTCGCCATATGAAGGTAAATAGCCATTCTGTCCATTCCCAAACATATATGTCTTGGCGTATTTTGCCGCAGGTGCATTGTCAGTTCCTAAAGCAGATATTATCACATCAGTATAAATAAAACCATGCGTTGATTCGTATAGGTCTGCGCTTGCTACATTAGTGTTTAACATTGGCACATTGGAGATCAAAGTACCTTGACCTCCAAAAGCATAGTTTACACCACTTTTATTCGTCGATACCATAAACGAATCAGTATCGGTTGAAATGCCTATACCACATACAGCAGACACTCCTTTACCAGATGATACCCATTCTTCTTTTGTGTAACGATTATTATCTTTATCATAAATATATACACCGTTTGGAACAGGGTTGTATTCATAGGTACAGAAAGGACGAGATTTGCAAAAATTGGTTTTAGTATAACTACTGGGTGCAGAGTCATTCCAATAAGCACTCCAAGCGACCTGTTCGTTATATTGTGTTGAAGTCCAGAATATAGCACTACCAACAATAGCTCCACCTGCTATGCTTATTGAGCTATTTATAATGGTTTTATTTAGTCGGGCTACATTCCACTGCCCACAAGAAGGCAAAAACCAAGAACCCGCACCAAATCCTTCTGTAGAATAAGCTGCGCACTTATGTGCCGCCGTGCTTTCCGTTGGTTTCGCAAGTATGATGTTTTGAGAATTTGTCTTACCTGCAAAATCACAAAGAGCTAAAGATTCATTTGTTTCGGTGACTACATTAGGAATAATGCCTAATGTCTGTGCCCAAAACGCCACGTCCACATCTCGCAAAGCAATAAAATCAAAATCCTTGCTTCTTACATCAGTAATGACACCGACACAAGTTTTAGCACTATCCAATTCAGTTGACCATGTTTTGTCACCATACACAAAATCACCAACTTTGGGACGGGAAATAAGTGATGAATCTTGTTTTGAAGTTACCTTAAATGTTACATTTACATTATTTGCAATCAAAATTTCTTTGTTGATGGCAGGCGCATTTACATTCAACGTGCCTGATTGTGCTTCCAAAGGAGAAGGCGGGGTAACTGTATAATCATAGTTCCCATAAAGAACCTTGTCAGCCGGAATATCCGAACTTATTGCCTTTTTGCCATAGAAAGAGAATGTGATATTCAAATCTTTCAAATCATCTGCGGATAATGTACCTCCGTCAAAAGATTGCACATGCACTGACCAAATGGTAGAATTACCTATTGTTTCTGTATCCAACAAAAGATCAGAAAGCTGGAATCTTTGAATTACATCATTTTCCATCTCCACCGTTAAGGGAGCGTTTTGCGAGCCATAAGTTATAACTATCTTCAGATTGGACGGAACACCACTTACCTTAAAACCAAAATCCAAAGCCTTGTGATAATCCACTGTCTTTTCTGTGCCAATTTGGAAAAGACCATTCGAAAACCCTATAAGTCCGGCATCCACATTAAACAAAACATAAGTCTCTGTAGAAGCTGTCGATGTCTTGATCACGCTCGTTAAAGTAAGGTTCTTTTTCGTTTTATCCCAGCTTCCCTCCCAGCCATCTATTTTATTTGAATTGTAAATTCTGGTAAGACTTTCCGTAACACTACTATTATCCTTATCCTGAACAATTGTCAATGGAGAAACAATTACACCATTGGGGAAATAGGTCTTTAATTGATCTGTTGTTACGCCTTCCGATGGAACAAGATATTTTTCATCTTCTTGAAAAACAGGACAACCGGAAAAATCCGCATCGCTATCTTGTGACCACTCAAACTCTCCACCATCAAACGTCATAGTAGCTACGCCAGATGAATTAGTCGTTCCTTTGTATTTGTTAGACGAATCGCTTTGATCCACCATTTCAACGGCAGCATTCTCAATAGGAGAACTATCATTTTGACTTTTTACAGTAAATGTAACCGTTGAAATTTGAAGCATCTCAACCGTTATGTTCTGATCTCCACCAGCAATTGTAAATTCACCTGTTACATCTTTATAACTGGATTTCTTTGCTGTATAGATATACTGTCCGTTCTTGTAAGTCAAAGTAAGAATGCCGTTAGAAGCAGTAGCTCCACTTGCAACAGGTGTGTCTGGAGATTCTGCCTTGGCAAAACTTATAGCTACATCTTGTGTGGATGGAACAGTCTGGAAAGTAACATTGTATTTTACATAATCAGCCAAATCCAATTCAATGGCGCTTGCGGCGGTTGCCACACTAAATGTTCCGCTTGGCACTTCCACCAGATTAGGATTATCCGTACTTGTAGTAGGAATCTGATATTGATAATCCCCTGTAGGAAGATCAATTGCCGCGATACCCTGACTGTTTGTTACAATGGTTTCAGGAAGTGCCCTTGCGCTACTTTGCCCTACAATTATCTTTACATCCGCCAAAGCAGAATTTCCTACCTTTGTATGGAATGTAACTGTCGCTCCAGGAACAAGTGTTATCTGTACACTTTTTTCAGCTTCTTCGATTCGCACATTTCCTGTCCCGTTTAAAAAACCTGTTTTTGAATAAGCGTAAGTATGCGTTCCTGTGGAAAGATTTATTGTTGCTATACCGTCTTGCCCCGTTGTGATTGTATCATTACCATCAATAGTAATTTCAACGCCTTGTGTGGCTGGTGAAGTTGTAAATGTAGTTTCAAATCCATAAGTCAATTCTATCACTTTCTCCTGATCGGCATCCTGAACACTTCCCACTCCTTCTTCCGGCGAATATCCTGTGAGTGACGCATTCCAATCATAAGCACCGTTTATTACCTGCACAGGATCAGTTGTTCCATCATCTTTTGTTTTAAGACTTACAGTATTTCCACTTAATATGGCCGGTCCACTTACACTGACAGTCACATCTTTTAAGCCTGATTTTCCTGCGGCGGTCACTTTAAAGGTAAGATTCCATATCTTCTTCAATATCTGCGTAAACGTAGCCTCTCCAGTTACTTCAAATGAAAGAGTTTCAGTCTTATAGCTGTTCTTCATGAATGAAGCGGTATATTTACCAGCTTTTAGACTGATTATCGCTTCTCCTGACGCATTTGTGGTAACTGTCTTGTCCTCATTTTCTATATCAATAGACACTCCTTGCAAAAGATTGGGCGAAGCCATGTTATCTTTTACTACAAACGTAATATTATATGATATAGGGGTAAGTTGAGCTAATACGTTCTTGTTGCTACCGGAAACTTCCACATTACCTTGTGTCTGAACATAACCTTCCTTCGTTACCGTATAAGGATACTGCCCGTCAGAAAGACGAACCGTTACCAAACCACCCTGCGAAGTCTGATAGTCCTTTTCGTTGATATGAATATTAGCGTTTTCAATTACAACACCTTCATCTGTCTGTACAGTAAATACAATATCGTATTTCTTGTACTCCATATTTACAGGAAAAGACGGAATATCTGCACTTACAACTTCCAGCTCGCCTAAATAATCGTCCATACCATTGGCAACCACCGTAAACGGATATGTACCATTTTTTAACTGCAAGGACACCTCACCATTATCCTGTGTCTGATAAGACGTTGCATTTATCTCCACTGTAGCCCCCTTAATAGGTTCTTTCAATGGATTTTTTACCGTCATTATGACATTGTAAAGTCTTGCCTTTAAACTTATTACACTACTGTTATCACTGTCAAGAACAGTAACCGAAGAACTGCCGTCATAATATCCCGACTTTGTTACGGTATAAGGATATGTCCCGTTTTGAAGGCTTACAACAGCTTGCCCTCTTTCATTTGTAGAATAAGAAGAGCCATTGATATTTACTGCTGCTCCTTGTGCCGGACTACTGTTATCACTGTCAAGAACAGTGATAACCACATTATAATGTTTCAATACAAGGGTTCTTTGAATAAATGTATCCTGTCCTTCTACGTTGAACGATCCGGTCAAATCATCATATCCCTTTTTCTGCACGGTGTAGCTGTAATTTCCACTCTTTAATTTTATAGTAGCTTGTCCAGAACCGTTTACATTCAATACTCCCGGCTGTCCTTCTATTTTGATTGTAGCTCCTTCTGCCGGATTCCCCTGATTTACCTGCGAAATATTAAATTCCACATTGTATAAAAAGAAATCCATCTCAAAGGTAACGTCCGCATTCTGGTTGTTGACCTTAATTTCCCCCTGTAAAGTATCATACCCTGTCTTTTCGATTGTTACAGGATATTCACCATTTACAAGTGGTATTTCCGCCTCTCCATGCTGGTTCGTAAGATATTCTCCATTGTTCACCTTTACAATGACATTCGGTATAAGCTGATTTTCCTTATCCTTTACAATGACAGTAATCGTCCATACCTTAAATTCCAATTCAGGATATACTTCTTTATCTCTACCATCCACAACTACACTGCCGGAATACTCATCATATCCCAACTTTTCAATAGTGTAGGGATAGTTCCCGTTCCTTGCGGACAAAGAAGCCACACCTTGCAAATTGGTAGTGGTTGTTCTGTTATCCATCATTACATTTGCATAAGGAACAACCCCTCCCTTTTCGTCCGTCACATGGAAAGTGACCGTATAAGGAGCTAAAACCATTTGTACATCAATGGAAACACTACCGTTCAACACTACAAACATTCCTTCTACGGGGATATATCCCGAAGCGGAAACAATATATTCATACTGTCCGTTTGCAAGTTGGATAATAGCTTGCCCATTGTCATTTGTTATAACAGCATTGTTCCCTATAGAAATATTTGCACCTTCCACAGTGCCACCTTCCGAATCTGTCACATTGAAATAAACCTCTTGATAAAGGTTGAGTGAGCTGTCGTTGATGCCTACAAACAAATCCTCCGGTTCAGACGGGTAAAACAACGGAGAGAGGTTGCTATCAGAATCGTACAAAATATTTCCGTCTTGATCGCGCATCACAAACCCCCTTATACGCGGAAGCTGATTTGCCGGGACTTGCTGATCGTAATACGGAAAGAAATACTCGTCCGGCACATATTTTACGCCATCGGTCTTTTTTACAATATCCAGCAAATCGTCCCATTCTACGATTTTTCCAGGTGTCCAAAAACGAAAATCAAGATATTTAGTAAGGTTCACTTGTATGTTCTGACGCACAGTAGACACATCGTAATCCGGTTGAAGCTGAACACGGAAATCCAACCCCCTTTCTGAACCCACATAGAACCAATCAATATTCTTGATACCAATACCAACTACTTTCCCTTCAATATTCAGTTCTGAAATACCAAAATATCCTTGTGCGCTTTCAAGAAGTGTATCAAGTTCTTCTTCGGTAAAGAAAATACCGTTCTGCGAAACAACATAGAGATTATATATGCCCTTTTCGTCCAGACCGGCACTCATTACTTTTAAGACACGATCGTCTATGTTGCTAAGTGTCTGTGTCCAGTATTCTATTGTATTCTTGCTAAGGATATTCAGATTGTTCTTAATACGGATTCTAAACGTTTCATCATCCTCACTATCACGTCCTCCAATAGCATAATATTCATTCGTACATTCGATATGACCTTGTGGCTGCGGAGAAACATTAGTAATGCTATTAGGCGGTACGTTTGTGGAATACCCTGCGTTGATACTTCTTACCTTTACATATCCGTAACCACTTTCCCCTACAGTCAATGCTTCGTCAACTTGGAAACGAATACCATTTTTATTTACAAAAGTAACAGACGTATCATATACTGTACCTGGATTAGCAGATACCCTTATATATGTCGAAGAACCCAAAGCACCTTTACGCGGGCTGACACCATACAAAGCAGCAGCCTTATCCAGATAAACGCCTGTAGCTGTATCTGGAAATATCTGCGCTTCCTTTATGGCAATATCCTTCATTGCCTTTTGAGCAACTTTCGCTACACCGAATGCCGTAGCATTCACAACCGAACCGTCAGCTACATTACTTACCTTAGCTGTCTTATCTAAAAACATCTCTATAAAAAGATTCTTTAGATTGGTTATTGTTGCACTTGTTTTTGTAATCATCTGAATATCAATTATAAAGGAACATTTACTAAATAATCTTTCTTTGTTACCGTTTTACATTGCAAAGAAAGGAACACGGCATCTTCCTCTCTTTTTACATCCATCAACTCCACAGAGTCCCATCTTGAATCCCTTTGGAACATATTCATTACATCCTTAAAAATAGAAGGGTACTGGATTGCGTTCACCGTTGTTCCTATGAACTCATTTGCAATTCCATAATCCTTAAACTCTGGTATAGCACCTTTTTGAGAAGAAAGAATAGTATCCAAAGCCTGTCGGATCGCATCATCGCCTATCACTATCTTTAAATCGTCATTCTCAAAGACAAAATTCACATCTATGTCACGTCCCAAGATATTATCTCCCACAAGTACATCCACAACAGTATCAAGATAATTATTCCCAGCGTTCTTTAGATTGATATAGAACTTGTTTCCTCCATCAGAGAACGAATAATCAGTTTCTTCTATATACTGCGGTATTGTAATATTCATCCAATCATCTTCCGGGTTGGTACTGTTAAGCTGTCTGGATACATCTTCAAACCGTTCCCCTGTCCGAAGTGTCTTTTCCATCTGCAAAGTATTGTTCCTGTCTAAAGAAGAACTTCTAAGCCACCTTGCAGAACTTTTAATAGTGGAAAGTTTTGTCTGTGTCTCTGTAAAGTTGTCCAGAATATCCCACATGGAAATATCGTCCAAAGTATTTTCATGCAGAATAAACAAAGGCTCAATCGTTTCCGATTCTCTCACAAGTTCCACAAGGCGCAAAAAAGAATCCTTGTCCATCTCCCCACCATTACTATAATAGTCCACAATAAGAGGATAATCGTTGGCACAGAAATCAACAAACTTCTGGAAATATGACTTTATATCATATCCCGTTACGTTGTAAAATTTTTCGAAAGCATCATCCATTGCCCAACAAACCTTTAGAGATTGAACTTGCAAATTCATTTATGCCCTTTTGTATCACATTAGAGGCGCACATTTCCAAAAGCGAACCTTTACTACCACTTGTTCCCGAAACCGCTTCTAAAGGAGCTATAACAGTCATTTCAAGATTGTATTCCCATATCATATTCTTTGATATACTCTGACTGAAATTAACGCCACGCGGTGGAATCGTAACAAGATAGCTTTCTCCAAGTGCCATGTTATAGAAGAAAAGTTTCATGGGAAACCCGTTCTCGTCCACTCCGTTGCTTTTATCTATGATAGATTGTAATATCTTGATACAACCATATCCCGTTTTGATGCCGGCATCAAAGGAAGGCATAGTGAGAGAACTTGTAGATTTTCCCTGTAATTGATAGAGATAACGCTTTCCTGCCGAGATACTAAAAGCTGCACCTGTCAACGAAACGCTATCAGAACCGCTTAAAAGAATCTTGAATGTCCTTCCAAAATTCCCCTTTATCGTGATCGTCTGCGGCATGAAAACAGGAGAAGTGAGCACTGTTATGCCTCCTGCCGTATTGACTACCGTAGTTCTTTTCGGTTCACTCTTGTCTATACTCTCCGGGCTAATAGGAAAAGTAAAGACATCAATTGTGTTCCCTTTGGAATCTGCCAACTCCAAAGAACACATATACACTTCAAAATCATTCGGGAACTGCGCTGCCATCATGGAGCGACCCAAATTTTTAAGTGTCGATTTCGCTGTTTTTACCACTGAATCCAAAACTGCCACGGCTTTATAATTTTAACTTGTTCAAAAGTACGAATTTCTTCCCAATATCCTAACCCTGTGTTATCTTTTCATTCTCATAATCAGAAGCAACAAAACTTTGCGCCGATTGCATGGGAGATGTAACGGGAACAGGAGCGGGACTTGGCACGCCAGCCGTTGCTCCAACAAGAAATGAACCTGCCGGAACATTGTGGGTATGGGAATTGAATGTATTTACAAAACCATTCAATTTACTTGTAAGATTATCCAGTTCAACCAGACCTTTCAATCCCCCACCATTGAACTCAATAATATCGTTGTTCATTTTCAAAGTAGATGCTCCCGTTTTCAAATCTAACTGTTCTTTCGTTATCGTGCTTTGTACATCTTCCCCAATCTTTACCGATACACCGGAATTATCCACTTGCAAAGATTGTTCCATTTCCTCCGTTTTCCAATGAAAATAAACCTTTTCCAAATCCATAGAGACTTTTCTTTCCTCTTCTTCCGGTTTTTCTGGATTCACAACCTTTGCCTCTATCTGTGTGTATCCCTTTACGGAAACATTTGTTCCTCCGGTCACATTCACGCTTCCAGTGGATTCAACAATTACCTCCGATTCTTCTGATCCTGTAGCAAGTACCTTTACGGATGCTTTTTTAGGAGAATTGATAGAAACAATTACTGCATTATTAGCCGGATCAACCGATAAGGATGCAGTCACATTCCCTACTGTCTTTCTGAACTGGAATGTATTCTCTTTCCACATAGGAGACTGATCATTTCTCGGATAGCTCCCTATCACAATAGGAACACCGTCATACGGGTTGCTCGCTATCACTACCGCCGACCCTTGTTCATTTTCTTTCTCCGGGAACTCGATATTAGCCAAAACTTCATTTGTTATATAAATATCCCGAAAGAAAGCTCCCCCGTTCCCCATGACCGAGACACGACCTCTCCTTAAACAGGTTTCCACATACAAATCCCTGTCCACTCCATTGGGAATGACAATAAATCCGAATGAAATCGCTTCGGGTGACGCATTCAATTTTCTTACTTTCCCTCCTGCCATATCTAACTGAACATTTTGCGATTTAAGAAATACTCGAATTGTTTTCTATCCACCTTTGGAGAAACAAGTGTAGCTATCTGATCTTTTTGAGTCACTTTAGCTGCATTTCTCATTTCCGTCAAATCAACCAATTTGAAATAATCCGGTTTCACATCCTTACTTTCTTCCCCTGCATTATCCTGTCTATTCTTTACAGAAGAAAAAGAATTAGAAAGAATAGGAACGTACATACCTCTTTCCACTTGCATAATAGTCTGTCTTTGTAAATTCCCATCCA
>OHCB01000676.1_pt1 | contig 12062 bp, 9 predicted proteins | sample 1577501 | NCBI WGS metagenome assembly OHCB01 (sample SAMEA3879582, study PRJEB24766) | human gut metagenome | biome: human-associated habitat; feature: feces | place: USA | collected 1985/1987
CGAAATCATGAGGCTCATCGATATCAACTTTGATATATCCTATGGGAAAATTGTCTTTTTTAAGGCAAATAGCATACATATATCCCTGAGGAAGGGTATATTTTGAAGCATATTTTTCCTCATAAAACAGTTTCGCTTCTTCAATGTCTTTCAGGGGATACCAAGGCAGAAATTTATTGACCTCTATATCTTTGAGGATAAGGAAAAGTGCTTTGATATCTTTTTCTGTGAATCTCCTTAAAATTAAACGTGTTGTTTTCAGTGTAGGAGTGTTCATTTATTTCGGAAAATTTTGCCTTTCGACCGCACCGAAGGTGCGTTTTCCCAGAAATATCCGGCTGCGGAAGCACCGGGTTCCCACCGATTCTCGTTACAGTTCGATCAGTCCCTCGGGCAGTACCATCTTCACCGTACGGCTCTCGAAGTCGATGCCTGCGATGAACTCCTCGACCGCCGGAACCAGGATCCGTTTGCCGCCGATCTCCACCTCGAAGAGGGGATTGGCCTCACTGTCGTAGTAGTCCGTGATTTCGCCCTTCAACGTCCCGATCCGTACCCGGAACCCGATCAAATCTTCCAGGTAGAATTCGTCGTTTTCGTCGTCCTCGTGCTCGAGGTACAACTCCCGCCCGATAAACTCTTCCGCCCGACGAGCGGAGTCGATATCCGCGAATGTCGCCAATGCGTTGGTCTTGCCCCTCCGTTCGAAGCGGTCGCAAAAAAGAGGAACCGCCAGTGAATCGATCTTCACGAACAGCGGTTCCTCTGTTGAGAAGTCATCGGGAAACGTCGTGTAGAGATTCAGTAAAACCCCACCTTCAACTCCGAAGAGTTTACTCACGCGCGCAACCGACAACAACATAACGGTTGTAACTATGCCTCGGCAGGAGCTTCTCCCTCTGCGGGAGCTGCTGCTTCAGCCGATTCGGCAGCGGCAGCTTCGGCGGCCTCACGTGCGGCAGCTTCGGCAGCGGCTTTCTTCTCGGCGAGAGCGGCTGCGCGCTCTTCCTTGATTTTGGTTTCGGCGGCCAGACGGCTCTTCTCGGCCGATTTAGCGTCCGACGCCAGTTTGTTGGTCTTGTTCTCGATCTTGGTCTGCTTCTCGCTCAGCCATTTGTTGAATTTGGCCTCGGCGTCCGACTCGGAGAATGCACCTTTAGCGACACCGCCCAGCAGGTGCTTCTTGTACATTACGCCTTTGTAGGAGAGGATCGCCCGACAGGTGTCGGTGGGTTGTGCGCCTTTGAGTAACCAATCCAGAGCTTTCTCGAAGTTCAGATCGATCGTAGCAGGATTCGTATTGGGATTGTAGGTACCCAATTTCTCGATGAATTTACCATCACGTGGCGCTCTGCTATCTGCGGCAACGATGTGGTAGAAAGCGAAACCTTTCTTACCGTGGCGTGCCAGACGAATTTTAACAGCCATTTGCTATAAAATTTTTAATGAAATTAATAAACGCTACCCACTTTTCGGGGCTTTCAAGGGAGCAAAGGTAGAAACAAAAAACCGAATTGCCAAATCTGCCGGGAAACAAAATGGATCAATTTGGTAAAAGATGGGGTGTCCGGCCGTATTCGGCTGCTTTGCAGAAGCGGACAGGTGCAGTGAAGGCGGTTGCGATCAGGGCGGTACGGTTTGGCGTAACCGCCGATTTGCCGTTGATAAATCCCGAGTTTGGAGCACTCTTCGGATCGCACAGATCGTCTTCGGTGAAGGTTAATTCTTCGTAGTATAATTCGCCCCAGGCGCCGCTTTCATCCTGTCCGCAATAGTAGAATCCGAATGTTTCCATTTCGGCGGGGAGGAAATAATAACCATTTTCGACATTTTTCCAGCCGAACAATGTGCCGGTTTCGAGATAGTCGAGGATCTGCATATCTGAAAGATTCAGTTGTGTTGATCGTGCGACATGCAGAAGGCCCCATGTATGGATTGTTTCAGGGCTTGTCGGGGTAACCTGGAAGATAAATACCCGATGGTCGCTTGCCCCTTTGTAAATATCTGGGTAGAGTGTTTCCAGAGCCGTCCCGTCATAGAGTTGCCATTCCGCCTGCACGGTAGCGTTCATATTGCGCGGCAGGGGTTTGCTCGTCACGCGAGCAATGAATATATTATTTGGAAAATCATTGGTGTCGAGGAATCCATAAATTACATATTCTGTTCCCGGAATACAATTTATTTGCAATATTTCTCTATCCATATATAAGCTCGGCGAGTATGAGTTCTCTGGGGTCATATCTTGGATAAATTGGCGCCAGTCGTCGTAAGAATCGAAATACGAGGCAGTGGTGATTCCCACATAATACCATGTATCATTGAAATTTGGGGTGACTTGCACGTTGAAGCTGCGCATTTCGATATCGTACGGTTCGAAAATCAGTTCAAACCTTTCTTCAAACGGATGGTCGAACCAATCATCCAGTTTGTCGATCACTCCGTTGCCGTCAATATCCAAGTACTCGTCGAACGGTGGAATTGCATAATCCGTAATGGAGAGTTCTTCATAACGTCGTTCCAAATTTCTCGTAACTCTCGCAGGTTTAATCCCCATACCGTTGCTCCGTACGGCTGCGAGCAGGGCTTCGTCTTTGATCTGTCCGTTCACCTCGATGTCTGTCGCGATTTTGGAAACGATTTCCGAGAGTTGGGCAACCGTTCGTCCGTGTTGCAGCGTGGCGGAAATAGCCAGCAGGATGGCGTTGCCGACACCCGGACGGGCGATGTCCATCTTGTCGAAGCCTTCCGGCGAGGGAAGTTCGTCTTGCGGGATGCAGAACGATCGGAGCACTTCCTGCTCGGCCGTCCGGCGTGCATCCGGAATGGTCCGGCCCTCGTTCAAAACAAGGTACTTGATGCGGGGCGTTTCCAGCGAAGTGAGCAAATTGACGTTCGACTTTCCTTCCATTGCAAGGTCGGACAGAGACCGCAGGGTCAGCGGGGCATCGGAAAGATTGCCTGTCACTTCGTTGAAATAGAAACCCTCGGCGATGATCTCTACGTAGCGGCTGTCAATATCCGATGTAAGTTCGAACGAGCCCATGTCGTCGAGAATCTGCGTTTGGTAACTTTTACCGGTCGGTTGCAGTCGTTCGTTCAGCTCCTGGATAGTGACGACAGAGCCTTGGATGAACTGCCCTTTCTGCACGCTTCCGTTGATCGAATATTCCGGAATGTCCGGTTTTTCATCCTCCGAGTCGTTACCGTCGCCGGGGTTCTCGGTGTTATCCGATCCTCCGTAGGGCGTTTCATCGATACCGCTGTCGGTACAGCCGCAGACAAGCAGTACGGCGATTGCGAATAAAAAGAGTTTTTTCATAATAAGATTATTTAATAAGTAGAAATTTGATCATTCCTGCTACTTACCGTATCGGCTCCTGCTGCGGTGGTTTGAACAAAAAAATCGTGGAACTGCAATATATGTTTTGATAACGGATTGGGAAAGTCGAAAATGAAAAGAAAAGCATAACAAGAGAAAATATAATCACTAATATACAGCATTTTATGTGGTATCACTTTCGGGACGCACTCTTTAATTTGTCTTAATCCGCTACAAGTTTTTTCGGGATATATGGGAACATATACGGGAATTTATTTACCTTTGCAAGGTAATCCCAAAACGCATTGCCGATGAAAGTTTCCGTCTATCTGAAAAAGAACAGTTCCTCGACTTCGAGCATCTGTTTCCGTGTCCGTGAGAAGAACGTGGATATAAAGGTTGTTTCGCCTCTTGTAGTCCATGACAAGTACTGGGATTCCGACACTCTCAGTTACAAGCGCACGACAGCCGTACCTGCCGTTGAACAGAAACTGCTGCCCGAACAGATTGCCTCCATCATCGAGAAAGTGGAGAAGACTTTTTCGGACAAGGCAAACAGCGCATGGCTGAAGCAGACCATCGAGGATGTGCTGTACCCTGCACGGGCTTTCGAACGAAACCATCCGAATCTGATATGCCGTATTCATGAGTATCTGGAAAAATTTGACGGAGCGAACAGAACCAAAGAACACATCATCCGCTTCGAGCGCAAGATGATACGTTACCATGAATATCAACGTGAGATATTAGGTAATACCGATTTCACCCTCTTTGTTGAAACCGTCACATTGGAGCAGATGAACGGTTTCCGGGATTATGTGACCAACGAATACTTGTTACGTCAGCAGTACCCCGACTTCTATGCGTCCCGGCTGCTTATCAATCATGCTCCAAGACCATTGTCGAACACGACCATCATCAACACGATGAACCTCTTCTGCACTTTTCTCCATTGGTGCAAGAAAATGAAATATTCCGACAACGAGGTATATGAGCTTTATGGATGCAAGGAACCGACATATGGTGATCCGTTCTATTTGACATCTGAAGAAAGAAATATCCTGTACGATGCGGATTTGAACGACTGTCCTAAACTGGCAGTTATCAGGGATATATTCGTGTTCCATTGCTATATCGGCTGCCGTGTGGGTGATTTGTACAGAATGACGAGAGACAACATCAAGGACGGATTTCTGGAGTATATGCCGCAGAAGACCAAGAAATGCCAGGCAAAAGTCGTCAGAGTACCGCTTCATCCCAAGGCATTGAAAATACTGGAACGTTATGAATCAAGTATGGGCAAGCTGTTACCGTTCAAGCCCATACACCAGTACAATCTCGGCATACGGGAACTGTTGAAGCATTGCGGTATAGACAGAATGGTCACCATTCTTGACACACACGGCTACAACACCGTGCAGAAACCATTATATGAGGTAGCCACCAGCCATACGGCACGCAAAACCTTTATAGGCAACCTCTACAAACAGGTTCCCGACCCCAATCTGATAGCCTCCATGTCGGGACATGTGGAGGGCAGTCGGGCATTCAACCGCTACCGCACGATTGACGATGAGATGAAACGAAACTTGTGGATATGATAAACTAAGGAGGACGCATAATGAAAGTTACCGCATTTATAAGAAAGACCGCCGCCAAGAATAATGTCACTGACCAGGCACGAGTCTATTTCAGAGTCCGTGACGTGGGAGGCGTTGACATCAAGGCAGCGAGCGAACTCTCCATCAACCCCAACCACTGGAGTGCGGAACGGCAGGGGTATAAGCCCCGTGTCGCATTGGTGTCGGAAGACAAACGGATGGGCTTTGAAAAGGACATCCAAAACATTACGCACCTTATTGCCGAGAAATACCATCGTGGAGTGGACGGCAGCTGGCTGAAAGGGCTGATAGAGGAATACCATCATCCCAACATCAACTTCCGTGGCGGCAATCCGGCAGACGAGTATCTGCTATCTTACCAGATACAGAAGTACATGGACGAGACACCCCTTGCCGCAGAAAGCTGGAAGCATCACCGCGACAATCTGAAAAAGGTACTGCGTTACGAGCGTTTTCATCAAGAGGTCATGCACCAGCGGGGCTTCCACCTTTGTATAGATTCCATTACCGCTGACGACATCCGTGATTTCAAGTTGTGGATGCAGGAAGAGTACAGGTATGTGGAAATGTATCCCGTATTCTATAAAGACGAGCTGCCCCGTGATGTAGCCCAGCAACGCTCCGAGAACAGCATGTCGGGGACACTCTACCGCATCCGCACCGTCATCAAATGGTGCATCAAACGGGGGCTGACAAGAAACAACCCTTTTGACCAGTACCAGATAGCCCAGCCCATGTATGGCGATCCGTTTTACCTTACTCTCGAAGAAAGGGACAAGGTCTATTATGCCGACCTGAGCGGCATGGGGGCAACCTATTCCGTATATCGGGACATATTCATGTTCCAGTGTCTGATAGGTTGCCGTGTAAGTGACTTGAACAGACTGACCAAGGCAAACATCGTGGACGGTTGTGTGGAATACATTCCGCAAAAGACCAAGCTGGAACATGCCAACACAGTCAGAGTTCCGCTTAACCAAAAGGCGTTGGACATATTGGAGAGATATAAGGACTTGGAAGACGCATTACTTCCCCGGTTCTCGCACTTCGGCTATAACAAGAAGATAAAGGAGATTCTCAAGTATGTGGGCATTGACCGCATGGTGAGAGTCCTTGACCCGAAGACACGCGAGGATGTGGCACGACCGTTATATGAAGTGGCGACCACCCATACTGCACGAAAGACATTTATCGGCAACCTCTACAAGCAGGTCAAAGACCCGAATCTGATTGCATCCATGTCGGGACATTCGGAAGGAAGCCGTGCCTTTGCACGTTACAGGCATATTGATGACGAAATCAAGAAAGAACTGGTAAACTTGCTGGATTAGAATCGCCTGCCCGCTGTATTTTATTCTATCCCTATGTTCCATTTATATCCAACTACTTGCAGATAACACTATGCCTGAATCCCGATTGACATACGACCAGTTCAAGGCTGACATTCTCCAGTGGAAGAACAGCCACAGGGAAGAATACAACCGCTTCGCGCGTCTGATGGCAAACGGGGACGAGAGGCAATATCTCGCTATCTGTCGTGCCATCTTCAAACAACTGCCAAAGGTCAAGATAGAATGGGAATTGTGCTGGGGCGATGACAGTGTGGAAGATTTTGACAATATAAACCTGCTGTTCAGTGAAGAATCCGTCCCGGAACAGATTGTTGAAGCATTCCAGAAGCAGAGGGAAGAGAATAATGCATCATACGGAGCTTCATCGTCCTTTTGGAACAAGGTCAAATCCTTTTTTAGAAGCAAGTCCAAAAGACATGGCATTATCCTTTCCGCACCGCTTGTACTTAGCTGGCTGTATTACGGAAAGAGTTTCGAGGCAATGGTCAGTATGGTCAACAAACAATCAGCCAATCCTAAAGCGGACAGAATGGACAGGCAGAGTTGTTCTTGGGTAGTCGAACGGATAATACAGGTATCCATCAAGAACGGCTTCCGAACCCAGGCTGACTGGGACAAATACTTTTCCATGAACAGAGCCATTGAAAATGGAACCATTGGTGAATGGGCGTTGCAATCCGCAACAAATGAGAATGTAACCAACGATATGACAGACGAACCTGAACAGCAGCAACAGCACACGACAAAACAAGCTAACACAGAATACTTTGGTGACATGCCAATAAACGATGCCCCAAAATCAAGAGGTCGGCAGAAAGCAAAGGAAATGCCCCTTGTAAATTATCTCAACTGTGCCAATAAAGACATTGTCATTGATATTATCCGAAAATTCATCTCAAAATATGATACGGCAGCGGAACAGGCTTTAACCTACTATGCCTTGAATGAACTTGGACTGCTAACAGACATAGGTAGTGCGAAAGAGTATGCAACTGCGCTCATCATTCAATTTGATGGCGTGGGTGGAATTAAGAGCGAAAGTTCCTATCGTCAGGCTATCCATCTGTTGACTACAACGCAGCACGTTATGAAAAACGGAGTGAACAGAATGTGCGTAATGCTAAATGGTGATTCCTGTCAGACATTACTTTCTGAGCTTAAAGCCGAACTTGCCGAAGCCGTTAATAGATAGCTCCAATCCACAGGAAATGAAGTAAAATAAGCCCATTTTAGTGTTGTCATAATTGTCTTTTTTGTCATGACAAATATGCCAACTCGTTTTATTTCAATTACTTTTAATTCACCTATACCTTTGCACCGTCAATCCTTTCCCGAGGGTTTGGCGGTGCTTCACTTTTATAAGCCATCGGAAGCGGGGCATCAGGGAACATGCAGATGGTCATTGTAAATTCCTAAACAAATGATTTTATGATTACCATAGAAAGTCTGGTCGATATGGGAGCCAACGTGAAACTGGAGGTAACTCCCACAGACCTCAAGATGTTTGCCGAATCAATCATCCAGCGCACTATTATGGCGCAGCAGGAAGAACAGAAAGCAGCGATACAGCGTGAAGCGAAAGAAATCTACCTTAACACGAAACAAGTCCGTGAGTTGCTGAACGTCTGTGATGGCACGCTCAACCTGTGGGCGAAGCGCGGCTATCTCGTCCCCATCAAGGTAGGTAACAAGAACATGTATGCCAAGTCCGACATCCGCAGGGTACAGACCGGAGGCAAGTCTGAGAGTGTGACATCCTATTGCAAACGAAAGGAAAAGTGATTATGGGTATCAGACAACAGGATATATGCAACAGGGTGATGGCACAGGCGCAGGGCATTGCGGAATCGGATTTCCCGATTGACGCTTTCCCTGCCAAAGTGCAGTGCGTCATCCTTGGTATGGTGCGCCACGAGAACTTCAAGGTGGAGTATCTTGCCGCAGCCATGCTGTCGGCTGCGGCTTCCGCGTTGGGCAATACCTACAATATCCGTGTAAAAGGACATTGGACAACCAACGCTGCCCTTTATATCATCATGGTGGGGCGGCCGGGACTCGGCAAGACACCGCCGCTTGAAGCCGTATTCCGTCCGCTCCGCAAAAGGGACTGCCGGGCACTGGAGAAATTCAAGGCTGAAATGGCCGCCTATCAGAATACAATGAAAGAGAGCAAGGGCAACAACGATATGGACAGGCCTGTATTGAGAAGAACCATCGTGTCCGATTTCACGCCGGAAGCCCTGATGCTTGCCCATCACAACTGTCCCCGTGGCATAACCATACTTGCGGATGAGATTATGGGCATGTTCAATTCAGCCAACCGCTACAACAAGGGGCAGTTGATAGAGCAGCTTCTGTCCGCATGGAGCAATAGTGCCATAGATGTGACCCGTGTCAGCAATCCCATTCCCATACACATTGAGAATCCGTGCATCAACATGGTCGGCACGACACAGACCAGGCGTGTGCATGAGCTCCTCAAAAAGGGATACGAGGATAACGGGCTGCTTGACCGCATTCTGTTCGTGATGCCCAAGTCGTATCTGGTGCCACGGTGGACGGAAAGCGAAGAGGAGGATACAGGGAGCAATCCGGCATCTGCATGGAGGACATGGGAGGCAATCATGGAAAAAGTATTCTCCCTTGACTATGAAGTGAATGATGAAGGGAATATCCCTCATCTGATAGGCATGGAAGCGGAAGCGAAAAGGGTTTTCTTCAACTGGCACAACAATACGATCGAACGCATCAATGCCATAAGGGATGAAAACCTTGTCGAATCGCGTCCCATGAAAAGCCCTGTGCAAGTGGCACGCCTGGCACTGATTCTTCAAGTTCTGTTTTACGCCTGTGGTGAGAGTCGTCTGCAATTCGTAACAACGGCTGCCATTGAAGGTGCTATCCGGCTGAATGACTATTTCGAAGGTTCTTACAGGCGCATACGCGAATATGTGGCAAACGATGCCTGTGACGAGCCGTCGCTGGAATTGCTCTCCTTGCTGAAAAATTCTTTTACCACAGCTGAAGCCCTTGATGCAGGAAGACAGCTAAAAGTGACGGAGCGCACGGTGATGAACTATCTTAAAGAACTTGCAAAGAATAGGCTCATCCACAAGGTCAGGCAGGGAGTCTATGAAAAGGTATCATTCACAGCCGAGAATAGAAACTGCAATGTATAACCCCTGTTTGCAGCTTTCAGAATGTTCAGTTTTTCAGTTTCGTTAAGGAGCAAATTGCCAATTCCTGCAAAACTGAAAGGACTGAAAACTGAAATTACTGCAAATCCATTTCAGAAATTATCATGGACAACTACAGATTTCATCTTGAAAAATATCATCGGGGCAACAAGGTAGCGTGTCCCGAATGCAAGCGCAAGGCTTGTTTTACCCGTTATATCGATGAGTCGGGAGAGATAACCTTCCCTCCCCATGTCGGCAAATGCGACCACGAACACAGTTGCGGCTACCATTACACACCAAAGGATTTCTTTCGGGAACATCCCGATGAATTGGATTCATTCAGGCAGGAGTGGAAACCGCAAGCCGTAACTCCAAAGAAGCCAGTCAGTCCTCCGTCTTTTATAGATTCGGCTGTCATGCAGCATTCACTGTCACACTATGACATCAACCCGTTGTACACATTCCTGTCCGACACGATTGGCAGAAGCAATACCGAAAGGCTCTTCAAACTTTACCAGGTCGGGACTTCCAAAAAATGGAACGGTTCAGCTGTATTCTGGCAGGTGGATTCCAACGGACAGGTACATGCAGGTAAGATTATGGGATATGACGCCAAGACCGGGCATCGGCTGAAAGTTCCTCATCCGCACGTGTGCTGGGTGCATACCGAGTTGCGTCTGTCCGGCTTCAACCTATGCCAGTGTTTCTTTGGCGAACATCTTCTTGTCCGCTACTCCGACAAGACAGTTTTCATCGTGGAAAGCGAGAAGACGGCACTCATCGCAGCCCACTTCATGCCGGACGGCTTGTGGCTGGCGACTGGAGGAAAGAACGGCTGTTTCAACGAAAAGGCCGTTCGTGTACTGGCGCATCGGGATGTGGTACTGATGCCAGACCTTGGTGCAACGGAGCAGTGGAAGCAGAAGACTTCCATGCTTGCTAATGTCTGCCGGTCCGTATCGGTCAGTACGGTACTAGAAGATATGGCAACCGATGAACAACGTGCCCGAGGATTGGACATTGCGGACTTCCTTCTGATGGAGGACACCCCTCAGATGATACTTCAACGGATGATTGACCGTAACCCCGTCTTGCAGACATTGATTGACGAACTTGGGTTGGAATTGGTGGATGCAGAACAGATATGATAATTGGATGGATTGAACAGCTCGCTGTCCTTGAAAAAGGGTTTGTAAAATCCCGTAGCTTATTAGGGCATTTTCCCTGCAATCACTCTACGAGTGGCAGTCAAAAAGTCCATAAGCGGAGGGATGCCCTCTCGACACCCAGTTTTGCCTGTGGCACAAATGACGGGATTTTACAAACCTATAATCAAAGTTATAACAGCATAAACGAAATAGAAATGAGTAATACACAATATGCAGTATGTCACCTGCAACGTGGCAGCGGTAATGACTCCGGCATGTCATGCCATATAGAAAGAAAGGATGCCAAAGGCAAGGTATATGTTCCGACCAATGCCGATGCGAACCGGACATCACAGAACCGGGAACTGCTTACGTTTCCAAATGGAGTAGCCAATCGCACGGAAGCAATCCAATACCGCATCGACACTGCTGGACTGCACCGCAAAGTGGCCAAGAACCAGACAAAAGCCATCCGCATTATTCTGACCGGAACACATGAACAGATGATGAAGATTGCCCTAGAAGGGAAACTGGGAAATTGGATAGATGCCAACCTGAAATGGCTTCGGGAGACCTTCGGCAGTGAAAATCTTGTTTCATGTGTACTGCACATGGATGAGAAGACCCCACACCTGCACGCCACAGTCGTGCCCATTGTAACCGGAGAGCGTATCCGCAGGAAGCGGGAGGGCGAAAAGAAATATGAAACGAAGTCCGGACCCCGTTTGTCGGCGGACGATGTGATGCGTCGTTCCAAATTACATGAATACCAGAACAACTATGCCAAGGCCATGAAACCGTTTGGGTTACAGCGTGGAATTGTCGGCTCTACCGCCAAGCATCAGGCGAACTCGGAATACTACAAGCAACAGATGAATAGGTATGAGGAAGACATTGCCAAATTACAGGCTGATATTGAGCAAGCAAAAGAAGGTAGAAGTACAGTCCTGTCATGGTTTGGTAAAGGTGATTTGGCAAAAGCTAAGAAAGAACTTGCGAATAAGGACGAGCAGATTGCCAAACTCAAAAATCAGATTAAAATACTCATGGCAGAAAAGTCCCAGTTACAAGAAAAACATAAAGCGGATATAGAACAATTACGGAATGGTTATCAAAAAGAGATTGACAAGGCCATTCATAGGGCAGAAACGACAGAACGGCAGTCCAAAGAAAAGGATTCTGTTATAAACAAGCTTAACAAAAACGCACATCCCACTCCTACGAACTCATTCTCAATCCACCGTCCACATCCCCAACAAACTACCACACTTGGTAAAGAATACAATACACTTTTTCCAATAGTTTTAACAGAAATCAATGTTAATTTATGCGATAGTACATACCACAGATATGCTCCCGTAACCACAGCCTCAGAACATAATAGTACAACCGCAGAGCCTACACTTTCTATATAAGGAACCACCAGCAAATTAATCAACAAG
>OHCB01000689.1_pt1 | contig 11959 bp, 11 predicted proteins | sample 1577501 | NCBI WGS metagenome assembly OHCB01 (sample SAMEA3879582, study PRJEB24766) | human gut metagenome | biome: human-associated habitat; feature: feces | place: USA | collected 1985/1987
GGTAAGCGCCTGCATAGCGCCGTCAAGCGCATCCTCGCTGAGTTTGCCGCCCGCAGGTGGCAAGCCTTTTTTGATAAAGCTCACAGCACCTTGGACAAAAAGCTCTGCAGCCGGGGACTCTGGGGGTTGTCGAACAGGGCCTGGGGCTTGTTTTCCTCCATGATGATCCCCTGGTCCATAAACAGCACCCGGCTGGCCACCTCCCGGGCAAAGCCCATCTCGTGGGTGACCACCACCATGGTCATGCCGCTCTGGGCCAGCTCCTTCATCACGTCCAGCACCTCTCCCACCATCTCCGGGTCCAGGGCGGAAGTAGGCTCGTCAAACAGCAGCACCTCCGGCTCCATGCACAGGGCCCGGACGATGGCAATGCGCTGCTTCTGGCCGCCGGAAAGGCGGGAGGGGTACTCCCCTGCCCGGTCCGCCAGGCCCACCCGCTCCAGCAGGGCCATGGCCCGGGCCTCCGCCGTCTGCTGGGACTCCTTTTTCAGCAGCATAGGGGCCAGAGTCAGGTTCTTCAGCACCGTCATGTGGGGGAACAGGTTGAACTGCTGAAACACCATGCCCATTTTCATCCGCTGGCGGTTCAGGTCGGCGGCGGGGTCCGTCAGGTCCACGCCGTCCAGAAGGATTTTCCCGCTGTCCGGGGTCTCCAGCCGGTTCAGGCACCGCAGAAAGGTGGATTTTCCGCTGCCGGAGGGGCCGATGATGCACACCACGTCCCCCTTCTCGATGTCGGTGGAGATGCCGTCCAGCACGGTGACGCCGCCGAAGCTCTTGTGCAGGTCCTTAACGCTTATCACTTCTGCGCAGCCTCCTTTCCAGCAGTCCCAGCAGCTGGGTCATGCCGATGACCAGCACCAGATACACCACGGCCACCAGCATCAGGGGGTTGAAGGAATCATAGGTGTTGTTGCGGATCAGGTTCCCGGCCCGGGTCAGGTCCTGCACCGCCACATAGCCCGCCACGGCGGTCTCCTTCAGCAGGGCGATCATCTCGTTGCCGATGGCCGGCAGGATGTTCTTCATGGCCTGGGGCAGCACGATGTGCCAGGCGCTCTGCAGCCGGGACAGGCCCAGGCTGCGCCCGGCCTCCATCTGGCCCGGGTCCACGGCGGCGATGCCGCTGCGCACCAGCTCCGCCACATAGGCCCCGGAGTTGATGCCGAAGGTGACGATGCCCACCACCAGTCCGTCGGAGGATTTGAGAATCAGAAAATAGAAGATCAGCAGCTGCACCACCACCGGGACGCCCCGGATCACCGTGGTATACACGCTGCACAGCCAGCAAAGGGGCCGCAGCAGGCGGCTGTCCTGGCCGCAGTACTTGATCATGGCCACCAATGACCCGATGACCACGCCGATGACCAACGCCCCCGCCGTAATAATCAGGGTGTTCTTCAGCCCGTCCACCAGCAGGAGATAGCGCTGCTTCTCCACAAAGGTGGTCTCCAGCTGGGCCAGCCACCGGGCGAAAAACTGGCCGATACTCTGCAAAGCTTCCATCAGCTCAGGGGGGACACATACACGGTGTCATACTCCTGGAAAATCTGCTCCACAGTGCCGTCCTGCAGCAGCTGGCTCAGGGCCTGGTTCACCTGGTCCACCAGGTCGCTGCCCTTGGCAAAGGCCAGGGCGTAAGGCTCGCTGGTCATGGCCTCGTCCAGCACGGTGAGGTTCTGCTCCCCGGCCATCTTCACGGCCACCTCGTTGTCCACCACCCACGCGTCGGCCTTGCCGCTGGTCAGGGCGGCCTGGGCGTCGATGTTGGAGGCGAAGGACAGGATCTCATACCCGTTATCCAGGCAGTAGGTCTCGGCGGTGGTGCCGGTCTGGACGGCGATGGTCTTGCCGGTAAGGTCGGCCTTGCTCTGGATGGCGCTGCCGGGATTCACCACGATCACCTGGTTGGCCAGGAAATAGGGGTCGCTGAAGTCGCAGTTTTTCAGACGGTCGGCGGTGATGCTGATGCCCGCCACACCGGCGTCATAGCGCCCGGCCTGGATGCCGGGGATGATGGAGTCGAAGTCCACCTGCTCCCACACCAGCTCCATGCCCAGCTTGTCGGCAATGGCCTGCATCAGCTTGGGCTCGATGCCCACGATGTCGCTGCCGTCCAGGGACTCGAAGGGCGGGAAGTCCGGGCTGGTGGCCACCACCAGCTGCTTCTTTTCGCTGCCGGTTTTGGTATCGGTGTCGGTATCGGTATTCTTGCTGCCGCAGGCGGCCATGGTCAGCAGCATGGCGGCGGCAAAAAACAGGCTCAGGAATTTGGTAAAATATTTCATATCAATATCTCCGTTTCTTTCATGTATGTTGTTTGTATAGAGTCAGATTCACATACATGGTCGTCGTCGGAGAATGGTATACATAGTCATATAAATGCCCTTTCAGTGAATAAAAATTGAAAACCAAATGCGATTACGGATAAAGATACTATCACACCGGCCTGGTCATGTCAAGCATTATCTGGATAAAAATACAAAAAATCGCCCCATGCGCATAAAAATGCGCATGGGGCGCGTGTCACGCCTGGGGATTGGGGATGGTGACGGCGATGCCGTTGACCTCCACCCCGTCGTCGGCGGGGATGAGGATGAACCGCCGCCCGTCGATGATCCGGGCCTCCACCATATAGCTGTATTCCGGCGGCACGGTGATCTTCACCTCCGGGGTGGTGATCTGGAACTTCCCGGCCTCGATGATGTTCCGGGGGTTCAGGGCCGCGTCCTGGCCGTACTGCCTGCGGCACTGGTCCTGAAAGGCCTCCACCTTCTCCTCCGGCACGCCGCTGCCGGTGAGCACGTCTCCCACCTCCCGGACGGACAGGGTCAGCGGCTCCGGGTCCCGGCTCTCCTTGTGCTCCTGGATGCGGCCCCGCAGCTGCTCATGGACCGCCTGCACCACGTCATAGCTGCAATCCTTCTCTAAGGTCTCCGTCAGGGCGGCGGCGAACAGGTTCTGCTGCTCCTGGGGGGACATGGGGGCCTCCTGAACGCAGAACACCGCGTCGATGACCTCCTGGTGCAGCTGGGCGGTGTCCTTGCTGTAAAACAGGGCGTTATAGATGTTGGCGGCCCGGTCGTCAAAGGCCGGGAACAGGAAGCCCAGGGCCGGGGGCTGGGCAATATGCCCGGTGGAGCTGCCCCGGAACTCCTTGTCCCGGTCGCTGTACTGCAAGGCCAGGGTGGGATCCTTCACCGGGCAGATGGCGCACACGAAATACCGGAACACCGTCTCCGATGCGTCGGGTACCTCCAGATCGTCCCGGCTGCGATGGGGCACGTCATAGGTATCGGCGGCCAGGAGGATCAGATAGCTGCTCTCGCCCATGTCGATGGCGTCGATGATCCGGCGGTACAGGCTCTCCCGGGCGTTGGCGTCCTGCAGCTCCGTCTGGCGCAGGGTCTGCAGCAGCCGGTGCTCATCGCTGTCCGCCACCTGCCGGGTGGAGAACTCAATGTCGATCAGGTTCCGGCCCAGGGTGCCGGACAGGGTCTTTTTCAGCAGGTTCAGATACATCTCCTGCTCCTCCTGGGACAGCAGGCCCAGCGGCGCGTCCACATAGGAGATGATCTGGCGGCTGCTGCTGACATAGCAGCCGTATACCTTGCTGATGGCGGTGCGGTCCGGCTTGAACCGCCGCCGCAGCTCGTTTAGCTCCTTCTGATTCATGACGGTATCCTCCCACGGCGCAAAGTTTCCCCCATCATAGCACGAATCTGCCGGTCGGGCAAGGAAAAATCCGGCCTTGAACAACGCCGCCGCATCTGCCATAATAGAGGAAAACGAAGCAAAGCAGGTTTTCGCGTATGGAGATGAACAACAAGGAGACTCGCCGGGTGGTCATCGGCATCACCGCCCATGTGGACGCGGGCAAAACCACCCTGGCCGAGGCCATGCTCTACCGCACCGGCCGGCTGCGGAAGCTGGGCCGGGTGGACCATGGCAGCGCCGCCATGGACAGCCATCTGCTGGAGCGGGAGCGGGGCATCACCATCTTTTCCAGCCAGGCGGAGCTGCCCATCGGGGATCTGGAGGTGACGCTGCTGGACACCCCGGGCCATGTGGACTTCTCCGCCGAGATGGAGCGGACCCTGTCGGTGCTGGACTATGCCATTCTGGTGATCAGCGGCGCCGACGGCGTCCAGGCCCACACCCGCACCCTGTGGCGGCTGCTGGAGCTGTACCGGATCCCCACGTTTCTGTTTGTGACGAAAATGGACTTCGGCCGCTGCGGCCGGGGGCAGATGATGGAGCATCTGCGCCACGAGCTGGGGGAGGGGTGCGTGGACTTCACCCCCGCGGACCGGGAGCGGCGCATGGAGCAGCTGGCCACCTGCCGGGAGGATGCCCTGGAGGCGTATCTGGACGGCGGGGAGGTCCCCGACGCCCTGGTGCGGCAGCTGGTGGGGCGGCGGCTGGTTTTTCCCTGCTGGTTCGGCTCCGGGCTGAAGCTGGAGGGCATCGACGAATTTCTGGAGGGGCTGGCCCGGTATGTGGAGCCTCCTGCCTATCCCGCTGCCTTCTCCGCCCGGGTGTTCAAGATCAGCCACGACCCCCAGGGCAAGCGCCTGACCCACCTGAAGGTCACCGGCGGGACCCTGCGGGTCCGGGACGCCGTGTCCTATGCCGGACACCAGGAGAAGGCCGCCCAGCTGCGCCTTTACAGCGGCGGCCGGTTCCGGGCGGTGGACCAGGTCCCCGCCGGAGGCGTGTGCGCCGTCCAGGGACTGACGGCCACCTGCGGCGGCCAGGGCCTGGGGGCGGAGGAATCCGGCGTCCGGCCGGTGCTGGAGCCGGTAATGCGCTATCGGGTGGCCCTGCCGCCGGACTGCGACAGCCGCACCCTGCTGCCCCAGCTGCGCCAGCTGGAGGAGGAGGATCCCCAGCTGCGCTTCACCTCCCACGGAGGGGAAATTCATGTGTCCCTGATGGGCCGCATCCAGGCGGAAATTCTCAAAAGTCTGGTGTCGGAGCGCTTCGGCGTGGAGATCAACCTGGACCGGGGCCGGGTTTTGTATAAGGAGACCATCGACGGCCCCGTGGAGGGCGTGGGCCACTTTGAACCCCTGCGGCACTATGCGGAGGTACACCTGCTGCTGGAGCCCCTGCCCCAGGGCAGCGGCGTGGTGACGGCCACCCGGTGCAGCGAGGACCAGCTGGACCGGAATTGGCAGCGGCTGATCCTGACCCATCTGCAGGAAAAGACCCACCTGGGAGTCCTCACCGGCTCCGCCATCACCGACGTGAAGATCACCCTGATGTCCGGCCGGGCCCATGTGAAGCACACCGAGGGGGGCGACTTCCGCCAGGCCACCTATCGGGCGGTGCGCCAGGGGCTGATGCAGGCTAAAAGCCGCCTGCTGGAGCCGTATTACGCCTTCCGGCTGGAGGTGCCGCCGGAGCAGCTGGGCCGGGCCATCAACGATGTGCGCCTGCGCAGCGGCAGCTTCGACACCCCGGAGGAGGCCGGGGACCTGACCTTGCTGCGGGGCCGGGTGCCGGTGACGGAGTTTGACGACTATGCCCAGGAGGTGGCGTCCTATACCGGCGGCCGGGGCCGCCTGTCCCTGGAGCCGGCGGGCTACGGGCCCTGCCATAACCCCGACGCCGTGATCGCGGCGGCGGACTATGACCCGGAGGCCGACCCGGACAACACGCCGGACTCCGTGTTCTGCGCCCACGGCGGCGGCTTCACCGTGAAGTGGGACAAGGTGCCGGAGTATATGCACCTGCCCGGCTGCCTGGAAAAACCCCGGGAGGACGCGCCGGTGCGCCGCCGGTGCATCCGCCTGGACGACGCGGAGCTGGAGGCCATCATGACCCGGGAGTTCGGCCCCGTGCGCCGTCCCCTGTACCGTGCGCCGGAGAAGCGGGAAGCCCCTGCCGATACCGGCCTGCGGGAGATCGGCCAGCGCTGCTATGTGGTGGACGGCTACAACGTGATCTTCGACTGGGACGAGCTCCACGCCCTGGCGGACCGGGACCTGTCCGCCGCCCGGGAGCGGCTGATGGACACCCTGTGCGGCTGGGCCGCCTTCACCCACACCCGGGTGGTGCTGGTGTTCGACGGGTACAAGGTCCCCGGCAATACCGGGGAGAAATTCGACTACCGGGGCATCCATGTGGTATACACCCGGGAGCGGGAAACCGGCGATATGTACATTGAGCGGTTTTTGCAGCAGGTAGGGAAAAACGACCACGTCCGGGTGGTGACCTCCGACGGGCTGATCCAGCTGTCGGCGGTGCGCACCGGGGCCATGCGCATGTCCTCGGCGGAGTTTGGCCGCCAGGTGTCCGAGGCCGCCGGCCAGATCGCGGAAATCCTGAAAACCATGCACCAGTCCGGCGGCAGCACCATCGGCCAGCGGATAAATAAGAGCTGAAAAAAGCCTGTGTATTCGGTGTGAATACACAGGCTTTTTTATATTCATCCGGCCTTGGGCGGGCGCTCCTCGGCCACCAGGTCCAGGGCCTCCTGCATTTCCTGGGCCGTCTCGCCCTCGACCTCCTGCTCCCGTATCCGGGCCGGGGACAGGGCCCTTTCGGCGGCCTCCTCCCGCACCACGGCGATATACGCCCCGGCGATCAGCGCCAGGACGTCCACCGCCGGGCAAAGCCGCCGCATATCCACATGGAACAGGTGCGGCAGCAGCACCGTGGACATGGTGCCCAGAAAATAGATCCCCAGGCACAGCAGGTGCAGCAGGGCGCTGCCGCCCTTTCCGTGGAGGGCATCCATGACCATCTCCAGCAGGTTCATGGTCTGGGCGCTGGCCAGCACGCCGCATCGGGCCAGGATGGCGTAGCCGCCGAAAAAGCCGCCCACGGCGGCAAAGGACAGGTGCCGGTAAAAGTCCGCCCGGGGACTGTGTTTCTGATGCATGACAGAATCCTTCCGTTTCCGCGGCCATGCCGCCTCTCCAGTATAGCACGGGTTTTTCTTTTCGCAAGGCGAAAATCTGTGGGTTTCGCCGGGATTCCGGGAAAAACCCCCGGAAAATCCCGCCATTTTCCGGGAAAAAACACTTGCGCTGGGAGTGTTTTTGTGGTAAACTACTGCGTAGTAAGGAAGTGTTGACGGAGAGTGGACAGTTTGTCCGCTCTTTTTCTTGGGCAAATTTGCCCCCTTAAAAATTCCGGAAAAGACAGGAGGCCGGGCATGAAAAAGGTAACGGAGCTGGTGGCGGAGCTGGCCGCGCCCGCCGTGGCGGAGCAGGGCTGCACCCTGTGGGACGTGGAATACGTCCGGGAGGCCGGTCAGTGGTATCTGCGGCTGTATCTGGACAAGGACGGCGGCGTGGACATTCTGGACTGCGAGGCCGTCAGCCGCAAGGTCAGCGACCTGCTGGACCAGGCGGACCCCATCGAGGGCAGCTATACCTTTGAGGTGTCCTCCGCCGGGGCCGAGCGCCCCCTGAAGCGCCCCTCGGACTTTGAAAGGTTCCTGGGCTCCCCGGTGCTGGTGAAAACCTACAAGCCCAAGGACGGGCGCAAGGAGTTTGCCGGTGTGCTGGCGGGGTACGACAACGGGGCCGTGCTGCTGGATATGGGCGGGGCGGAGCCTCTGCGGTTCGAGAAGCCGGAGCTGGCCCTGGTCCGTCTGCGTGTGGAATTCTGACGATACAGTATAGAATAGGAGAAATACCATGAAATGCGAAGAAATCTTTGCCGCGCTGGAATTGCTGGAAAAGGAACGCGGTATTCCCCAGGACTTCATGATGGGCAAGATCATCCAGGCCCTGACCGCCGCCTATAAGAAGGACCACGAGGGCGTGGAGAACGTCATCGTGGACGTCAACGAGGAGAAAAAGGACCTGCGGATGTACGTGCAGAAGGAGATCGTGGAGGAGGTGGAGAACCCCGGCTCCCAGATCTCTCTGGAGGACGCCCGGGCCATGTCCGCCAAGTATCAGCTGGGCGGCGTGGTGAACATCCCCGTGAAGAACGTGGAGTTCGGCCGCATCGCCGCCGGAAACGGCAAGCAGGTCATCATCCAGGGCCTGCGGGAGGCCGAGCACGGCATGATCTATGACGAGTGGGGCTCCAAGGAGCACGAGATCCTCACCGGCACCGTCCACCGCATCGACCCCCGGGGCACCGTGCATCTGCGCATCGGCTCCGGCAACGAGGCCACCGAGGGCCTTATGGGCTCCAACGAGCAGGTCCCCGGCGAGGAGCTTACCGAGGGGCAGCTGGTGAAGGTCTACCTGGTGGAGGTCCGCCGCACCACCCGGGGTCCCCAGGTGATGGTGTCCCGGACCCATCCGGGCCTGGTGAAGCGCCTGTTCGAGCTGGAGGTGCCCGAGATCTACGACGGTACCGTGGAGATCCGCTCCATCGCCCGGGAGGCAGGCAGCCGCACCAAGATGGCCGTGTGGTCCTCCGACGAGAACGTGGACCCCATCGGCGCCTGCGTGGGCCCCAAGGGCCAGCGGGTGGCCGCCGTGGTCAACGAGCTGCGGGGCGAGAAGATCGACATCATCAAGTATTCCGACGACCCCGCCGAATACATCGCCGCCGCCCTGGCTCCCGCCGACGTGGTGGAGGTGCGCCTGTCCGACGAGGGCAAGCTCTGCCGGGTCATCGTCCCCGACGACCAGCTGAGCCTGGCCATCGGCAAGGAGGGGCAGAACGCCCGCCTGGCCGCCCGTCTCACCGGGTACAAGATCGACATCAAGCCCGCTTCCTATACCGGGGAGTAAGCGATACAGGAAAGGAGGACCATCATGCAGAAGCCGCGGAAGATTCCACAGCGCATGTGCGTGGGCTGCCGGGAAAAACGGGACAAAAAGGACCTGCTGCGGGTGGTCCGCACGCCGGAGGGCCAGCTGGTGCTGGACGCCACCGGCAAGAAGTCCGGCCGGGGCGCCTATGTGTGCCGGGACGCCCAGTGCCTGAAGAAGGCCCGGAAATCCCGGGCGCTGGACCGGATGCTGGAGGTCAGCATCCCCGACGAGGTTTATGAGGCGCTGGAGCGCCAGATGGAAACGGAAGCATGACAGAACACATTTTATCCATGATCGGCCTGGCCAAAAAGGCCGGTCAGGTGGCCATCGGCGAGGAGCCGGTGGGCTCCGCCGCCCGGGCCAAGGACGCCCGGGTCATCCTGGTGGCCCAGGACGCCGCTGCCGGGTCCGTGCGCCGGGCCATGTCCTTCGGCCAGACCGGGGCGTGCCTGTGCCTGACGGTGCCCTTTGACAAGGACCATCTGGGCCGTGCCCTGGGCCGCACCAGCTGCGCCATGGCGGCCATAACGGACATCGGCTTTGCCGAGGCCATCGTCAAAAAGCTGGCGGCGCTGGACCCGGAGCGATACGCCCCGGCGGCCCAGCGGCTGGAGGTGAAGGCCCTTCGCGCGGCCCAGCGCCGGGCGGAGCAGGCCCAGCATGAAAAGAATCTGCGCCGGGGCAAGAAAAAAGCCGCCCCGGTTCAAGCGGCCCCTGCGCCCCAAGCGCCGCAGAAGCCGGAAAAGTCCGCCCGCCGTCCCCGGCGGCCCGGGCAGCGTCCCCAGGGGGAACGGCCCCGTTTCGCGGGCTCCCGCCCGGTGCATAAGGGCAAGGGGTCCCCGAAAAAAAGCAAGTAAGGAATCGAATCACAAAGATGGAGGTGGCTCTATTTGGGTAGCGTAGGTAACAAATACAGAGTGCATGAGGTGGCGAAGGACTTCGGCGTCCCCACCAAGCAGATCACGGAGATTCTGACCAAGTATGCCGAGACGCCCAAAAACCATATGCAGGTTTTGGGAGATCGGGAGCTGTCTCTGATCTTTGAGAGTCTGACCCAGCACAACCAGGTTTCCGGCATCCAGGCGATTTACGCCGATGCCGCCAAGCCTGCCGAGAAGAAGGCGGAGCCCGCCGCCAAGCAGCAGCCCGCCGGCAAGAAGCCCCAGCCGGAAAAGAAACCCCAGCCGGAGAAGAAGCCCGTCAGCCGCGTGCCCCAGACCAAGGTGGTGGACACCCGCAAGGCCACGGCCGTGAACATGGACAAGTACGACGAGAAGCTCCAGGATATGGCCGACGCCCGCACCGGCAACAGCCGCCGGGACCAGCGCCAGACCCAGGGCAAGGAGAAGATCCGCAGCAAGTCGGGCCGCCGCAGCGGCCCCCAGAGCAACAAGAGCAAGCAGGAGGAGGCCGACCGGCTGCGTCGCCTGCGGCTGGAGGTCATCAAAAAGACCCCCGTCACCGTGCAGATCCCCGATGAGATCAGCGTGGGCGAGCTGGCCAGCCGCATGAAGAAAACCGGCGCAGAGGTGGTCAAGTGCCTGATGAAGAACGGCGTCATGGCCTCCCTGAGCCAGATCATCGACTTCGACACCGCCGCCATCATCGCCGAAGAGATGGGCTGCAAGGTGGAGAAGGAAGTGGTGGTCACCATCGAGGAAAAGCTCATCGACGACCACAAGGACGAGGAGAAGGATCTGGTGCCCCGTGCCCCCGTGGTGGTGGTCATGGGCCACGTGGACCACGGCAAGACCAGCCTGCTGGACTATATCCGCAACGCCCATGTGGCCAGCGGCGAGGCCGGCGGCATCACCCAGCACATCGGCGCCTATCAGGTGCAGATCAACGGCAAGCCCATCACCTTCCTGGACACCCCCGGCCACGAGGCCTTCACCTCCATGCGCGCCCGGGGCGCCATGGTCACGGATATCGCCATCCTGGTGGTGGCCGCCGAGGACGGCATCATGCCCCAGACCGTGGAGTCCATCAACCACGCTAAGGCCGCCGGTATCCCCATCATTGTGGCCATCAACAAGATGGATAAGCCCGAGGCCAACCCCGAGCGCATCAAGCAGCAGCTCACCGAATACGGCCTGGTGTGCGAGGAGTGGGGCGGCGACACCATTGTCTGCCCCATCTCCGCCAAGACCGGCATGGGCGTGGACAACCTGCTGGAGATGCTGACCCTCACCGCCGAGGTGGGCGAGCTGAAGGCCAACCCCAACCGCGCCGCCCAGGGCACCGTTATCGAGGCCCGGCTGGACAAGGGCCGGGGCCCCGTGGCCACCCTGCTGGTGCAGAACGGCACCCTGAAGCAGGGCGACATCATCATCGCCGGTACTGCCGTGGGCCGCGTCCGGGCCATGGTGGGCGACAAGGGCCAGAAGCTGACCTCCGCCGGTCCCTCCGTGCCTGTGGAGATCACCGGCCTGTCCGAGACGCCCTCCGCCGGCGCCACCTTCAACGCCGTGGCCGACGAAAAGCTGGCCCGGGAGCTGGTGGAGCAGCGCAAGGAGGAGGCCCGCGCCAAGGCCAACGCCCCTGTTACCAAGGTCTCTCTGGAGGATCTGTTCAGCCAGATCCAGGAGGGTAATCTGAAGGAACTGAACCTGATCGTCAAGGCTGACGTACAGGGTAGTGTCGAGGCTGTAAAACAGTCCCTGATGAAGCTGTCCAACGAAGAAGTAGTAGTTAAATGTATCCACGGCGGCGTAGGTGCCATCAATGAGTCCGACGTATCTTTAGCAAGTGCGTCCAACGCGATCATCATCGGATTCAACGTTCGTCCCGATGCGACTGCCAAGGCAACCGCAGAGAGAGAGGGCGTGGATGTACGTCTGTACAAGGTCATCTACCAGGCTATCGAAGATGTGGAAGCTGCCATGAAGGGTATGCTGGATCCCGTATACGAGGAGAAGGTTATCGGTCATGCAGAGGTTCGTCAGATCTTCAAGGCATCCGCTATCGGTAACATTGCCGGTTCCTATGTCTTAGACGGTGTATTCCAGAGAGGCTGTAAGGTTCGTATCACCCGTGAGGGCGAGCAGATCTTCGAAGGCAACCTGGCTTCCTTGAAGAGATTCAAGGATGATGTGAAGGAAGTTAAGGCCGGATATGAGTGTGGTCTTGTATTCGAAGGCTTTGACAAGATGCAGGAGCTGGATATCGTAGAAGCATATATTATGGTGGAGGTTCCCAGGTGAGAAAGAACAGCATGAAGAATACCC
>OHCB01000697.1_pt1 | contig 11896 bp, 6 predicted proteins | sample 1577501 | NCBI WGS metagenome assembly OHCB01 (sample SAMEA3879582, study PRJEB24766) | human gut metagenome | biome: human-associated habitat; feature: feces | place: USA | collected 1985/1987
CAAGCGAAAAAGCACCCGTCCATTTGCTCGTTACACAAAAGAAGCTTATATTTGCTTACCTAAAAAACAAACAGCTATCATGGTACAGCAAGACATACGATGGATACAGCGTTTTGAATATACCCACGAACTGGCCTGGAAAGTGATGAAGGACTATGCCGAGTATCAGGGGTATACCGACATCCGCGGCTCCCGTGATGCCATACGCAAAGCCCTTGAAATGGGATTGATTGATGACAAGCAATGGACGGAGACTATAGAAGCCCGAAATCTGACATCGCACAATTATGACAACGATGTAGTCTCTGAAGAGAAAATGCAATCCTTGAATACACCATCCTTATTCGATTGAGCTATGTACGGATTGACCGACAATGAACTGGAAAAGCTATGCAATCTCTTCCGGAAACATGAAGAAATAGAGCAGGCTGTTTTGTACGGCTCACGAGCCAAAGGAAATTTCAAGCCTTTTTCCGACATAGACATCACGCTGATGGGAGACAGACTTACGTATAATACTTTAAGCAGCCTTTCCGATGAAATAGACGACCTGCTTTTGCCTTACAGCGTAGACCTTTCCATCTATGGCAAATTAAAGAATGCCGACCTTTTGGAACATATACACCGTATGGGAATACCCATATTCAGCCGCCCATCAAACTAAACTAAATTTCACACATCCACCCTCACCACCCTCACCTTTCGCACGCATCGCCCTATTCATCGGCATTCAAGAGGTGGGTGAGAGCAAATTTAAAAAGTGAGGGCAAAATTTGCCCTCACCACAAGATTTCTTCGTTCAAAGTTATAAGTCACTCATTCTTACCGTAATATCCTGAAACGGGTACATAAATCGGTTGCAGCATTGTTCCCTCATTCTTCAACTTTCCTTCGGTGCGCAGCCGACGGATATGCCGCATGGCAGTAGTACGCATCATGCCGCAAACGCTTTGAAAGTCATTCCGTGTCATAAAAGGGCGAGTGGCGAAATAGTTGGTCAGCCGACGGTCTATCTCTTTATCCGTCAGTTTAGCCGAATGCTCGTTTGCCTTCAAAGCCTTTGCCTTGATGGTACCAATTTCATTTTTCAGTTTCTGGTCGGCACGAAATTTCACACCCGCCATCTTCACCTTCGTCAACTTACGCTTGGTAGCAGCCACTACCGGTTCGATCGTGGTGAGCGACACGCGAAAGTAGCCGATGCCGTCGAGATGCACCTGCCTTCCTTCGGCAAGTTCCCTGCCCATGACGTGCGACACAGCATCAAGCACAGCCGTCACATCGGTTTCTGTCAATGAGCAACGTGCCTGGATGTCCCGCCGCAATTCATCGGTAGACCTGCTCCCATTTAGGCGGAGACGGGGATGAAGGATTTTATCTTCCGGAGATTTGTCGTACGAGTCCGGATTCTCGTACCAATCAAACAAAATAGCCATAGTTCAAACTGCGTTAAAGGGTTACATTATACGATAAAGCACTGCACGGAACACGTGCGAAGTACGTACGCAGTCTGTTGAAGTACAAAGGTTATATCACAGCCCAGCCCGTGAGCAGAACCGTTCACTGTAGTGAGCTGCTCCGTTCACTAATATGAACAAGAAAGACCACTTTAGTGGACTGTTCATAAACTCTGGTGTAAAAATAGACAAAACTATGGGGATAAGCAAAGAAACAAACACCTTTTATAAAAGAAACATATAGACATTCCACCCCAAAAAAGAAGCCAATCGGAAAATAATCCTTGAAAAGCTTGTATCCCCCCCTTTCCCGGCGTATCTTTACAAGAATATTACATACACGATAAAGAATGAAAATCACACTGATCAGAGAGGAACGCGAAAGCGGAAAAGAGGCCGTCAGCACACAAGAAACGGACATGTTGATGGAAAAGCTGAAAACAGAGAACAAGACCGGATACATTACGGAGCTGCGTAACATCATCCCGCATTTGAAAGGGACCAACGCCCGATATGAGCATATCGACAGACTGCCGCGTCTCTATCCCGCCGTAGAAATGACCCGCACCAAAGCAGGAGAACACCGGATAAAGACTTACAACGGGCTGGTACTACTGGAAGTAAACAATCTGGCCGGGGTGGCCGAAGCCGAACTGGTGAAACAACAAGCCGCCCTGCTGCCGCAAACCTTTGCCGCCTTCTGTGGCTCCAGCGGACGAAGCGCCAAAATATGGGTACGCTTCACCCTGCCCGACGGAGGGCTTCCAAAGAATGAAGACGATATCGCCTTATTCCACGCCCACGCCTACCGCCTGGCAGTGAAGTGCTACCAACCCCTTCTCCCTTTCCCCATCACCCTCCAGGCTCCTTCACTCCTACAAAGCTGCCGGATGACCGTGGACGAACAGCCCTATTATAGCCCCACCGCCGTGGCCTTCTGCCTGGAACAGCCCTGCGCCCTGCCCTCGGAAGACAACTACCGCCAACGGAAACAGCAGGAAAGCAATCCGTTGCTGAGAATGACTCCCGGCTACGAAGTGGCGGACACATGCAACCTGCTCTTCGAGGCCGCCCTCGACCGCGCCTTCCGCGATTTGGACAACTGGCGACGGGGCGACGACCTGCGCCCGCTGCTGTCCCGCCTTGCCGAACATTGCTTCAAAGCCGGCATTCCTGAAGAAGAAGCGGTGCGCCAGACACTGGTGCACTACTACCGGGAGGCAGACGAACCCCTTGTACGCCTGACGCTGCATAACCTTTACGGGGAATTGAAAGGCTTCGGCACCCGCAGCAGCCTGAACAAAGACCAGGAAACAGCTTTCCGGCTGGAGGAGTTCATGAAACGCCGCTACGAATTCCGCTACAACACCGTGCTTGGCGACTTGGAATACCGGCAGCGCGACTCCATCCACTTCTACTTCCAACCTGCCGACCAGCGCGTACGCAGCAGCATCGCCATGAAGGCACTGAAAGAGGGAGTACGTGTGTGGGACCGCGACATCACCCGCTTCCTGTCTTCGGACTACGTGCCGCTATACAACCCCATCGAAGAATATCTCTATAACACCGGACGCTGGGACGGCAAAGACCGCATCCGCGCATTGGCCGACCTCGTGCCCTGCCACAATCCCCACTGGAGGGAACTGTTCTACCGGTGGTTTCTTGGCATGGTGGCACATTGGCGGGGAATCGACAAACAGCACGGCAACAATACCTCGCCCCTGCTCGTAGGTTCGCAAGGTTACCGCAAAAGTACTTTCTGCCGTATCCTATTGCCACCGGAGCTGCGTTTCGGCTACACCGACAGTATCGACTTCAAGAGCAAGCAGGAAGCGGAGCGCAGCCTTGACCGCTTTTTTCTGATTAACATCGACGAATTCGACCAGATAAACGCCAATCAGCAAGGCTTCTTGAAGCACCTCCTGCAAAAACCGGTTGCCAACCTGCGAAAGCCCTACGGTACCACTATTCAGGAAATGCGCCGCTATGCCTCCTTCATCGGGACCAGCAATCTGAAAGACCTGCTGACCGACCCGTCGGGAAGTCGCCGTTTCATCTGCATCGAAGTGACCGGTCCTATCCAGACAAACGTCACTATCAATTATCACCAGCTCTATGCCCAAGCCATGCACGACATCATGAAGGGTGAACGCTACTGGCTGGACGACACTGACGAAGCAATCGTAAAGGAGTACAACCGGGAATTCGAGCGGGTAGACCCATTGGAAGAACTTTTCCTTTGCCATTTCCGTGGCGCGGAGGAGAGCGAAGAAGGCGAATGGCTCACAGCCATGCAGATTTTCAACGACCTGCAACAGAAAACGAGGGATAAGTTGGCCATCAACCGGATAGCAGCTTTCGGGCGCACGCTCCGCAAGCTGGACATCCTCAACAAGAAATCGAACCGGGGAACACTTTATCATCTGGTAAGAATAGAAGAATGAACCGGCACTCCCACCGATTGTACCAAAGTGAGGGCAAACTTGGCCCTCACTCTTTTTATAAAAAGTATTTCCGTAGGCAGCTGATGCAGTTCAACCATTATTTAATAAGGTGAACAGTTGACTATTTGCAAATTATGATTGATAATACTAAAAATACCCAAATAAGTGTTTTTGATATTAAAATAAAACGTATCTTTGTTGCAAACAACGTCCTCCTTAATAATACTATTATGAAGAAACTGCTGCTTTTAGCCTTTGTGCTATGTAGTTCTTTACTGTGCCGGGCACAAGAAGAACGAGTTATTTTAGGTGATGAACAGACTTCCGAGTATTTTCCAATCCTAAAAGATAAACGAATTGCCATATTCTCCAATCATACAGGAATGATAGGAGACAAGCATCTGCTGGACATTCTGCTGGAAAACAAGTTCAATGTAGTAGCCATTTTCTCCCCTGAACACGGTTTCAGAGGAGATGCCGACGCAGGCGAACACGTGTCCAGCTCGGTAGACAAGAAGACCGGAGTACCTATCCTCTCGCTGTACGACGGGAAATCCGGAAAACCAAGCGAAGCATCCATGCGCAAGTTCGATATCCTTGTGGTAGACATCCAGGATGTAGGCCTAAGATTCTATACTTATTATGCCTCTATGTGCCGGCTGATGGACGCTTGTGCAGAATACAACCGCAAGGTGCTGATACTGGACCGCCCCAATCCGAACGGACACTACGTGGACGGCCCGATACTGGACATGAAATATAAATCCGGTGTAGGTTGGCTGCCGATTCCCGTGGTGCACGGCATGACGCTGGGCGAACTGGGCCTGATGGTAAACGGCGAACGCTGGTTGCCGGCGTCACGCACTTGCGACCTGACCGTCATTCCCTGCAAGAACTATACGCACCAGACCCTATACAAGCTGCCGATTCCCCCGTCCCCCAATCTGCCGAACATGAAGTCCATCTATCTGTACCCCTCGACCTGCTATTTCGAGGCCACTCCGGTCAGTCTGGGAAGAGGAACCGACCTCCCCTTCCAGGTCTACGGGCATCCCAACATGACGGGCTACAGCTACAGCTTCACCCCGCGCAGTGTTCCCGGAGCCAAGAATCCGCCCCAGCTGGGCAAGCTTTGCCACGGCGTGAACCTGAGCAACATGAGCGACGAGGAAATCTGGAAACGCGGTATTGACCTGAGTTACGTGATAGACGCTTACCGGAATCTGAACATGGACGATCACTTCTTCCGTTCCTTCTTCGAACTGTTGATAGGCACCGACTACGTGCGCAAAATGATAAAGGAAGGGAAGAGCGCCGAAGAAATCAAGGCAAGATGGAAAGACGACGTAGAGAAATTCAAGGTACAGCGCAAGCCCTACCTGCTCTACGAAGAATAAAGACATGTACAATTCACTATTTACAATGTACAATTTCAGAGAAGGTACAATTCAAAAGTAAATGGGAAGGTACAACAGTTTATACTAAAGAAACGCCGCATGGCAAATTGTAAATTGTAAATGAACAAATTGTAAATAAACATTATGACTCCACTATCCGTAATCATCACCATAGCCGCCTACTTCGCGATACTGTTCACGGTATCCTATATTGCAGGAAGGAAGGCAGACAACGCCGGCTTCTTTGTGGGTAACCGCAAGTCATCCTGGTATGTCGTGGCGTTCGCCATGGTCGGTTCCGCCATTTCAGGTGTGACCTATGTATCCGTACCCGGCATGGTTGCCGCCAGCAGCTTCGGCTATCTGCAAATGGTGTTGGGCTTCATTGCCGGACAGCTCATCATAGCCTATCTGCTGGTACCGCTGTTCTACAAAATGAACCTGGTATCCATCTACGAATATCTGGAGAACCGTTTCGGCATGTCTTCCTACCGTACGGGTGCCTGGTTCTTCTTCATCTCCAAAATGCTCGGTGCCGCTGTCCGTCTGTTCCTCGTATGCCTGACGCTGCAACTGCTGGTATTCGAACCTTTCGGACTGCCTTTCCTGCTGAACGTGGCCATCACGGTGGCACTGGTCTGGTTGTACACTTTCCAGGGTGGCGTAAAGTCTCTTATCTGGACAGACTCTCTGAAGACATTCTGCTTGGTGGTGTCGGTCGTACTCTGCATCTGGTATATCGCTTCCGACCTCAATCTGTCATTTACCGGTATGGTAAGCACCATTGCCGACAGTGACATGTCCCGCATCTTCTTCTTCGACGATGTGAACAGCAAGCAGTACTTCTTCAAGCAGTTCCTCGCCGGTGCCTTCACCATGATTGCCATGACCGGGCTGGATCAAGACATGATGCAGCGCAACCTGAGCTGCAAGAACTTCAAGGACTCACAGAAGAACATGATTACCAGTGTCATTTCGCAGTTCTTCGTCATCCTGCTTTTCCTGATGCTGGGCGTGCTGCTCTACATCTTTGCCGCCAACCAGCAGATTGCGGTGGAGAAGAGTGACGAACTGTTCCCGCTGATTGCCACCGGCAACTATTTCCCTGCCATTGTGGGCATACTGTTCATCATCGGCCTGATTTCTTCTGCCTATTCAGCCGCAGGCTCGGCACTCACCGCGCTGACCACTTCCTTCACCGTAGACATTCTGGGAACGAAAGGCAAATCGGAAGAGACGGTTGTGAAGATGCGCAAGAAAGTGCACATCGGCATGGCGGTTGTCATGGGAATCACCATTTTCGTATTCAATCTTCTCAACAACACCAGTGTCATCGACGCTGTATATATTCTGGCAAGCTATACCTACGGTCCTATCCTGGGTCTGTTTGCTTTCGGCATTTTCATGAAACAACAAGTGCGTGACAAGTACATCCCGTTAGTTGCCATCGCCTCCCCGGTTCTCTGCTTCATTCTGCAGAAGAATTCCGAAGCCTGGTTCGGAGGTTATCAATTCAGCTACGAATTGCTGATTTTCAATGCACTGTTCACTTTCATCGGTCTCTGTCTATTGATTAAGAAAGATAAAAAGAACAATTAACTTAATACATCATCTATGAATGTAAGACGTCAGTTTTTACTTAGTCTGCTTGCCGCCTCCCTCTTCCCCCACGCGGGAGGCGCGCAAGGACTTCCGACGGATGTCCGTCAGGCAATCGGGAAATTCCTGGATATCACCGCACGGAAAGAAGTTTCCGTAGGACGTATCAGCATCGACTCAGTGGCCGTGGAAGGAAATACACTGCAACTGTTTGCCAACATGAACTGTGCCTATATTCCTTTCCGCGAGGACAATGTAGCCGAAATATACCAGGGCGTAAGTGCCCTGCTACCGGCGGAGTTTACCAAATACAAGCTGCAAATCCGTACCAACAAGCGCAGCATCGAAGAACTGGTTCCCCAAGTCCTGCGTAGTAAAAAAGACAAAAAGACGAAGACATTCAGCCCCGTCGCTTCCAAGCCTCTGGTTACCGAAGTTTCCTCCCCCTACACCCCCACCAACGGCTTGCATAACCGGCACATCGCCCTATGGCAAAGCCACGGCTGGTACTACGAGCCGACCGCTGGGAATGGCAGCGTGCGCGTATCTTCCAGACAGTGGAAGACCTCTACACCCAGAGCTACGTATTGCCCTTCCTTGTACCGATGTTGGAAAATGCCGGTGCCAATGTGCTGCTTCCCCGCGAACGCGATTGCCAGACGGCAGAAGTCATCGTAGACAATGACGGTTGCCTGACCGGCCGTTCCGTCTATACAGAAAATTCCGGTGACAAGCTCTGGAGTCAGGGAGAAGGACAAGGCTTCGCCCACCTGCGCCCCCAATACATAGACTTTGAGAATCCTTTCAAGGAAGGCACCTACCGCGCCATAGAAACCATCAAGAAAGGAAACGCAAGCACCGCCGAATGGATTCCCGAAATCCCTTCGACCGGACAATACGCCGTATACGTCTCTTACCAAACCTTGCCAAACAGCGCGGACGATGCCCTTTACACCGTCTATCACAAAGGCGGCACCACGCAGTTCAAGGTAAACCAGCAAATGGGAGGCGGCACCTGGATTTACCTCGGCACCTTCGGCTTCAATGCCGGCCGGAACAATGAATGCAAAGTCGTTCTGAGCAACCTTTCCTCCAAAGTAGGAAGAATCATCACCGCCGACGCCGTGAAGATTGGCGGCGGTATGGGGAACATCGCCCGCCGCATCTCCAACGAGGGCGCTACGGAAAACCTGAAAAGCTCCGACACCCGCAACCTGCAAAACACCCATACAGGCAACATCCAAGACCGTGTAACCTATTCTCCATTGTCCACTATCAATTATCAACTATCTAACTATCCCCGTTTCTGCGAAGCCGCCCGCTACTGGCTGCAATGGGCAGGCATACCGGACAGCGTATATTCAGAAAGCAACGGAAAGAACGACTATACCGACGACTACAAATGCCGTGGTATCTGGGTGAACTACCTTTCCGGAGGCTCTGCCGTGAACCCGACGGAAAAAGGGCTGAACATCCCTGTCAACATGGCCTTTGCCTTCCACTCCGATGCAGGAACTACACTGAACGATTCCATCATCGGGACACTCGGCATCTACTATACCAACGCCTACAATGAGAAGTTCGCTAACGGAGCATCACGCTATCTGAGCCACGACCTGACAGACTTGATTCAGTCCAACATCGTGCGTGACGTGCGTACCCTCTACGAACCTCAATGGACACGCCGTGGCAAATGGAACCAATCTTACTATGAGGCCCGTGTACCCCGCGTACCTACCATGCTGCTCGAACTGCTTTCCCATCAAAACTTTGCAGACATGCGCTACGGACTGGACCCACGTTTCCGTTTCACCGTAAGCCGCGCCATCTACAAAGGTATGCTTCAGTTCCTCTGCTCACAATACAACATGGATTATGTAGTGCAACCGTTACCGGTAGACCACATGGCCTTGCGCATGACCAGCGAGAACGAAGTGGAACTGACCTGGCAACCCGTAGCGGATGCGTTGGAACCAACTGCCGTAGCAGAGAAATACATTGTTTATACCCGTATCGGCGACGGGGATTTCGACAACGGAGTATTGGTGGACGGCAACAGTTACCGAACCACGCTCCCCGCCGGCATGGTATGCAGCTACAAGGTTACCGCTGTCAACAAGGGCGGTGAAAGTTTCCCTTCCGAAATTCTTTCCGCCGGACGGGCGTTCAATTCCAAAGGTACCGTATTGGTGATAAACGGATTCGACCGTATCAGTGCCCCTGCCGACTTTACGGCCCCCGCCCCCGCCGACACCCTCCTTGCCGGATTTCTGGATGAGCAGGACCACGGGGTCCCCTATATCCGGGACATCAGCTACATTGGCAAGATGAAGGAATACCGCCGTTCCATTCCCTGGATGGACGACGATGCCTCCGGTTTCGGCGACAGCTATGGGAACTACGAAACTCAAGTGATTGCAGGAAATACGTTCGATTATCCTGCCATACATGGTGCCGCTATCCTGAAAGCGGGATATTCGTTTGTATCGGTTAGTAATGAAAGTCTCTCCCCCGTAGGAAAGGGAGAGAAGAATACTCCAGTGGATATGAGGGAGTATAGGTATGTGGACTTGATACTTGGGAAGCAATGCCAGACCAAGATGGGACGGGGAGGCGTAAAACCGTTGGAGTTCAAGACTTTCAGCAAACCGATGCAGGAGGCTATTGCGGCTTATTGTAAGCAAGGTGGAAATATCTTTGTTTCGGGCGCTTTTGTAGGAACGGATTTATGGGACAACCGCCTTGCAACCGCCGACGAAGCCGACAAGAAATTTGCGATGGAAGTACTGAAATATAAGTGGCGTGTGGGACAAGCGGCTACAATGGGTAAGGTGAAAAGCGTAGCTTCTCCGTTCCCCGCCCTTTCAGGAAACTATACCTATCACAATGAGCTGAATGCCGATTCGTATGTGGTGGAATCACCGGACGCCATTGAACCGGCAACCAAAGATGCACACACCGTGATGCGGTATTCTGAAAACAACCTGAGTGCCGGTGTGGCCTACCAAGGCGACTACAAGACTTGTGTATTGGGATTCCCTTTTGAATCCATACGTACTGATTCTGAAAGAGAGGCACTCATGAATGCTGTACTGACATTCTTCAACGACAACAAGTAATATCAACCAATCATCATCTATGAACAGAAGACTGTTAATAATCGTCCTGATGGCTTGCCTGCTCCCCCTGGGGATGCAGGCACAGCAAGGGACATTCCGTTTTGCCCAACTGACGGACATTCATCTGACCCCGAACAATCCGAATCCCACAGAGGACCTGCTGCGTTCCGTGGCACAGATTAATGCCACCGACAGTATCGACTTTGTCCTGGTGACGGGCGACCTGACCGAAGAAGGCGACCGTACTACCATGGAAAAAGTGAAATCGTGCCTTGACTTGCTGAAGGTCCCCTACCACGTAGTCCTAGGCAACCATGAAACGAAATGGAGCGACTCCGGCTGTACCGCTTTCGGAGAAATCTTTGGCGGCGAACGCTTCGAGTTCGAGCATAAGGGATTCCTTTTCCTCGGCTTCAACTCCGGTCCGCTGATGCGTATGGCCTACGGGCATGTAGTGCCGCAAGATATCCGTTGGATGACGGAAGAAATGGATAAAAACGGCAAAGACAAACCGGTGATACTTGTCACCCACTACCCGCTAATGGAAGGTGATGTGGACAATTGGTATGAGGTGACGGATGCCGTCCGCCCCTACAACGTGCGCTTGTTTATCGGCGGACACTACCACAGCAACCGGGATTTACGTTACGACGGCATTCCGGGCGTACTGATGCGCAGCAACCTGTGCGACAAAGAAGGGAAACCGGGTTACGGCATCTATGAAGTAACCGGGGATTCCATCCGGGTATACACGCAACGTATCGGCGAGCCCAAGAAGCAGTGGACAGCATTCTCGCTGACCGGACAGTATTACGACCGCAACGGAAAGGCAGAGAAATATCCTGACTTCTCGGTCAACAAGGAGTATCCGCAAGTAAAGGAGCAATGGATGGTGCAGACGGGCGCAGGCATTTACTGCTCTCCCGCCGTAGAAAAAGATAAAGTGTTCGTAGGAGACGATATGGGACAGCTGACAGCCTACGCCCTGAAAAACGGTAAAAAGCTATGGAGCTTTGAATCCGGCAAGCGCATTGTCGGTACTCCGGCCGTAAGCGAGGGTATCGTTGTATTCGGGTCTGCTGACCGTCGCATCTACGGATTGAACGCCAAAGACGGCAGCCTGCTCTGGACGGTAGAAGCCGCCGAACCGGTGCTCGGAGCCGTGACCATCGCAGACGGCAGAGCATACATCGGTGCCAGTGACGCCACTTTCCGTGCCATAGACATCCATACGGGAAAAGTAATCTGGGCCTACACCGGCGTGAAGGGCTACATCGAGACCAAGCCGTTGGTGACGGAAGACAAAGTTATCTTCGGCGCATGGGACAATACACTGTATGCCCTGAGCAAGGCAAACGGGCATGAACTATGGAAATGGACGGGCGGACTGACCCGTATGCACTTCTCTCCAGCCGCCGTATGGCCGGTAGCCACCGACGGCAAAGTATTCATTACCGACCCGCAACGCGCCATGACCGCCATAGACATCCATACGGGCAATACCGTGTGGCGCACCTTCCAGTCCATGGTGCGCGAGACCATCGGACTTTCCGAAGACGGTGAACGTATCTATAGCAAAACGATGAACGACAGCATTGTTTGCTATGCAGCTCAAGGAGATACTCCGCGGGAGTTGTGGGCAACCAATGTAGGTTTCGGTTATGAGCATGCCCCCTCCATGCAAGTGGAAAAAGAGGGGGTAATGTTTGGCAGTACCAAAGAAGGACTTATCTTCGCGCTGGAAGCCGCGACTGGCAAAGTGCTGTGGAAACACAAAACAGGCAATTCGCTCATAAGCACAGTGGTACCGCTCGACAACAACCGGGTGCTGTTTACCGCCACGAGTGGAGAAACCGGAATGCTGAAGTTTAAAATAAAAA
>OHCB01000703.1_pt1 | contig 11833 bp, 7 predicted proteins | sample 1577501 | NCBI WGS metagenome assembly OHCB01 (sample SAMEA3879582, study PRJEB24766) | human gut metagenome | biome: human-associated habitat; feature: feces | place: USA | collected 1985/1987
TTTTCTCTGAAAGAAAAGATTGGCGGATACCTATCGGACAGCTTCCTCCATGTTACCAAAAAGAAAGAACCTTTGTTTTTTGGAGAAGCAGGGAAAAGAAAGTATCTTTGTATGCTATACATATCTCTTTTACCAGAGTTTATTCATAAAAAAACAATATAACTAATGGAATATGCACCTTCAAACAGGAAACGATTGCCATACGGTATGATGAACTTTGCAGACATCCGTTTCGACAATTATTATTATGTGACAAAACCGCCTTCATCCCACTGATAGAACAGTCGGACCGGTTTTTCTTCTTCATCCGTCCCCGGCGATTTGGCAAAAGTCTGACCTTGAGCATGCTGCAACATTATTATGATGTACGCACCCGCGATAAGTTTGACGCCCTGTTCGGAGACCTCTACATAGGAAAGCACCCCACGCCTGACCGCAACACCTATCTGGTGCTGAAACTCAATTTTTCCGGTATCAGCGGGGAATTGCACAACTACCGTCAAGGGCTGGACGCACATTGCCAGACCATGTTCGACTATTTCTGCGATATCTATGCCGACTATCTCCCACAAGGTATCAAGAAGAAGCTGGATGAAAAATCAGGAGCGGTAGAACAATTGGAATATCTGTTTACGGAGTGCAACAAGACTGAGCAGAAAATTTATCTTTTTATCGATGAGTATGACCACTTTACCAATGCCATTCTCTCCGATGCCGAAAGCCTGCACCGATACACTGAAGAGACACACAAAGAGGGTTACCTGCGCGCATTCTTCAACAAAGTGAAAGCCGGAACTGATTCCTGCATCAAGCGTTGCTTCATTACCGGAGTAAGCCCCGTAACCATGGATGATCTCACCAGCGGATTCAATATAGGTACCAATTACTCCCTCTCACCGGAGTTCAACGAAATGACAGGGTTCACGGAAAAGGAGGTGCGTGAGATGCTGACGTATTATTCCACAAACAGTCCGTTCAACCATACCGTCGGCCAACTGATAGATATCATGAAGCCGTGGTATGACAACTACTGCTTCGCACCGGAATGCTACGGAGAAACTACCCTGTACAATTCCAACATGGTTCTCTATTTTGTCAAGAACTATATTCTGCGTGGCAAAGCACCACAGAAAATGATAGAAAGCAACATACGCATAGACTACGAAAAACTCCGGATGCTGATTCGCAAGGACAAGGAGTTTGCTCATGATGCCTCCATCATACAAACCCTGGTAAGTCAAGGATATATCACCGGAGAACTGAAGGATAGCTTTTCGGCTGCGAATATTGTCGATCCGGACAAATTCGTGAGTCTGCTCTATTATTTCGGTATGCTTACCATCAGCGGAATGCACGAAGGGAAAAACAAACTCACCATTCCCAATCAGGTAGTGGAAGAGCAACTATACACCTATTTGCTGAATACATACAATGAGGCCGACCTTAGTTTCAGCAGTTACGAGAAAGACGAATTAGCCAGTAAACTTGCTTATCGGGGAGACTGGCAGGCCTACTTCGGTTACATAGCCGACTGTCTGAAACGCTACGCCTCACAACGCGACAAACAGAAAGGAGAGTTTTTCGTACATGGATTCACACTGGCCATGACAGCGCAAAACCGCTTCTACCGTCCTATTTCCGAAGCGGATACACAAGAAGGATACGCTGATCTTTTCCTGTGTCCTTTGCTGGAAATCTATCCGGATATGAAGCACAGTTATATCATAGAGTTGAAATATGCCAAATACAAAGACTCTGAGAGCCGTGTGGAAGAACTGAGGCTGGAAGGGATCGCTCAGGCAAATCGTTATGCTGATTCCTACCGGGTGAAGAATGCTGTGGGCACCACACAGCTACACAAAATAGTAGTGGTCTATAAAGGAATGGAAATGAGAGTGTGTGAAGAGATAGTACCTTTGCATGAAACGCACAACTAAAGATATCTTTAAAGGAAAAAGAAGCTACAACGACTTATGAGCAAACAAGGAACCATCATTGTGGTAGATGATAACAAAGGAGTGCTGTCGGCAGTAAAGCTATTGCTGAAAAATCATTTCGAACATATCGTCACACTGCCCTCACCCATCACACTGCCCGCTGCGTTACGTGAAGAAAATGCGCAAGTGGTGCTGCTGGATATGAATTTCAGCAGCGGACTGAATACCGGGAATGAAGGTCTGTACTGGTTACACGAGATAAAGAAAATACACCCCTCCCTGCCCGTAGTACTTTTCACAGCCTATGCTGACATAGACCTGGCAGTGCGCGGCATCAAGGAAGGAGCAACAGACTTCATCGTCAAGCCTTGGGACAATGCCCGGCTGATAGAAACCTTGCTGTCTGCCTGCCGCAATTCCTCAAAGAACAAGAAGAGGGCAGAAGTCCCTAAAACCGTATCTTCTATGTATTGGGGAGAAAGCAATGCCATGAAGCAACTGCGGACGCTGATAGAGAAAGTGGCGCAAACGGATGCCAATATTCTGATTACAGGAGAGAACGGCACAGGAAAAGAAATGCTGGCGCGGGAAATACACGCCTTGTCCAACCGATACCGGCGGGATATGATAACAGTGGACATGGGTGCCATCACCGAATCCCTGTTCGAAAGCGAACTGTTCGGCCATAAAAAAGGCTCGTTTACCGATGCCCATACCGACCGTGCAGGTAAATTTGAAGCCGCCCATGAAGGGACTTTGTTTCTGGACGAAATAGGCAACCTGCCCTATCACCTGCAATCCAAACTACTCACCGCCATTCAGAGCCGGAGCGTGGTGCGAGTAGGAAGCAACGAACCGATACCTGTCAACATACGTTTGATTTGCGCCACCAATTGTAATTTGGAAGAGATGGTGGCCAAAGGCAAATTCCGCGAAGATTTGCTTTACCGCATCAATACCATCCACATCGAGATTCCCCCTCTGCGGGAACGCAAAGAAGATATTATCCCTTTGGCCGAACGCTTTATAGACCGGTTCTGCAAACAATATGACAAAGGAAATATCCTTCTTTCTACCGGTGCGCAAGAAAAGTTACGGACATATCCGTGGTATGGAAACATACGCGAACTGGAACATGCCGTAGAGAAAGCGGTCATTATCAATGAAGATGGTATATTGAGTGAGGAACATTTTCATTTTCCCCGAAAAATAGCGGCTCCTGCGACAGAAACAAGTGTCTCAACTCTGGAGGAGATGGAATTGCAAATGATTCAGAAAGCGATAGAGAAATGCAACGGAAACCTCTCGGCTGTAGCGGCACAGTTGGGAATTACCCGGCAGACGCTTTATAATAAGATGAAAAAATTCGGATTATGACCTATTATCTCATCTCATTCTTCACGATGGTTCAGGATGACAAAACAAATAACAATAATCTATTTTTAAACAGGAACTAAAGGAACATTCAAACGAAATAATAAATAATTAAGCTGTGAAACAATTCTTCTTCCGCCTATTTACCGTACTGGTTCTAGCCATTGCCTGCACCTTACTAATCCAGCAGCGCAACTGGTTGTGGCTATGCGTAATCGTACCTTCATTCCTCGTTTCCATAGGCTGGTTTTACCGCCTGTACACTTTTAATACCCGGAAGATAGCCTTTCTGCTCGACGCCATCGAAAACGACGACCCCGCTGTTCGTTTTTACGAACATGCCTCCCCTGGCGATTCTTCCATGGTCAATGTCATGCTGAACCGTATCGCACGTATTTTGTACAATGTAAAACAGGAAACGGCACAACGCGAGAAGTATTATGAGCTCATCATGGACTTTGTAGAAACCGGCATAGTGGTACTGAACAGCAAAGGCTCCGTTTATCAAAAGAACAAAGAGGCCATGAATCTGTTGGGGCTGGATGTTCTGACTCATGTCAAACAACTCTCCCGCATCTCGGATGAACTGATGACTGCTTTGGAAAAAGCAGTTCCGGGTGACAAGCTGCAAATTCAGTTCAATACGGAACGGGGAACGGTGCATCTTGCCTTACGGGTGTCCGGCATCCGTATCAAAGACGAGGAACTCCGCATTATTGCCTTGAGTGATATCAATCGGGAATTGGATGAACGGGAAATAGATTCATGGATACGCCTTACCCGCGTGCTGACACACGAAATTATGAATTCCCTGACCCCGGTGACTTCCCTCAGCGAAACACTGCTGGCTCTTCCCGGAGCAGAAAATGAAGAAATGAAACAAGGGCTGGAAACGATTCACTCTACAGGTAAAGGATTGATAAATTTTGTCATGTCTTATCGCAAACTGACACGACTGCCATCACCTGAACCATCGCTGTTCTATGTCCGTCCTTTCCTGGAACGGATGATCCGACTGGCACAGCACCAGCATCCATGCCCCAACATCACCCTTTCCATCCTCGAAGCCCGGGAAGACCTGATAGTCTTTGCCGACGAGAACCTGATAGCCCAAGTGGTTACGAATCTGCTGAAAAATGCGATTCAAGCCATAGGTAATGCTCCCGACGGAAAGATCACCTTGAAAGCTTATTGTGATCCGCAAGAAAGTATCCGTATAGAGATAGCCAACAACGGTCCCGCCATTCCTCCCGATGCAGCCGGACAAATTTTTGTACCTTTCTTCACGACCAAAGAGGAAGGAAGCGGCATCGGACTGAGCCTGAGCAAACAAATCATGAGACTGAGCGGTGGCACACTGACCCTGCTGCCTTACAAGGAAAAGGGACAGGCCACTGTTTTTGTACTGGTTTTTAATTAAAAATAAAAATGTGCTAATGTGTCAGCCAATTACCATCCGGTACACAGCGCAGCCATTAGCAAATTAGCAAATTATTTAAAATGAAACATTCTCCTGAATTATTAGTTTATAAAGCCTCTGCCGGTTCGGGAAAAACATTCACACTGGCCGTGGAATATATAAAACTGCTGATACAGAACCCACGGGCATACCGTAATATACTGGCTGTGACTTTTACCAACAAGGCCACTACCGAAATGAAAGAGCGGATTCTGAGCCAGCTATACGGAATATGGATAAAGGATAAGGATTCTGATCCCTATTTACAGAAAATCACAGAAGAACTGGAAATGCCCCAAGAAGACATAAGGACAGCCGCCGGTACGGCACTGCACTACATGATACACGATTACAGCCGCTTCCGGGTGGAAACCATTGACTCATTCTTCCAGTCGGTGATGCGCAATTTGGCACGGGAGCTGGAATTGGGTGCCAATCTGAATATCGAACTGAACAATATGGAAGTTCTGAGTGATGCCGTGGACTCCATGATAGAAAAGCTGGACCGACAATCTCCCGTACTCTATTGGCTGTTGGAATACATAGAAGAAAGAATAGCCGATGACAAGAGGTGGAATGTTTCCGGTGAGATAAAGAATTTCGGACGAAATATCTTCGATGAAGGATATATAGAAAAAGGAAACGGACTACGGGAAAAATTACGGGACAAAGACTGTATCAAGAATTACCGCGAAACGCTGCAAGCCATTTTGGAAGAGGTGCAGGAACAAATGAAAGGATTTGCCGACCAATTCTTCGGAATATTGGATACAAACGGGGTGAAAGTAGAAGATTTGAAAAACGGCTCCCGAGGTATAGCCAGCTATTTTAATAAATTACAATCGGGTAAACTGGATGACAGTGTCCGCAATGTAACAGTGGAAAAATGTCTGGACTGCCCCGACGAATGGGTGAAAAAAACCTCCCCCATACGCAACGCTATCCTAGGTCTGGCAGAAAAAGAACTGATTCCTCTGCTGAATGAATCGGAAAAATACAGAAGCCGGAACAATATGCTGGCCAATTCCTGCCAACTCTCCCTGCGCCACGTAAACAATATCCGTCTGCTGGCCAATATAGACGAAGAGGTACGCGAATTGAACCATGAGAACAATCGCTTCCTGCTGTCGGATACCAACGCGTTGCTTCATAACCTGGTAAAAGAAGGAGATTCCTCGTTTGTATTCGAAAAGATAGGAACAACCATACGCAACGTAATGATCGATGAATTTCAGGACACTTCGCGTATGCAATGGGACAATTTCCGTCTGTTGCTGCTCGAAGGACTGTCCCAAGGAGCAGACAGCTTGATTGTAGGAGACGTGAAACAATCCATCTACCGCTGGAGAAACGGTGACTGGGGCATACTGAACGGATTGAAAACAAACATCGAAGCCTTTCCCGTCAAAGTAAAGACACTGACCACCAACCGCCGGAGTGCCGCAAACATCATTCACTTCAACAACGAAGTGTTTACAGCCGCCTGCGAGGTGTTGAACAACATTTACAAGGAAGAACAAAAAAAGGAATGCAAGGAACTGAAGGAAGCCTACAACGACGTGTGTCAGGAAACATACAAAGATCCCGGAAAAGGGTATGTCAAAGTGGAATTTCTATCGGATACGGAAGACATGACCTATATGGAAAACACCCTGCACCACCTAGGAGAAGAAGTGGAGCTGCTTGTGGCGCAGGGCGTGCAACTGAAAGATATTGCCATCCTGGTGCGCAAGAACAGAAGCATTCCTTTAATAGCCGATTACTTCGACAAGAACACCTCTTACAAAATCGTATCCGATGAGGCATTCCGACTGGATGCCTCACTGGCGGTATGTATGATAATGGATGGCCTGCGCTACTTGTCACAACCCGAAAACCGGATTGCCAAGGCACAACTGGCTGCTGCCTATCAGAATGAAGTATTACATAAAGGAATAGACCTCAACACTCTATTGCTGAACGAAATAGATGATTATCTGCCATTCGATTTCATAAAAGAAGCGGAGCAGCTTCGCCTCATGCCACTGTATGAGCTGATGGAAAAACTTTTCAATCTGTTCCAGATGTCCTGCATCGAACAACAGGATGCCTATCTGTGCGCCTTCTTTGATGCCGTGACGGAATATCTGCAAAGCAATTCTTCCGAATTATCCGCTTTTATCACCTACTGGGAAGAAAAACTAGGCAGCAAGACCATCCCTTCCGGCGAGGTGGAAGGAATTCGCATTCTCTCCATCCACAAGTCCAAAGGATTGGAATACCATACCGTACTGCTACCCTTCTGCGACTGGAAAATGGAGAATGAGACTTACAATCATCTGGTATGGTGTGCTCCCCGGCAAGCTCCGTTTAGCGATCTTGACATTGTTCCCATCAACTATTCCACAGCCATGCAGCAATCCATTTATCGGGAAGAGTTCCTGAATGAACGCTTGCAATTATGGGTGGATAATCTGAACCTGCTTTATGTGGCATTTACCCGTGCCAAAAAGAACTTGATTATATATGGAAAGGCGGAACAGAAAGGAACGGTATCCGAATTGTTGGGAAGTGCCTTATCCGACATGACCGGAAAGAGCTATGCCACCGGAGAAGAAATATACGAACTGGGAACGCTCTATCTCTCATCTCACGAAGAGGAAAAACAAGTGTCCGGCAACAAGCTGCTGACTGTAGCCCGACGTTTGCCTATCCATCTGGAAACGCTGGAAACCAACATCGAATTCAAACAGTCCAACCGTTCTGCCGAATTTATCCGGGGAGAAGAGGAAGCGGAAGACAAATACATCCGGCAAGGACAGTTGTTGCATAATCTGTTCTCCGTAATCCGTACCACGGACGATGTGCCTCCCGCCATAGAACGCCTGCGTTTCGAAGGAATCATAGAGTCGGTACAACAGGAGGAACAGATACGAAAACTCACCGAATGGGCTTTGAGGCATCCGCTGGTCAAAGAATGGTATTCGGGCCGCTGGGAACTATACAATGAGTGTGCCATTATTTATCGGGAAAAAGGAGTGCTGCAAACCCGCCGTCCGGACCGCGTGATGATGAAAGACGGAGAGGTGATTGTGGTGGACTTTAAATTCGGTAAAAAGCGGAAAGCTTACAACAAGCAGGTGAAAGAATATATGGATTTATTATCGGATATGGGATATGAGCATATCCGTGGCTATTTATGGTATGTATTTAACAACGAACTGGAGGAAATAGAATAATGGAAAGCTTTTTGAAACTGGTAGCAGCCGATTTATATAAACATACGGAAGGAAACCTGGCACATACAGCCGTGGTTTTTCCTAACAAACGTGCCGGACTTTTCTTTAATGAGTATCTCGCCCAAGAGTCGGATTCACCTATTTGGTCGCCCGCATACGTCAGCATCAGCGAATTGTTCCGTAGCCTTTCTCCGTGGGAAGTGGGTGATCCGGTAAAACTGGTATGCGAACTTTATAAGATATTCCGACGGGAAACTCAAAGTACGGAAACACTGGATGATTTCTATTTTTGGGGAGAAATGCTGATCAGTGATTTTGACGATGCCGACAAAAATAAAGTGGATACCGACAAACTGTTTTCCAATTTACAGGATCTGCGCAACATAATGGACGACTACACCTTCATTGACGATGAGCAGGAAGAAGCTATCCGGCAGTTCTTCCAGAACTTCTCCATCGAACGGAGAACAGCGCTGAAAGAACGGTTTATCTCTTTATGGGACGTATTGGGAAACATCTACAAAGGGTTCCGTGAATCCTTAGCTTCTCAAAACATTGCCTACGAAGGAATGATGTACCGCCACGTCATAGAGCATCTGGATGTGGACAAACTTCCATACGAGAAATATGTTTTTGTAGGATTTAATGTACTGAACAAAGTAGAACATACGTTGTTCACCCAATTGAAAGATGCCGGGAAAGCTGTTTTTTATTGGGATTACGACGAATTTTATATGAAGGGAAACAGACAAGCCGTCACCCATGAAGCCGGAGAGTTTATCCGCCGGAACTTACGCGACTTTCCTTCTCCTTTGTCCGGTGAGTTATTCAAAAATCTCTCGAAACCTAAAGAGGTACACTACATCGCATCTTCTACTGAAAATGCACAAGCCCGTTACCTGCCTCAATGGATACGAAACAATCTGACTACACCGGAAAAGGAAACCGCAGTCGTATTGTGTAACGAAGCATTGCTTCAGCCGGTCCTCCATTCATTGCCGGCAGAAGTAAAACATGTCAATATCACCATGGGATTTCCGTTATCGCAAACTCCTGTATATAGTTTCCTCATCGCCTTACTGGAGTTGCATACCCACGGATTTAATTTCAAAAGCGGCCGCTACACGTTTCAATCGGTTGTTACACTGTTAAAACACCCCTATACCCGGCAACTCACCGGTCAAGCCGAATTGTTGGAAAAAGAACTGACCCGGAACAACCGTTTCTATCCGTTACCCGGCGAATTGGGTAAAGATGAATTCCTTACCCGGCTTTTCACTCCGCTTTCCGGAAACCTGAATCTGTGCATACGCCTGTCCGAAACTTTGCAGCAAGTGGCAGGCATTTACCAGGCAAACACTTCCGGTACCGAAGACACAGATGCATTCAACCAACTTTACCGGGAGTCGCTTTTCAAAGCCTATACCACCATCAACCGGTTCCGCACACTGATAGAAGAAGATGAATTAACCGTACAGAGCGAAACATTCCGGCGATTGCTGGTCAAGGTCTTGTCAGCGACCAATATTCCATTCCATGGCGAACCGGCCATTGGTATGCAGGTCATGGGGGTATTGGAAACACGTAACCTGGATTTCCGCCACTTGGTATTACTATCGGTCAACGAAGGGCAGCTTCCCAAATCGGGAGGAGACTCTTCCTTTATTCCTTACAACCTGCGCAAAGCTTTCGGAATGACTACTATAGAGCATAAGATTGCCGTATATGCATACTATTTCTATCGTCTGCTGCAACGGGCAGAAAGGATTACCTTAATTTACAATACCAGTTCGGACGGACTGAACCGCGGCGAATGGAGCCGTTTCATGCTGCAATTCCTGATTGAATGGCCTCACCCCATCACACGTCAGTTTCTGGAGGCCGGACAGTCCCCCCAAGGCACCTCGCCTATCACTGTAGAAAAGACCCCGGATGTCATGCGCCGGATGCAAAGCCTGTTTGATGTCCGTGCCAATCCCAAAGCAAAATTTTCTCCATCAGCCTTGAATTATTACCTGGATTGTCCTTTAAAATTTTATTATAGGTATGTAGCCGGCCTCTCCGCCCCCGATGAAGTGAGTGCGGAAATAGATTCTGCCACATTCGGAAGTATTTTCCATTATGCAGCCGAACATATTTATAAAGACCTGACCACTCATGGCAAAGTCATTAATAAGGAAGCATTGGAAACGTTGCTACGCAATGAAGTGAAGCTGCAAGATTATGTGGATACAGCATTCAAGAAATTATTCTTTAATGTTCCGCAAAACGAGAAACCGGAATATAACGGCATACAACTTATCAACTCTGCCGTTATTGCAAGATATTTAAAACAACTTTTACAAAATGATTTACGTTACGCTCCCTTCACTTTTATTGCATCGGAAATGGAAGTGGATGAACCCATCGACATACAAACACCCAAAGGAGTCATAAAATCACGTATCGGGGGAATTATTGACCGTATGGACAGCAAGGATGGCACACTTCGTATTGTGGACTACAAGACAGGCGGTGATGCAGACACCCCACCCCATGTGGAATCTCTGTTTATTCCGGACAAGAAACGTTCCAACTATGTATTTCAGACGTTCCTGTATGCCGCCATCATGTGCCGCAAGCAACCAACGATGAAGATAGCTCCGGCCCTTCTCTATATTCATCGGGCCGCTACAGAAACCTATTCTCCCGTTATACAAATGGGCGAGCCACGAAAGCCCAAAGAGGCTGTGGAAGATTTCAGTAAATATGAAAAAGAATACCGTGAACGACTTCAAGGATTATTAGAAGAAATATTTAATCCGGAAAAATCATTTGCCCAAACAGAAATCATAGAAAAATGTACCTATTGTGATTTCAAGGCACTATGTAAAAGATAGACTATAGTGGTTAGTGGTTAATACCTGCGGCATGACAGCGCAGTCCACTAATCACTAACCACTGATCTGCCACACTATTCCAACGCTCTCTGTCTGCAAAAGCATCCACAGAATTTATCTTCCACATTCTCTATCGGTGCTTTGAAAATACCATAGACGGAAGACCCCGAGCCACTCATGGCGGCATACACTGCCCCCAAATCATACAATTCATCTTTTATAGCAGCAATCTCAGGGAACTTTTTGAAGACACTATCTTCAAAATCATTCTTCATACTGTGTTTCCATGTTTCCATAGGTTGCTTTACAATTTCTTTCAAAGAAACAGCCGGACGCACAGGCTTTATTTCGGCAAACGCATCCCGGGTGGACACAAAGATATCAGGTTTAATCAAAATTATGTGGTATCCCTTTAATGACAATTCCACAGGCTCGAACAGATTCCCTATTCCGGTAGCGAAAACAGGTTTGTTCCGAATGAAAAAAGCACAGTCTGCCCCTAGTTTTACCGCATATTCCTCCATCCGTTCCGTACTGAGTCCCAATGAAAATTTATCATTCAGAAGCTTTATCATACAAGCGGCATCTGATGATCCGCCACCTAGTCCGGCACCCGCCGGTATATGCTTGTACATGTGTATATCTACCGGCAACAGTCCGGGATAGTCTTTTTTTAATAACTTGTAGGCTTTTACTACCAGATTATCTTCGGGTTCACCCTCCAAAGGAGATCCGCTTATGTGTAAAGTGTATTCTTTGTCATTGTTTTCCCGCCGCGTCACTTCCAGAGCGTCTTGCAGGTTTATCGGATAAAATATGGTTTCCAGATTGTGGTATCCATCCGGGCGCTTTTCTACAATATTAAGTCCCAAATTAATCTTTGCATTAGGAAATGTAATCATATTCTGTTCTTTAAATAGTTATTTTTAGTGTGTTTCGTTAGATTGTTGCCCGTTCTACAAAGAT
>OHCB01000704.1_pt1 | contig 11828 bp, 9 predicted proteins | sample 1577501 | NCBI WGS metagenome assembly OHCB01 (sample SAMEA3879582, study PRJEB24766) | human gut metagenome | biome: human-associated habitat; feature: feces | place: USA | collected 1985/1987
CTTCCTTGTCCTAAAGGGAGTTATTTTCTTAACATCCGTTCCATTTGTGACAATACAGGAAAGGAATACACCGATCGACAACAGCAGTATGAAGAAAATCCGACCGGAATCTTTGATTTGTATTTCGGAAACTTAGAACGATTTGATTCGGATAGTGCCATTGACCTGATAAACCAAATTATACAAAGAATCAGAGAAGACGGGAATGCCTTTTCCGCCTTAAATCCAGATTTGCTGACAGCACAACTGAAAGAATTGTTCTTTAAGCTTTCCGAGATAGAGAAAAGTGTAGAAAACGTAAACAGGGACGAAAAAAGACAACGTATTTTTGCTCTGACAGTACCAGCACCCAATGCAACAAGTGCAGAAGTAAAATTCTGGACTACTTCGGGACAATTGGCCAACGGACTTGACGAAAGAGCATTTGTCCAACAGTTCAATATGGAAAAATACGATGCAACAAGCCTTGTTTTCAGAACTCCTGTTCAAGGAGGAATAGTTCATACAGAAGAATCCAATCTGGTACACAGCCTGAGATATGGGCTTGTCAGTAGAGACAGAATTGTATCAAAGCGGGATATCCATAATTATATTTACCACAAGATGGGAAACAATGTTGATACTATACAGATTAAGGACGGTATTGCCATTTCTCCGGAAAGAAAAAAAGGTTTCGTCCGTATAGTTCAAGTTGAAATAAAATTAAAACAAAATATAAGAGACTTCTTGGATCTGTCCGTTTTCGCTCATTTTCTTGAAAAGGATATGACTGAAAAGTCTGTATGTAATTCATCATATAAAATTGTATTCTTATGACAAACAACGATTATAGCCCCAGTCTGGTTTCTGCCATAAAATTAGCCCAATCAATGGCCAGACAGGAACAGCAAAGTACATACGGTGTACCCCACCTAGTATTAGCCATGCTGACAGAAAGTACAGGCCTTAAGGAGATTCTACAATCCATGCAAAAAGACGTTGCCTATCTGATGGAATGGTTTGACATGCGTAAGGAAATGTACACATCTTCGGGAAGTGATTCAGAAGAAATATGTGCGGATGAAGATCTGTCCAAGGTACTGGATGAAGCGGAACGTTCCAAAATAAAGCTGGGAAGTGACCACATAGATGCCATCTGTGTATTTACGGCCATCTCCAGAGAAGGCGTTATCTATTCTCACCAGCAAATAGAATTACTTGGGGTAAGTGAGGACGATATTTTAAAATATTATAATGCCCTTACACCTACCTATTCTTTTCAAGGGGAAGAAAACCAGATACTCGCCTCGTTTCCATACGCTGAAAATCTAAAAACAGAAGCAACCATCAAAAACGGAAGTATAGTGGTGGGCAGGGATAAAGAAATCAGAACCATGCTTGAATGCCTGGAGCGTTCAGAAAATAAAGCTATAATGATAATAGGCGATTCAGGTATAGGCAAAACATCCATAATCAATGCTTTTGTAAAGGAAATATGCAACAATAAAGACGAAATGCTGCAACAGGTTTCTGTTGTAGGGCTGAATACAGCCAAATTATTGGCCAGGGCATCATCGGAAAATGAGATATCACAGAAGACAGTGGCACTGATACATAAGCTGAAGCAAATTGAGCAGGTAGTTCTTGTGATAGATGACCTTCAGGTATTACTAGAAAACGGGAATACAGGTAAATCAACCACTCTGATAAATATCCTCAATGCCCAAATTGGTGAAGGAGCCTGCAATCTCATCTTTACCATTACAAATGATGCGTACCGCAAACACATAGAAAAGCAATCCATTGAGAGCAAACTGGTTATCATAAATGCGGAAGAGTTGGATTATTCCACTCTATTATGCGCCATGCATCTACATAAAAAAGAAATAGAAAGCCATTACGGACTTGAGGTTTCTGATGATTGCATTCCAAATGTAATACAATTATCACGCCGGTATTTCAAGGAACGCAGTCTCCCCTCTGCTGCGATTGACCTTTTGGACAGGACTTCTGCCGCTGTACGACTGTGCAACAAAAATGCAAGGAATACAGTAGAAAACATCCGGGCAGAGTTCGAACGTCTGCATGAGGATGCAGAAGGAACAATTCCGAACTCCGATTTACAATTACTTTACCGAATGATTTTCAATAAAGTAGGTTCTGTAATAACATCAAAACTTTCAGACACTTATACATGGAATGATGAAGACAAATATGAAGTAAAAATTCAATGGATTGATAGAATCCTGACAGAACTGGAAAATCTATCACAACACACCATAAGCGTCGTAACAGCTGCGGAAATTGAAGCAATCGTGGCCGAATGTACCAATATTCCTATCGGGAAAATACAGGCCAGGGAAAAAGACCGACTTCTCGGTATAGAATCAAAGCTCAGGGAAAGAGTCAAAGGTCAGGACAAAGCGATTGCCACCTTGTCTGATGCCATTATCGAATCACGAAGCGGATTGAGCGATCCCAAAAAGCCCATAGGCTCCTTCTTTTTCCTTGGACCTACCGGAACTGGTAAAACTGAGCTGACTAAATCATTGGCAGAATTGCTGTTTGACAATGAATCTGCAATGATCAGGTTTGATATGTCCGAATTCAAGGAAGAACATTCGGCAGCCCTGCTTTACGGAGCACCTCCGGGATATGTAGGCTACGAAGAAGGTGGTCTTCTGGTGACACAAATCAGACAAAAGCCTTATTCAGTAGTTCTATTTGATGAAATTGAAAAAGCGCATTCCAGCGTATATGATGTATTCCTTCAAATGATGGATGAAGGTAAGATACATGACAAACTGGGTAGAGAGGGCGATTTTTCCAACTCGATAATCATTTTCACATCCAACATTGGAAGTCAATGGATTGTGGATCAGATACAGGCCGGCCATACCCCAACATCTGCAAAACTTATAGAGGTTATGGCCCAATACTTCAGACCTGAATTTCTGGGACGACTGACTGAGGTGGTACCATTTTCTCCTATCAATGAAAATGTGGCAAAGGAAATCTTCCTATTGCATTTTTCAAGATTGAAAAAGCAGCTATTAGAACAAAAGAACATCAACCTTGAACTGGCGGAAGAAACACTCCAATACCTCTCACAAAAAGGATTCTCACCAAAATACGGTGCACGTCCTATAGCAGGAGTAATAAGAACGTATCTTAAAAAAACAGTATCAAGACTTATCGTCTCGGAAGAGATCAAACCAGGTGACAACATTATAGTCAATTTCAGAAATAACGAACTTGTATGGGAACTCCAATAGACAGGAAAGAAAAAATAAACGAGCTGAAACGCAGCAATGCAAACAATTACATTGCCGAAGTATTTCTTGAAGAGCTACAGTTCATCCTCAAAGAAGACCTGCTGGACTCTCTCATGATAATTTGTCATGGAATGAATCCGCGTGTTCACTCCAAAGATATTCTGAGCGCTTCTTTACGTTATTTTTCCACGCCAAACTCATACAAGGAAGTTGTTGCTCTTCACTTGGCAAGGAACAGTATGTATCACCAGCTTCCGGAACTCCTTTTCCACCCTCTCGTCATAAGCACGCCGGGTATGAGTAACAAGGAAATTGTCGATGCGATACGCACCAACAAAAAAAGGGAAAAGGAAATGATTTCATTTTTTATTCCATTCGATACGGCTTTCTTCAAGGAACGTGTAAAAATCATTGACCGGGACTTGAATTTCTTTTCAAATCCTGAAATGCGTGAAAATATGAACAAGCTTGTAGAAACCATGTTGGGCATACCATTGGATATCAGCAACCATCAAAAGTACAAGCTATTCCTTTTTCTTTGCCATTCTGATGAATACATGGAAAATCTCACGGCCATTGAACGGATGTTTTCTGTAGTCCTTGATATTGAAGTCAGACTCAGATATATACCACACGTGATTACCGTTTCGCAATATTCCCCCATCAACGAAGGCATTTTGGGAGAAAACCTCGGACTGAACGGAGTCGTAGAATGTGATGGAGATGATCTGGAAGCAACTATAGTCTTCGGTCAACCAGAAAATTCAGATGACTACAAAGGACAATCCCATATAGATACTATTGTAACTGAGATTCTGAGTTTCTTTATACTTTCATTCAGGGAAATACATATAAAGCACCTTATACAGGGACATACAGACTGTATATTGGGAGAAAACCGATTGGGATATGATATGAATCTATAAACAACAGATAAAAAGCTAGAAATATGGAAATGTTATTATCTTTTTTCTTTAAATACCTATTAGCACCACTGTTCGTAACAGTCATGCTGTTTTTCCTGAACGGCATGAAAAATCTAAAACGAAAGCTGAGTATGAAAAAAGCCATTATCTTCATACTTATTTCAGCTCTGATAATTGCTCTTCCCTGTCTGCTGGGACTTCTCAGAAACGAATTCGTATGGGGTGGGCTGTTTCTGACAATCCTATGCTACATCGGATTGGGCTTCATTTTCTGGAAATACACAGAGTCTGACTCTTTCAAAGCAATCGGACTTGGAGAATCAACGGGCGGAACAATACTGCTGTTGTCTGTGTCCGGCATACTCGGCGGATGGATATATTACCTTGTATTTGAAAGGATAAGCAATCTCCCGTATGCCATTTGGGGAGCACTGAATGTACTTTGGTTCATAGTGCCTTACATGATTATGCTGGGCAGAAAACTGTTTCTGTTAATACCGCCTCCTATCTATGTTCCGTGGGAATTGGAATTCGGGACTTTTGACCGTAACTATTGGGACAACATCGACAGCTTTGAATTCAAATCCGTAAAAGTAAAAATCAACCGCAAGATCGGTGACAAGAATTACGCTTCGCTGGTCGTAAAACTGCCGGACGGTATTTCTCTGGGTAACTGGTTCAACTGGTTTATAGAAGACCAGAACCGTAGATTCCCACAAAACAGAATCGAAACAGGGAAAGACGGCTACAAGGTCGGATGGACTTTCTACACAACAAAATGGTTCAGTTATCCACTGTTGATACGGATTCTTGACCCACACAAGGACAGCGAGCAGAACAAAATAAAGAACAACCGACCTATATATATCAGAAGAGTAAAATTAACTTCAACAAAAGAGTAAGCATATGAAGATAGAACATTTACCGATCAACTGGGTCAACGGAGTAAAGTTGACAAAGGATCATTTCTTCGGAAATTATTATAACATGATAGAATCTCTATATGGAAGTATTGAGAACCAACTGACTAACTACAATTATGGTCTCGGGAAAGCACTTGACGATTCAAATGACAACGTGGAATTCGATATAAGCGGAGAATCCCTTGATACCCTGTGTGTACGCCTGAAAAAATGCAACGGGCTTACAAGAGGCGGTCTTCCAATCATCTTCCATGAAGGGCTATATGGAGATTACGTACCTACGGCAACATTACCAGACAGCAATTCACTCTCTATTGAGAACAATGAATTTCTTATTCTTGTATCAATAAACCCCTATGAGATGATACCAATAGGCGAACCAGATCCGGAAGTTATACCCTTACATCATCCCCACGTACTACCGAGCATAAAATTGCATATTATGCCCAAAAGTCAAACGAACAAGGCATTCTATAGCAAAAATTTTCTGATAATCGGAGAAATAAAATCCCATGGGAACGCTTTTGCAGTAAACCGCCAGTATATACCGCCATTGCAGAAATCAGCCTATCATGACGGTTTGAAATCATTCATAAACCAACTGACGCATATCCTACATAACATAAGGGAAGACATAAGAACGATATATAGCCGTAACCTGTCTGACAAACGCAGGGATGCACTGGCCAATAATACGTTTGTCCTATGCAATGCTTTCAACAGTTTCTATAACAGCCGTATCTTTTTTATCGAACAGACAGCTCAGGAGCAACCTCCTATTTTTCTTATTCAGGCTGTAAATGAACTTGCAAACGGATTCGTTTCAGCATTACAGACCTTGTCTGAAACCATGCGTGAGGAGCTGCTACAGTATTACTACGAATGGACCAACATTACTCCATCAGACTTTATGCACAGCATTGAAAATGTTACCGGTATTACATACGAACATACGGATATAAGCTCTTCATTGCATACTTTAGGTGCATTCCTCTCTCTCCTGGAACGGATGTTCCACAAAATGGGAGAACTTGAATATATCGGTCTTGTGAGAGAAAATATTGTAGTTGGAGAAGAAAGCCCAGTTTCTGTTCAAGAAGAAAAGAAAAAGAAATGGTCTTTCATGTAATTAAAAAACGTCCGAATTATGGAAGCAATGAATATAGAAGAGCGCAAAAGCGCCAAATGGAAATTCTTCATCATATTTGCAGTCACATTACTTATCATTGCCTTATGCGGCAGTATTTCGATTGTGACAGCCCAAAAAGCTATCGCACTTCTTGAAAACAAAAAATCGGAATATGACGAAGTATTCAAGAAACATGCTGAACTCAATTTTCAGATTGAAGAACTGTTCCGTGAATTGAACAGCCTGAAAGGCAAGAAGCGAAACGCAAGTGAGCATAAGCATCTGCAAAATCTGATAACCAAGAAGCGTCAGCTGATGGAAAATGAAATAAGCAGCTTCGAATCCAACGGGCAGAACTATGAAGTATACAAGGTAATGCTCAATCAGATAAAAGAGATACAAGCTACCATGGATAATCTTGACCGAGAAGCTAAAAAAAGAGAATCCAATATTGAACAATTGGAGAAATGTAGGAATAAGTATCAGGAATTAACGAAAGAAAAATTACAGAAGCCATGACAAAAGATGAAAATATATGGGGTAATATACGCTTTGCGATATTGCTGGTGTTTACCGTAGTGCTTATTTTTATCATCCTATGCAAGTATGTGTTTGATGTTCCAATGAAAGAAAGTTCGGAACTTATTAAAGACATCAATCATTCGGAAACCATATTCACCGAGCAAAAGGTACATGCAAAAAAATCCTCGGTAATATGGAACCAAATCGACTCATTGGATTTCAACGCATATCAGGTACAGCGTATGGATGAAATAAAAGGGGAAATATATGGTATTCAGGAAATCTACACCAAAAATGGCATGAATTCGAGATTCATGTTCGGCGCACTGGCTTCCAAGACATTAAGATTCCAGTTTGACATACAGGAAGAACTGAGCGCCCTGAAGCGCAACAATGAACTAATAGAAAAAGACCTGGAAGAATGTAAAGCTAATCTATAAGCAATATGGATAACAAGAGAAAAATTATCATAACCACTCTTGGCATACTTGCCATAGGAGGTATTATCATCATTCTGCTGTTGCCCTCAAAATCCAAACTGAGCAACATAGACTTTTATGTGTTTGACTCCAACGACAACTATCATTACGAGGTAAATGAAAAGTTGGAGTTTATGATAAACGATACAGCTGCCATAAGAGGAAGAAAACTATTGTGGCAGATGGGAAACGGTGATGCGATAAGCGATAAAAGCAAAATGGAATACAGCTACGAGTCTCCGGGGAAATATCTGGTGACATTGAAAATAGATAACAGCTATACAATCAACAAATACATAAAAGTAATATCCGGGACAGAACGTGCAGCCATTGATTCTGTACCACATATATATGGCGTGTCTGAAGGCTATCAGGGAGAAGCACTCGTATTTGCAGCAGAGGGATATGGCATGAATTCCTGGCAGTGGGAATTTGGAGAGACCGGCACTGTGGATGCATACGACCAGCAGGTAGTCTATACCTATGAAAATCCGGGAGAATATACGGTAAAACTGCAAACCAACACAACACAATATCCTGTAAAACATCACATAACAATCCTTCCACGCTTTGAAAAAGCAGAAGAAATAGTAACAGTGGATTCACTGATGTTGGCACAGAACGACATCCGTAAACATTTGCAGGCCATTGCAGATGCCCGTGTTTCACAACACTCTGTCTATTATGAACACTATAACTATATACGTAACAAGTACTTCTGTATCCCTGCGGACAGGGTTGCAGTCGTAGTAAACGGAGAAAAATACAATGACTTTACCGGTTACTGCCAAGGGATTCATTTCCTTGAAAGCAATCCCAAAAGACGTGTCCGTATTGATGAAGTGCTTATCGACAAGCTTCATTGCGTATCAACTATACAAATAACCCAAAGTTATACAGAAAAATGAAACAGACATATTACAAATCCATAGTCATTTTGCTGCTGACCTGGGCCGGATGCAGTATGCCCGTATATGTATCCGGACAAGTATCCGCATGGGACAGAACCAGAACAACAGGGAAAAATATATTCAACTATCGGCCGGGGGAAGAGAAAAATCCTGCAGTCAAAAAAGACAGGAGCAACCTGATAGTCTATTCCGACAGGAACGGAAACCAAGCATACGAAGATGCTTACTTCCAGCGTAAAAGAGGAAAACAGGAAATTGGAGTACCATACTATATCATTGACGAGGAAAACGGGAACTACAGTCTTGTCCGCGCCAACCAGGACATTATAGGCAAGCCTAAGGTATTTTACAGTTTCCTGTTGTCCAAGAAAAGGCATTTCAAAGACCCTTCAAAAGTCGAATATGCCGGATGGATACCTACGGACAATATCCTGATGTTTGACCATGCATACATTGATAAAGAAAACAACCAGCCTGTAAAGTTCCGAGTAGGACTGACCCAACCGAACCGCCTGCTCGATATGGGCAAATACTTCAGTGGAGATACTCTGAGTGTATTCGGTGAACCACTACTGAAAAACAGAATGGAAGGCGGTCTGCTAAGCGGACAAATCGTATATGCCTACAAGTACGACAAAAGCAAACGCTCCGTACTGGTATCAGATTGTCCTACTCTGGACGATGATTCCAGAAAAGTATTCGGATGGATACCTTCTGATCTGATTGCAGAAGTCGGTCAGAACAGATCGTTTCTGCTAAGTGACAGGAATTATTCCGATTCAATTCCCGGACTGACCGATACGCATGATACTCTTCATATACATGAAGCCAGCCTGCAGTCAAAAATACTGTTTGACTGTGCAGGGAATGCGCAACAAGCAAGTCTGTCGGAGTCCGGCCACACGAATATAAACATTCCCGTTTTGGTATGGAACAGACGATGGAATAATCTGATAAATATCAAAGGCGGCAATGTCCATTCTTATGATATCAGACGAATGGAAAAAGAAAACAACTTGGTGAACATTCATTTCCTATATTTCGAGCGTGAGCAGCAACGTGCGAATATGCTATGCAATACCCTGCAAAACATGAAGCTGAAATTATCTCCGGATGTGCAATACAGATTCACAGCTACCTGTATATCCAACAGCGGCAACCGTTATTCTCAAGTCCTGTCCGATTTCTCCCAATGGATTGAATTCATTACGACGGACAGCATCCAAATTTCATCATCACGCGGAAATTCAGGACTGAACAACGCTTTAAGCAATATCATAAATACCATAAACGGAAATGTCTTTGACAAAAACCTGTTCATCATATTAGGAAGCAATCAAAATCTAAAGATAAATGAAAGCCTGATTACCAGAGCAGGTCAAAAGTCAGCCAGTTTTCTGTTTGTACAGACAAACCGCTCCTATGACACCCCTTATCAGGATTTTGTTCTGCAAGCCAAATCAACACTGGATGAACTGTCACGGCAATATGTGAACCATATAGCCAATTACATCGTGGATGACAAACTGATCAAACCGGAACTGTTCAGGAACCTTGAAACTGACGAGGCAAATATCTTTCTTTTTGACGTACCTTCAAAAAGCCTTTCTGCAGGAGGTATCATATTTCCCAAAGGAAGAGGCATCCTGCACAACACTGCACTGGAACTGGCACTGGACTCCATCAATCTGAATATCCAGATGACAAATGAAACCCTGCTGAAATCCTTGCAATATCATGAGAGCAAACTTGGGGCATTAAGGAGCCGACCGACAACCGACCTAAAAGAAATCGTCAGGAAAGTATATAAAAATGATACCTTACAAATGGAAAGAATGAGCCGCAACAGTGTTTCAGACACCTATTTCGCAAAACTTTCCGTACCGGACTCATCACTTCGCAAATATGAGGAAGGATATGTTTTCAGCGAAAAAGAACTGGAAGACCTATTGCAGAACTATCGTGGATTACTCCCTGAATTTGCAGACAGCATACAAAAAAAGGAATTCAGGGTATTGCGGAGAATATACAGGAAACAAAGAAGCGGTATAAACCGGTCATTCCACCGCAAACTTCTGAAAAGAAATGCTGCAATATCAGACCTGTTTTATTACCGAACAGGGATTCCCGCAGAAGAAGAACTGCTTTATAACCTCAAGATCCGCAAACTGAAACAAAGAAAATGCAAGAAAAATGGTTTCCACTCCACTTATCCGGCTGTAATTGACAAGCTGAAGATACTGGAAGGCATGTATGCAGAACAGGCATTCGAAACCGTATCAATATCGGGAGAAACCTATTACTTCATTCCAAAACATTTATTACCGTAAAAGCATATGGAACAGACCAAAGAACAACTACAAAAAGAGATAATGGAGATTCTCTATACGAAATCCCTTGTCAAACCCATTTGGATAACCAGCTCTGAAGTATACTGGAACATCCAGAATATCAAAGTTACGGAACGCAGCGTACGTGAAGCCTTGGACTGGCTGGTAAAAAATGAGGTAGTCCTATATCAGGGAGACAAATATCAGATAAACAAACGAGAATTTATTGAAATGAGCAAGAGAAAGGCCATGGAGGAAAAGGAAATGAACGAAAATACACGCCCACAGCCTGCGAAAACAGAAATGAATGAAAACAAGACTGAAATAAGGGACACCAGACAGCATCGCGTACTTGTGTCTTCAAGCGTGATTGTATATCTTTGAATCGTTCGCCGTCAACGTATTCCTCTATTTTATCCCATATTTTCTGGAACTCCCTTACTTGCCGTACGCCGTTGTCGTAGTGGCGGCAAAGTTCCTCCCATAGGGAATTTCCGCTTTTCATCCGGAACGTCCAAGGCACGTGGTGGAACCAGAGAAGATACTTTTCGGGGCACGTGGTCAAGTCGTCGTAGAGCCTGCAGAGTGAGTCAGGATATTGTGCAGTGGCATTACTGCCGGTGTGACTGCGGTTGAATCCAATTCCTATACTATCGGCATTATGATAATAGGACGGCATCCAGTCGGGTCGTGCGTCGGGAATGTTGCACCAAGGTTCGGGACCGTAGTGATGTCCCCAGGCAAAAATATGGTGTAGTCCTAATGGCATCATGTAGTTAACAACCGCTTCACGACTTTCGAGCATCATCTGGCTTGCCGGCCCAACAAAATTTTTCTCATTGCTGAAAGTCTGCCTTAACCATTCGTCTGCTATTTCTTCGGAAGAGATTGCCGGGTTCCAGGCCAGGCGTCCGAAAGCATACCAGTTGGCTTGTGCAAAGGGATGTCCGCACCAGTTTTTGTCTGTACCTATATTGGCAACACCTGCAACGGCTCTTAATGAAGAAGGTGCCACAAAGCGGAAGAACTCTTTCCACATGGGTGCCAGATAGGCAAGGTGGTTGGAATGTCCTAAGTATTCTTGGGTAATTTGAAATTCTGCCATGAGTGGAGTCTCGTGCATGGCTCCGAAGAGTGGGTTGTAAGGCTCACGTGGCTGAAAGTCTATTGGACCGTTCTTTACTTGCAAGATGACGTTTGAACGGAATTTGCCGTCCAATGGTTTAAACTCGGTGTATGCTTGTTTTGCGCGGTCGGTATCCGATGGATTATAGACGAAGGCGCGCCACATGACGATACCTTTGTAAGGTTTGAGGGCATCGGCCAGCATATTGGCGCCTTCGGCATGGGTGCG
>OHCB01000710.1_pt1 | contig 11756 bp, 8 predicted proteins | sample 1577501 | NCBI WGS metagenome assembly OHCB01 (sample SAMEA3879582, study PRJEB24766) | human gut metagenome | biome: human-associated habitat; feature: feces | place: USA | collected 1985/1987
CAGCACAGGCTATTACTTCTACTACGAGCCGCAGCGCGTGACGGTGCTGGATTATACGTTCCTTGCCACCATCACGGAAAAGGCCAGCGGCACGATCATTTATGCCGACCGCTGCTCTATCGCGGAGGACAAGCTGGCGCAGATGGGTATTGTATTCAAGAAAATCCCACGGGACATCAGCAGACTGTAAGGGGGTGACGATGTATGGAAATGAAAGGGTATCAGAAAGCGGTCATAGCGGATTTGACGCATTATCTGGAACTGATGAACGAAACGCAGAACTATATGACAGCGTTTGAGCAGTTCTGGCGGGAAAAGAGCGCCCCGGCGCTAGGGCTATACCGAAACGTTATAGCCGGTGTGCCGAACCTGTGCTTCAAGGTGCCGACAGGCGGCGGCAAGACCTTTATCGCCTGCAACGCCATTCGACCGGTGTTTGACGCGCTCCCCGTCACCAAGGCGAAAGTGGTCGTCTGGCTTGTCCCGTCAGAAGCCATTCTGACGCAGACGGCGAGAGCCCTGAAAGATACGTCCCACCCCTACCGTCAGAAAATCGACGTAGATTTTGGCGGACGCGTGGAGGTCTACACCAAGCAGGAGCTTCTGAACGGGCAGAACTTCAATCCCACGGCGGTCACAGAGCAGCTTTCTATTATGGTGCTGTCCTACGATTCGTTCCGCACCAGCAGAAAGGACGGGCGCAAGGCGTTTCAGGAAAACAGCAATCTTGCGGAGTTCCCCAAAGTGCTGGGAAAACCTGACAGCCCCATTGAGGGCGCGGACGAAACCGCCCTGTTCCAGATCATCAATCAGCTTAACCCTCTTGTCATCGTGGACGAGAGCCACCACGCCCGTTCGGATTTGAGCCGGGAAATGCTGGCAAATTTCAATCCGTGCTTTGTGCTGGACCTGACCGCCACGCCGCGCAAGGACAGCAATATTATCTCCTATGTGGACGCGGTACAGCTAAAGACCGAACACATGGTAAAGCTGCCCGTCATCGTCTACAACCGCGACAGTCAGGCAGAGGTCATTCTGGACGCAATCGACCTGAGAAACAAGCTGGAAGAACTCGCCGCAGCCGAATATGCCGTGAGCAAGAAGTATATTCGCCCCATTGTGCTGTTTCAGGCAGAGCCGAAAGGCAAGGAAGAAGCCACTACCTTTGAGAAAATCCGCGAAAAGCTGATTGGCTATGACATCCCCGCAGAGCAAATCGCCATCCGCACAGCGGACGTGAACGAGCTGAAAAACACCGAACTCATGTCCGCAGACTGCCCGATTCGCTATATTATCACGGTCAACGCATTGAGCGAGGGATGGGACTGCCCCTTTGCCTATATTCTTGCGTCTATTGCCAACAAGACGAGTCAGGTTCAGGTGGAGCAGATTTTGGGACGTATCCTACGTCTGCCCCACACCACCCAACACAGGCAGTCATCTCTGAATATGTCCTATGTGCTGACATCTTCCAATGATTTCAACGAAACCGTAAAAGGCATCATTCAGGGCTTGAATGACGCAGGTTTCAGCGATAAGGATTATCGCGTTTCCGAGCCGCCTACGCCGAAAGCCCCTGAACCGGTGCAAATCACGATTGACAATGGGTGTTCCAAAATGGAAACCCCTTTGGAATCGCCCGAAGAGGACGTTTCCGGTGTGGACTGGGAGTTCGTCAATGAAGAATACCAGCGGCGCAGAGAAGCGGAGAAATCACCTGAAACCACCCCGAAAGCCGACAGTATGCTATCCGAAGCGGAAAGCGCGGGACAAGCCTACAATGCCGCGATCCAGCAGTCGGGCAATGACCCCTATCTGCAAAAAACGCCGTGGGAGGTGCGGGAACAGATGCCTACATTCGCTGTCAAGCCGGAGTTCCGGGAAGATATTGAGTGCCTAGTCATCCCGCAGTTCTTTGCAGCTATTCCGGATACGCTGTTTACGGATGGTTCTCATGTGCTGCTGGATGAAGCGCAGCTTTCCGAGGGCTTCACGCTGAAAAACAAGGACTGCGACATTGATTTTGCCGCAGCGGATGATGGAATCGTTAAGGTGGATATTGAGAACAAGGAAAACGGCTTGCCCCGTGTGTTCAAAATGTCCAGCCCGGAGCAGCAGTATTTCAAGGAATACTTCAACAGTCTGCCCCCGGAAAGCCGGGTACGCCAGTGCAAGGAAATTATGCTCCGTCAGCTTAACAAGCTGAATGGCGTGGACGCTGCCGAACTGAAAGCCTACATAGAGCGCATTGTCGGCAACATGAGCAAGGACCAGCTTGCAGCAATGGAGAAAGCGCCGCTGGGTTACGCAAAGAAAATCAAGGATAAAGTGCAAGCCCTGTTGGAGCAGCATTGCCGGGAGAACTTCTCCGACTGGCTCTCCACCGAACGCATTGTATGCTTGCCGTATTATCGTCTGCCAGACGCAATTCATCCCGCTGCGCATACGGACATCTATGCGAAATCGCTGTATCAGGCAGAGGACGGCGATATGAACAAGCTGGAACAAAAGCTGATTATGGAATTGACCGCCTTGCCGAATGTGCGCTGGTGGCACAGAAATATTTCCCGTCAGGGCTTCTGTATCAACGGCTATATCAATCACTATCCTGATATTCTGATTTTGACGGAAAAGGGCAAGGTCATCTTTGCGGAAGCCAAGGGCGAACACCTGAAAAATGATGACAGCCGGGAGAAAATCGACCTCGGCGCAATGTGGAGCGGTCATGCAGGAAACCAGTATCGGTATTTCATGGTGTTTGAAAAGGATGCAGACCTGCCAAAAGGAGCAGTCAGCATGAGCAAATTTGTTGAGATTGTCGCGGCGCTGTGAATCCCGTTTCTGGGCGATTCTGACAGACGGCAATGACGCACTGTTCATATCAGCCCCTATGCGGTTTCGCGGAACCGAACGGGATTGCGCCAATCCGCAAAAACCTTTCCCGTTCCGAACACTGGGAACACTGTACCGTAGAGCGCGATTCCGTGTAATGAGTATGCAAATCGGGAAATAACTTTTCGGATTTCACAAGCATTGATTTATGCGGCGGTTTTTAGAGTGGTAATTGGGGTTTATTCTGCCGTGGAGGTCGATAATATCTACCCCTGATTTTTCATCACCTATGGTGTGAAATAAGCCCCTGTCTCGACGCTGTGATTACGACGGAGAAACATTTTGATCTCCTTACAAGTTCATACAGATTCAGGCAGCAGGAGCAATTCTGCTGCCTTTTTCTTTGGGTGACTGTTCCGCTTACCTCGCGTATGTGGATTGTCATAATTTTCAAAAAGGAGCGTGGTAGTAATGAAATTGGAAATCGGTCAAAGGAGGTGGTGTGCCGATGCAAAGCAGAAAACGCAGACGGATTCTGATGCAGGAGGCGGAATATGGCAAAACCGCTTGACCCCAAAGCGATAGAGGTAAAGCGACAGACCGGAAGCAGAGCCGAGCGCAGAGAGCAAAAACGCCGCCAGATGCAGGACGAAATTTCTTATAACCAGCGTGGAAATGGCGTTATTATTATCCCACCGCAGAAACGGCGGGAACTTGCAGAGGAGCCGCCCAAACTCCGTGTTGCGGCGTACTGCCGCGTCAGCACACAGGAGGAACAGCAGGTCGGCAGCTTTGATATGCAGATCCACCATTTTACCAAGAGGATTGAGGCAAATCCGCAATGGGAGCTGGTTGAGATTTATCAAGACGAGGGCATCAGCGCAACTACCGTTGAAAAACGTCTTGGCTTTCAGAAAATGATTGCCGACGCAGTTGACGGGAAGATTGACCTGATTCTCACCAAAAGCATCAGCCGATTTGGTAGAAATATCGTGGATATTCTGGACAATCTGCGAACGCTTTCTGCGCTGAACCCGCCCGTTTCCGTTGAGTTTGAGACAGAAGGAATCGCCTATACCGGCGATGGGCGGAATAATCTGCTGATCTCGCTGCTGGCAGCCTTGGCTGAAATGGAGTCCCAGCAAAAGAGCGAGGCAGTTAAGGCTGGTATCCGCTGGCGCATGGCGGAGGGCATCTACAAGTTCTCCGTTCAGAATACGCTTGGCTTCTATCGTGATCATTTCGGGCGGCTTGTCATTGAGCCGACCGAGGCAAGAATTGTTGAGTACATCTATGAAAGCTGCTTGGAGGGCGCAACCCCGGCAGAAATCGCCGCCGCACTGACAGAACAGGGTATCAAATCTCCAATGGGGAACGATCTCTGGTCTGCCGGTACTGTCCGCAGCATCCTCCGAAATGAGAAATACTGCGGTGATGCTTTGATGCAGAAAACCTATACCAAGGATTTTCGCACCCATAAATCCGTCAAAAATACAGATTTGAATATGTATTTCAAGGAAAATCACCACACAGCGATTATCAAAAAAGAGGATTGGATCAAGGTACAAAAGCTACTGTCAGAGCGGCACAGCACAGCAAAACGAACTACATTGCGCCGTTTAAGCAATCACTTCGTCGCATACCGCGTAAAGGATGGTCTTTTCAAGGGCTATCTGATTATGGATTCCCGCTGGTCTTTTATGGAACGTCAGGAGTTTATGAAAATCGTGGATGAGGCGCAAAACACTATGAAATGAAAGGATTTTTACTATGAACTTCGATTTTTCCGCTTTGAACTTTGAAACCATCGACTCCAACATCAACGCCTACCCGGATATGTTCCTGAATCAGAACGGCGTGACTTTCACTAAGAAAGTGCTTGAGGACTTGAGCTATCCCGCCTACGTTTTGTGTCTGCTGGATGCGAAAGCGAGGGTATTTGCGATCCGTTCCTGCAAGAGCAACGAACCGAAGGGATTCAAGTTCTCCAAGCCGAGAGGCGAACAGAAAGGTGTTGTTACGATCTCCAACAAGAATCTGCTTGACCCGCTTCGCGCTGTCACCGGCGAGGACTGGATTCCCGGCAAGCGTTACAGGGTGCGCGGGTTCTGGGTTGCCGATGCAAAAACCATGTGCTTTGACCTCAATGAGGGCGTTCAGGAGGACTTTCGTCCTGTTACGCCGAGCAATGACGCAGAATAATCCCTGATTTTCAGGGAGAAAAGGGAGAGCCAAAGAGCAGCGGCAAGCCGCCTGAGCGAGAAAGCCACCTCTCCCTTTTCTCCCTCGCTACGGCTATGGAAACCGTGGAAAACCGCAAGCGGTTTACGCACCGTTCCCACAGCCTGCGCTCACCCTCTTTTTCCTCTCTGGCTTTCTCTCTATACAAAGATAAGTGTCCATTTTCTATCCCGAAAACGCACAGTTGCCACGACGAACAGAGGGCAGCGTGTCAATATGGCAAAGAAAAGCAAACGGCACACAGGCGGTTTTATCCTCAAAAAAAGCCCCGAAGCACGACAAAAAATAAGCCCAGCACCATGCCATTGACGTGATGCTGGGTTTTTAGCCGTAAACTCACTCTGAGGTTAAGCCAAAGTGCCGCAGCGCATCCTTGATTGCCTCGACCTTTTCAGGCGGGCAGGGATGATACTCATGTTTTCTCTGTTCAACAGCATTCGGTGCTTTGTGCATATCCAGCCCGACCATACGCTTGACCTCTGCAATATATGCCGTATGGACTTTGAAGCCGTACTTTTCCTGCACATACTCCTGAATGCGTTTATAGGTCGGATGCTCCTTGACCTCGCCGGTTTCCACTTCCATTCTGACCTCAACCGTCAGTGGATTTGTTTCCCGTGACAAGAGGACCACCGTCTCGACTGTTGTTTCAGTTTCCAAGGGAAGTTCTTTCACTTCCTCGCCATCAACAGGCACAGGGAAGTTGAATACAATCTTCTTTATCCAGCTTCCGTCTTTTCTCTTTTCCGGGAACATCTCAATTCGCTCGATAAAGGCTTTCATAAACTCTTTCTGTTCTGCTTCCGTTGCGGAATGGTAGACTTCATCAAATGCCAGTAAGAGCCGATAAATGTTATCGCCGGAGATTTTCTCCTGCTGGATGCTGCGTATCTGACTTTGCAATTCGCCAATCTGAACTTCGATTTCTTCTATCGTATCATACTGTTCATCATATCGGCGCTGCAAATCCAAAATTTTTCTGTCATAGTGGGCATCGTTGATGTCCAAAGTATCCATCTGACGCTCCAAGCGGCTTTTCGTTCCAAAGGCTTGCTTTAGCTGTCCTTGCAGAACGGCGATCTGCTTTTCCATATCCTCTGTATCAACCGCCGTTCCAATTTTCGCTTGAATTGCTTCTATAAATCGGGGATTGCTGACCATAGCGGAGATGACCTTCGCCACAAATTTGTTGATTTCCGTCTGCTCGATATTCAGCCGGAAGCTGCACTCATGTCCCGTCGGCGTAACCGTATTTTTGCAGTAGTAATAATACCGTGTTTTCTTGTCCTTGCTATGAGCCTTGGCAATATTGCCGTACATACTCTTTCCGCAACACGGGCATTTCAAAATACCGGATAGGATGTGTGCGTGGTCTGGATTGTTGACCTTTTCCCGCTTAAAGGAATTGATCTTGCGCTTTTCCTGTGCCAGATACCAATCTTCTTCGGAAATGATGGCTTCATGCTGACCATCGTAAACAGGGAACTCCGACTGCTCGACCACGTGCATCTCATTTCTTGTACCTTGCCTCTTTTCGGTTCTCCGTCTGCCATAAGCAATTTTACCCATATAAACGGGATTATCCAGTACGTCCTGCACGAAGTTCCTTGAAAATCCGGGGATGGTGTTATTTTGCCGCAGCTTCTTCACAAACCCGTTGCGGTTGAGATATTTAGCAACTCCGGCAACGCCCTCATTGGTATGGATGTAGCGGTCATAAATAACACGGATTACTTCCACTTCATCCTCCGCAATGACAAGGTTTCCGCTTTCCAATTTGTATCCATAGGGAGCGAAACCGCCGTTCCATTTGCCCTCACGAGCCTTTTGCTCCCGTCCTGCCATTGTCTGTGTGCGGATATTCTCTCGCTCGATTTCCGCCACCGCAGACAGCACGGAAATCATAAGCTTTCCGGCATCCTTGGAGCTGTCAATGCCATCCTCCACGCAAATCAGGTTGACACCAAAATCCTGCATGAGCTGCAAAGAGTTCAGAACATCGGCTGCATTTCTGCCAAATCTGGAGAGCTTAAAGACAAGCACATAGGAAACGCCGTCTTTGCAGTCCTGGATGTCGTTCAGCATCCGTTGAAACTCCTGCCTCCCTTGGATGTTCTTGCCGGAAAATCCTTCGTCAGAATACTCCCCGGCAACGACCATATCCTCGTATGCCGCATACTTCCGCAACTTGTCCCGCTGGGCATCCAAGCTGTATCCGTCTACCTGCATGGAGGTGGACACTCTCGTATATAGATAACATTTAAGTTGCTTCTTTTTCAGAATCGCCACCTCCTTCGCTCATTTCTTTTACCATCAATCCCTCGTTGCGGATATAATACTCCAAAAGTCTAAGCACATAATCCGGTGCATGGCGGTTGTCCAATTCCCACTCGGTCATAGTCCGGTAAGGAATATGGACGAGCTTGCAAAAATCTTTCCGGTTCAGTCCTGTGCTTTCACGCAACTTAATAATTCTGTTTTTACAATCCATTCGTCTTTTCTCCAAAAAAGCAAAAATACACGTTGCGTACATATTATAGCATAGCCGCAACAAGTACGCAACGTGTAAATTGTAAATTTTTACGCAGCCTTATCCGTCAAAGGCTGCGCTTGCTTATCATCCTTGGAATACTCCACCGTTTGCGGAGTATCCTGCTCTAATTTATCCAAAACCTGATGCCCGTACTTCTGGAGCATCTGGCTCATAACATCCACACAGCGGTCAAATGCCGCATTATATTTCGCTTCCTCATAATATTTCTTCAATAGGCGATTCCTCCATCAAAGTTCCATATCCTGTCCACGCTTCCGGGCAGGGTGTTCGTGTTCCTGTGTTTGCTTTCCTCTGATGAGGATAGAATTGATAAAAGCCCGAACCCTTTCGGATGCAATTTCCAGTGCATCCAGAAAAGGCTGGGCTTTCTGTTTCAGTTCCATATATTTTTCGTTTACTGCTTCATACCGCTGTTTCCAGATGGAAACCGTCTTTTCAGCGGAAGCCAGTTTCTCCTTCAAGCGCTTGTTGTCAGCATTGGCGATAATGCCATTGACCGCATAGCATTTGAGTGTGTCGCATTCATCCGGTGTCAGCGTGATATTGTTTCCGAATGTGGCTTTTTTGCCCATTGCTTCAATGTCCTGCACTGTCAGCGCAATGGTCTTTGCCGCCTTGGTTTCCTTTTGCAAAGATTCCAGTTTCTTTTTCTGTTTTGCTGTGGCAGCTTTGGCATCCTCCAAATTCTGTTCTGCCTGTGCCACCTGCCCGGTCACAGCTTCCAGCCGCTGCTGTTCTGCCTGCACCTTGAACTGGGTCACAGTCAGATGTTCCTCGGTGCTTCCACGTTCTCCACGCTCCAGATCGGTATATCCGGCAACTCGCATGAAATGAAAAAAGTCATCCTGCAACACACTGTAGGATGACCTCAAAATCTTTTTTCCTTTTGCGTTCAACATTGGATTACCGTCCTCGTCAAGCACCGGCTTGGACTCCCATTTCTTACTGCGGCTGACCTGTGTGATGACCTCCTTAACGGTTCCCCGGAGGGCTTCATCCTTGCATCGCTTCGACCAAAGGATCTGCTTTTCCACCACCGGGATATAAACCACATGAAGGTGGTAGTGGTACACCTCCTCGCCCAGAGCTTCGGACATTGCCCGGTTGCGCTCATCGGCGTGCATCACAGCGGAGAGGATATACTGTTCACCGCCCACGATCTCCACGGCGGCTTTGTAGGCATCGGCATAGAACTCTTTTGCAAATTCATAGCCACCGTGGTTGTAGAAGTAAGCGGAGTTCACATCGAAGATCAACTCGCCGTATTTGACGGCATCCGGTTTCAGACCTCTGGTGGAGATCACGCCGTCTTGTTCCATCTGCTCAAACATTTTTACATAATCGTCCGTGGGTGCTTTGAAATGAACGTTCAGAGAAGTGCGTTCCGGCACGATGTCCTGATTGCTGTAGCTGTCCTTTTCACGCTCATTGTGTTCCTGTACCTTAGCCACATCAGCCGGTGTTTCCAAGTCCAGATTTCTGGCTACGGTACGGTCTATTCCATCATTTCTTGCCATTGGATTTTTCCTTTCTTTGAGATTTGCAGACAGCGGAGGGCTGGAGAACGGCACTTTTTCAAAGTGTAATAACCCACTATTACACTTTCATCCATACTGGCTGCAAAGTGCCGTGGGCTCTCCGAGGGCTCTCCCGAGGGGGAATGCGGTCACTGCGGTGACCTCTGCTGACCAAGGCGAAAATGTCTACGCCTTTTCCCATGGTCAGCCCGTCTGCATGAAGCTGTTCTGTGTCAACTTCCTCTTGCAGCCGGTGTCCACAGACACTTTTTCAAAAACCTGTGGACATAGAAACAACCCGAACGAGAGGATGCGTGCTGTTTCTATAACGAGCGTTTTACGCTCTTTTGCTGCGTACATACGTACCAGTAATGGGATTTACTCGACCTGCCGCCATTCCTCCGGAATGTCCTCCGGTACGTACGTACACGGCGAATCTCCGTAAAACCCATTTATATGAGGTCGTGCAATGGCTTCCACTCCCATGAATCCCCAAACCCGCCGTCCGGCAGAGTTGGTAATATTGTTGCAATGTTCCAGATTGAATCTCCCGGCATTGGCAATCATGGCGTCGCTGAAGCTGCGGGCTTTCAGCGGTGCAAGGGAATTTTCTTCGCACCACATCCGGTAGATTTCATAGAAATCCTTGGAACTGATGGACGCATCCGCTTTACGCTGGATGTATCCCTCGGAATCCATGAAATCAAAGATATTGTTGTTGTCACGCTTGACCGCTTCCCGGTTTTCCCGGATACGGTCACTCTCCGTAAACTTAAAGTTGTTGGCAACAAGCCGCTGTAAGCCTTCAAATGTCCACAGGAAGATACCCTCGGATTCGGCTTTCATCTTCTCCGCAAGGTCGGGATCGTCAGCCCTGTCCACTGGCTTTTCCTTGGTGGTCAGCACAAGCTGTCTGCGATAAAATCCGTCACTGCGGTCATACAAGGCTTGCAGATCACCGTTGCTGAATGCCAGCAATCGGGCGAACATCCAGCCCTGATAACTCTGCTTGCCTTTGCGTTCCAAATCCATCTTGCCCTGTGCGGTGACAATGGATTTTACATAGTTGGTCTGGCGCAGAGCTTCCATCCGCATATCATCATCCACGCACAGGAGAATGTGTTCCAAATCAGCACGGGCGAAGCGGTTTTCAGAAATCTTGCCGATGCTGCCGTCTTTCATATTCGTGCCGAAGATGGTAGACAGTACCGCACCGATTTGAGATTTACCTTCGCCGCCGTTGCCTTTAATCACCATCATGCGCTGCCCCTTGTTGGAGGGAATCAGGCAATAGCCGATAAACTCCTGCAAAGTGGGGATGTCCTCCGCATGGAGCAGCCCATCCAGAAATTTTAGCCAGGTCACAGGTGTAGGTGCATGAGGATTGTAAACAACAGGCAGACGGTTTCGCACGATAGTCGGTCTGCCCTCGGTAAATGTGCCGTTCAGCAGTAGCGTACCGTTGGACAAATGAATCCGATCCTGCTCCGGTGGAAAGTCCGGCACTTGCGCTTCCAGTTTCAGCACTTCCAGAATGTTGGTGATCTTCCGGGGGATATTGTTTACGGCACAGAATTTCAGCTTGTCGTAAATCTCCCCACGCAGAGGGAGATCGTCCGTCACTCGACCATTGGGCGTGAAAAAAGCTCCGTTTGCGAAGATGATTCTGCGCTCCTGCAGAAATTCTTCACAAAACAGAGCTTCGTTGATGTTCTGCCCGTCAAACCAGACAGGCAAATTCATATCAGGCGTTTTCCGGTTCTTCGCCATGGTGCGCCACCTCCTTTTTCTTCAGTCGCGTTTCATTTTAGTATGACGGGAAATAAATCGCAAGGGGAATCGCGCGATTATCACAGAAACTTAAAAAAGTCATCGGGAATTTAAGAAATCGTCAAATAGCGTTCAAGAAATATACATAAATATGCCCTATGATAGCAGCATCGAAAGCAAAGAGGCTGCAAGCAAGGGTCTCAGTCCATAGGAGGTCATCATCATGTACGAAGACGAAAACAACCTGTATCACTACAGCTATCGCAAGGGCGACGAGCAGAACCCCAACGCCCCGATCGACACGAAGAACTACGCCGAGGACCCGTGGGATAAGAATCCCGGCGGCAGCCCGAAGAAGAAGGGCGGCAGCGGTCTTTCCGGCAAGATCGTGGCGCTGGCGCTGGTGTGCGCGCTCGTCGGCGGCTTCATCGGCGCAGGCGTGAGCGGCGCGGCGACCAAGGTCAACAAGACGAGCGTTCAGGTCAGCGACCGCGAGGTCGCGCAGGTGCAGACCGTCAAGGTCGACGGCAAGACGCAGATGTCGATGTCGGAGGTCTACGCCTCAAACGTCAACAGCGTGGTGTCCATCAACGTTTCCGCCACCACGAACTACTTCGGCCAGACCGTGCAGACCGCCGCGAGCGGCACGGGCTTTTTCATCACGGAGGACGGCTACGTGCTCACAAACTACCACGTCATCTCCACCGCGCACCAGTACGGCTACGCCGTATCCGTGCTCACCTACGACGGCACGACCTATCAGGCGACCATCGTCGGCGTGGACGAGGACAACGACATTGCCCTGCTCAAGATCGACGCCAGCGGCGTGACGCCCGTCACCT
>OHCB01000716.1_pt1 | contig 11693 bp, 7 predicted proteins | sample 1577501 | NCBI WGS metagenome assembly OHCB01 (sample SAMEA3879582, study PRJEB24766) | human gut metagenome | biome: human-associated habitat; feature: feces | place: USA | collected 1985/1987
CCCCCACGAGTTCTCCGGCGGTATGCGTCAGCGTGTCGTCATTGCCATTGCAGCGGCCTGCCGCCCGCAGATCCTGATCTGCGACGAGCCCACCACCGCACTGGACGTGACCATTCAGGCACAGATCCTTGAATTGATGAAGGATCTGCGCAAGAAGCTGGGCATGAGCATCATTATGATCACCCACGATCTGGGTGTCGTGGCTTCCATGTGCGAGAAGATCGCCGTGATGTACGCCGGCCACATTGTGGAGTACGGCACCACCGACGAGATCTTCTACCAGCCGGGCCACGAGTACACCAAGGGCCTGATCAACTCCATCCCCAAGCTGAACACCGCAGAGCACGAGCGCCTTGTGCCCATCGAGGGTACCCCTGTGGACCTGCTGAATCCGCCGGCCGGCTGCCCCTTTGCGCCCCGCTGCAAGAACTGCATGAAGATCTGTCTGAGCAAGATGCCTCCGCGCACCGAGCTCAGCGATACCCACTATACCTACTGCTGGCTGCAGCAGAAGGCTGCATTTGAGAAAGGGGAAAAGGCAGAATGAGTGAACACAAGACGCTGGTCGAAGTCCAGCACCTGCAGCAGTATTTCCCCGCCGGCGGTGTGGGCAAGAACCGCAAGTACGTTCAGGCTGTGGATGACGTAAGCTTTGCCATCCGCAAGGGCGAGACCCTTGGTCTGGTGGGCGAGTCCGGCTGTGGCAAGACCACTACCGGCCGCACCCTGCTGCGCCTGTACGAGCCCACCGGCGGCAAGATCTACTACGACGGCAACCTGCTGTTTGATAAGGAAAACAAGATCGCAGTGGATATGCTGCCCTATCGCCGCCGGATGCAGATCGTTTTTCAGGATCCCTACGCAAGTCTGGACCCCCGCATGACCATTGGCGACATCGTGGGTGAGGGCATTGATATCCATCATCTGGCTGAGAACGAAAAGGACCGCCACGATAAGATCATCGCTCTGCTGGAGCGCGTTGGCCTGAACAGCGAGCACGCAAACCGCTACTGCCACGAGTTCTCCGGCGGTCAGCGTCAGCGCGTGGGCATTGCCCGTGCACTGGCTGTGAACCCCGAGTTCATCGTTTGTGACGAGCCTGTTTCCGCACTGGACGTTTCCATTCAGGCACAGGTCGTCAATATGTTCGAAGATCTGCAGCAGGAGATGGGTTTGACCTACCTGTTCATCGCCCATGACCTGAGCGTTGTCAAGCACATCTCCAACCGCATCGGCGTGATGTATCTGGGCAAGATGGTGGAGCTGGCCGACAGCTACGAGCTGATCACCCACAGCATCCACCCCTACACCCGCAGCCTGATCTCCGCAATTCCGGTGGCAGACCCCATTACGGCTCGCCAGTCCAAGCGTATCGTGCTGCAGGGCGATGTGCCCAGCCCCCTGAACCCGCCGTCCGGCTGCCGTTTCCGCACCCGCTGCCCCTATGCAGACGAGCAGTGCGCCAACGAGGTGCCCGAGTTCAAGGAGGTCTCCACCGGCCACTGGGCAGCCTGCCATCACCTTGACCGCGTGAAGTGAGAACACTTCACGCCAGTGAAAGGTGAAAGCAATTCAACTTAGCGCTGAAATGTTGTCACAAAATGGTTACAGTCCAGGTTTTGGACTTGTAACCGGCATGAGAACGCATTATAATCATTCGTGTTCCTCCGGTGTACAAATTATTTGCACCGGATCGAATATAGAGGCGGCTGGGGGAACCTGGCACACTCAAAATTTGATACAAGGGAAGGATATTATTATGAAACGCATTTCTCGTCGTAATTTCCTCAAGGTTGCAGGCGTGGGTGCCGCTGCTCTGGGTCTGGCAGCCTGTGGCGGCAGCAAGTCCGGTTCTACCGCAACCTCCGGCACTGCTTCTTCTGCTGGTTCTTCTACCGGCAGTGTCTCTACCGCTGGTTTTACCGTCCAGTACGGTTCTAACCCCGAGACTCTGGACCCCGCTCTGAACAGCGCTGTGGATGGCGGCAACACCATCATCACCGTCTTCGAGACCCTGCTGATCATCAACGAGAACAACGAGGCTGTCCCTGGTCAGGCTGAGAGCTGGACCACCAGCGAGGACGGCCTGACCTGGACCTTCACCATGCGTGACGGCCTGAAGTGGAGCGATGGCACCGACCTGAACGCTAAGGACTTCGAGTACAGCTTCAAGCGCATGGCCAACCCCGACACCGCAGCTCCCTACGCAGAGACCTGCCTGGGCATGATCGACGGCTTTGAAGAAGCTGCCGGTTTCCCCGATGCAGACGGCAACCCCACCGTGGAGCCCAACCTCGATGCTCTGAACGTGAAGGCAAGCGATGACGGCAAGACCCTGACCATCGTTCTGGCTTACCCCTGCTCTTACTTTGATAAGATCGTTGCCTTTGCTGCTATGAGCCCTGTGCAGAAGGCTACCGTTGAGGCCAACGGCGATGCATGGTGCACCTCTCCCGATACCTATGTGTGCAACGGTCCCTTCATGATCACCGAGTGGACTCCCTCCGAGCGTATCGTTCTGACCAAGAACCCCAACTATGTTGGCGGCTGGGATAGCTCCAAGATCGTTTCCGAGAGCATCACCCTGCTGCTGCTGGAGGACTCCTCTGCTTCCTTCGCTGCTTATAACAGCGGCGAGGCTCAGCTGATCAAGGATGTGCCCACCGACGAGATCCCCAGCCTGACCAAGGCAGAGGATGGCGGCGACTTCTACGTTGACACCATTCTGGGCACCTACTATGTCAGCCTGAACCTGAAGCGCGATGCCTTCAAGGATGCCAAGGTCCGTAGAGCTCTGAGCCTGGCTATCGACCGTGACTACGTTGCCAACACCATCATGCAGGGTACCTACTCCACTGCTGACAGCATCGTTGGCCCTGGCATCGTGGACGAGAACGGTTACTTCCACGACAATGGCAATGCTCCCTACATCTCTGCTGACTACGAGGCTAATCTGGCCGAGGCTAAGAAGCTGCTGGCTGATGCTGGCTACCCCAATGGTGAGGGCTACCCCACCATCGAGTACAGCACCAACGATGCCGGCTACCATGTGCCTCTGGCAGAGTACCTGCAGCAGGCTTGGAGCGATCTGGGCATCACCCTGACCATCAGCAAGATGGAGTGGTCCTCCTTCACCGCCGCTCGTCGTGCAGGCGAGTACGATGTTGCCCGTAACGGCTGGGTCATGGACTACAACGATCCCTCCAACATGCTGGATCTGTTCTGCTCCGGTAACGGCAACAACGATGGCAAGTACTCCAACCCCGAGTTCGATGCTGCTATCGAGGCTTCCCGCGTTGCTGATGTCTCCGAGCACTTTGCACAGTTGCACAAGGCTGAGGACATCCTCATGGAGGATACCGGCTGCCTGCCCATCGCTTACTACAACGACTACTGGCTGCAGAGCCCCGCTCTGAAGGGCACCTGGCACAGCCCCTACGGCTACTGGTACCTGCAGTACGGCTACATCGAGGAGTGATCTCCCCTGTGGGCTGCGTAGCGTAAGCTGAACCGTAACTTTTAAGCACTGAGCACCCCGCTGACCGGAAACGGCTGGCGGGGTGCTTTTTTGCTATTACCCTGCAAAAAAGACGAGTGCTCGGTTTTGTCGAGCACTCGTCTTTTATATGTAAACCAGATTGAAAAGGTACCAGCTTACACCGCAGCCATAGCAGCCAGAACGCTCTGCCAGCTCTTGCTGCGTGCAGCAGGCACCGGGGCGGGGCGGGTACGCCGTGCAGCAGGAGCACTATGACCGGTCGCAGAGGATACCGTCAGGGCAGGGGAGGGGCAGAAGAACACAGCACTGTCCTTTGCCAGCCACTGCGCAGCCAGTGCAGCGGCCTGCGGGTCAGACTGCAACGCACGGCGCTCGTTCCCGGCCAGAAAATCTGCCAGCCAGTACAGAATTGCAGCCAGCGGCAGGCAGGGGGAAGCGTCCTGATTCCAGTAACTCCAACGTGCACCGCGGCCAAGGTGGCTTTCCACCGTGATCTGTGCACCGGTGCGGGCATTCTGCGGGATGACACCAACATAGTTCGTGCCGGCGCGCTGCCCCAGTTCCTCCACAAGGCGCTGGGTGCGGGCGGCATCCAGCCGATCCTCCCGGCAGTAGGCGCGGAAGTCGGTCTGGCTGAGCAGGCTGTCGGCACTGGACGGAAAACGCCCGGTCAACTGCCCATCGGCATTGTGGCACAGCTGCCAGCCCTTGCGGAACAGCTGAAAATTCAGGCAGCGCCGCCCCATGGTGGAGTAGCACACAAGGGCGCTCTGCTCCCCGGGCAGCTGTTTTACTTCAAGATAGGCATCGTTGCCGCAGGTGTCCTGCAAACGGATGGTGAGCAGCAGCTGTGCACCGGCGTGCAGGGTGGACATGGCGTTGTGCATGGCGTCAAAATAACGGGAAGCGTCCATGATTGATCTCCTTCCTAAAAAGCAAACAGCGAAACGTTGTAAAAGTGCCAGCCGGGTGATCGGGCCGACAGGCTGTATAAAACTTCTCTGAACGTAGTATAGCATACTTTTGAGGAAAAAACAACTGCAAGTTTCTTCGAAACGACAAAATTTTGCAAAAGCTTATGGCGTAGAGCAAACAGAAGTTCAAAGCATGGTTGTGCTTTGTGATAATCGGTTGTGAAAAATGACCCCTGCGGGAGATGCCGGCTAAGGCAGGAGTTGCTCCCACAGGGGTCATTTTATATTTTTCAATCGCCAAGCTCCCGGATCTCGTTCTGGATCAATCGCCCGGCAGCGCGGGCAAGCTGATCCATGCCGCGGATGCGCGCCATATTTTTGCCGTAGATCTGCGTGGCGGCACCGGCGCTGCTGTCCTCGCCCATAAAAACGGCAGACACCCGCACCCCCTGCCGCTGCAAGGTGCGCACCTGCGCGGCGGTATCGGTAACACCGGCGGCGTCCTCGTAGGCGCAGCCCAGCGGGTTCTCTGCTGTGGGCGGAATGCGGCGGCTGTCGTTGGGGCTGGCATCGGTCAGCAGGATCATCAGGTGGCGCGGGGCGGGGCCGGGGGCGTACTGAATCAGATCGCCCGCAGCTCGCAGCGCCAGACCGTCTCGGTTCCAGCCTGAGGCGAAGTACCGGAAGATGTTCTGCCGGTTCTTGTCCGCAAAACCTTTCAGTACCCGCAGTACCGTGTAGCCCCGCAGGCTGCTAAAGGCGCTTACTCGCACCGGAATACCGCAGTTGGCCAAGCTTTCGGCCAGAATGACACCCTGCGCCGCAATCACCTCCTGACAGTGCAGGCGGGAGGCGGAGGCGTCCAGCAGCAGATCTACCGTAAAGGCGGGGCAGTTTTCCTCCTCCGGGCACAAAAACACCCGGTTATCGTTCAGATAAGGGGCGCGCCACACCCGCCCGGCGCACAGGTTGCCGCTGCGTGCCACCCGCTGGTCGGGCTGCTGATGCACCAGAATACAGTTGCGAATCTGTTCGGTAAGGCGCAACACCACGCTGCGGTGCAGCTCCTGATTTTTTGCATAGTAGGCGCGGTTGCGTTCGGCCTGCAATTCGGCTTGCTGCGCCAGCTGCCGCGCTTCCGGGGTGGGTGCCTGCGCCGGGCTGGGTACACCGGCGCTGAACCACAAATGACAGCCCAGATGCACCCCAGTGCACAGTTCCTGCTCGGCCTTGCGCAGCTGCTCCGGCGGGTAGAAGCAGCGCCCGAAGCAGCTTTCAATGTAGGCGCGGTCTTGCGCGGCGCGCTGCTTCAGGGTGATGTTTGCCCGGCGCTTGTCCACCGCCAGCCCGCTGCCTGTGGCATCCACCGCACCGGAATGCTCCACCGTCACCCGGTCGGTCTTGATCATCTGGGTGGGCATGGTTTTGGTGGCAAGCTTTGCCCAGAAGCCTTGCAGTCGCAGGTGCAGCGCGGGCTTCTGGCGTACCTTGCCATCAAACAGGGCGAATTTTGCAAACAGCACCAGCAGGTCGTTTTTGAGCTGTGCTGGTTCCGGTACGGTCTCCGGTTCCAGCGCGGCAGCAAGGCTGCTCTCGTAAGGGGTCATGACCGGGGCGGTGCGTCCCAGCACCTTGCGCCAGCGTGCAGCCTGCATGGTGTACACCAGCTGGTTTTTCGCCATCCACTCCTGCCGCGAAAGCTTGTACTGGATGGCAAAAAAGTAGTCCGCGTGGGCAAACCGCAGCGCCTCCAGCACCGGGCGGCGGGGCAGCTCCAGCCGGTATGCGGCGTTCTCTAAGTACAGCCACGCCATATCGTCCAGCATGGGCTGGCGTGTGTCGCCCTCCCAAGCAGAAAAAATGTCCCGGATCAGCGCGTCACCGTAGTATTTATGCACCAGCCCTACGATGCAGTTCATGTAAAAATCAATAGTGCCGTCCGTGTTGCGAGCCAGAAACAGCGGCTCAAAGCCGTAGGCTCCGGCAGCGGCCCAGACCTGATTGGCCGCGCGCCGCTCCTGCGCGGTGTAGCTTTGGGCGTCCATCAGGCAAACAGCTTTCCGGCATCCAGCTTGGCCGGGATGCGCGCGGCAATCACGTCCCGGATCAGCCCCTGCTCGTAGGAGTCAAAGGCCTTGTTGGTGATGCCCATATCCAGCGCCGCCCCGGCCGGGATGCCCCTGCGGATCAGCCGCAGCGCGTCCAGCATACCGCGCAGATCCAGCGCTTTGGTGGAAATCTCGGCACTGTCGCACTTTTTCTGCAGGTCCAGAAACAGCAGTGCAAACTGGTGCACATATTTTGCGGTAAGATCCGGGAACTGCGCCCGCAGCAGCTTTTCCAGATTATCCTGCGTGATGGTGGGCATCTGCACCACCGCAAAGCGGGAGGTAAGCGCCTCGTTCAGCTCCCGGGTGCCCGCGTAGCCGTAGTTCATGGTGGCGATAAAGCGGGTCTCCTCGGCCAGCGGGATGCGGTCGTACCCGGGCACGTCGATGGCGCGGCGGAAGTCCAGCACCGCGTGCAGCACCGCCAGCGCCTCGTTTTTGGCCATGTTGATCTCGTCCAGCACGCCAAAGCCGCCGCACTGTGCGCAGCGGTACACCGGCCCGGGACGGAACACCACCTGCCCGCCCGCAAAGGTATCCATGCCGATCAGGGAGGCGGCATCCATGTTTACATGAAAAGAGATGTCCCATGCGGGGCGGCCAAAGGCAGCGGCAAGGTTTTCTGCCAGCACGTTTTTGCCGGTGGCCTTGCCGCCGGCCAGCAGCAGGTTTTCGCCGCAGAGGATGGCCGCCAGCGCCTGCTCCCACACCTCTTTGCCGTAGTAGGTAAAGGCAGGGGCAGGGATGCGCGGGCGCAGCGCCTCGCTGAGCGGATGGGCGGCGCGGTATTCCTGCACCGCCGTAAGCAGGGCGGGGTCCACCCCTTCCTGCCGTAATGTATCCAGAATATCCGACATTTGTACAAACACCTCGATCTTGTGACCGGGCGGGAATGAACTGCCCGGTTTCACGCTTATCATAGCACAATCGCGGCCATTTGTGTAGGGGGGGCGTGCGGGGTAAAAACGCAAAGAGGGGCAGCCCCAAATGGGGCTGCCCCTCTTCACATGAAAAAGAAGAAACGCTTAGAGTATGCCGGAGAACTGCGCTTTATCAGGCGTTCTCCAGACCAGCCATCTGCTTGACAGCCTTCATGGCGAAGGTCAGGGTGCGGCCCATAGCCACACCGGCCATCAGGCAGGGGTAGTTGTTGGCAAAGAAGCTGCCGGACATATCGCCGGTGATGTACAGACCCTCCATGGGCTGGTTGTTGGTGTCCAGAGCCTGACCCTTTTCGTTGATGGCGATGCCCTGCTCGGTGGTCAGCAGAGAGGCACCCAGCCAGCAGCCGTAGAAGGGAGCGGTGCGGATGGCGCTCAGACGGTAAGCGGGCTTGCCGAAGTCCTCGTCGTTCTGCTTATCGTACAGCTCATTGTAGCGCTCCACGGTGGCAAGGAAGGTGTCCTTGGCAGCACCGGTAAAGCCCATCTTGTCGGCCAGCTCGTCCAGCGTATCGCACTTGAACAGTGCACCGGCCTCGATAGCCTCGTCCATCTTGCCCTGAATGTACTTCTCGCCGCCGTTACGGGTCTGGGCAGAGCAGCCGATGGTGTGGAAGCGCTTTGCATCCTCCAGAATGTTAGCATCGCAGATCTGTGCGTAGACGCGGCCCGGCTGGTGGGCGGCAGCGTAGACGATATCGTTATAGGGGCAGCTCTCGTTGGCAAAACGCTCGCCGTTGCGGTTTACCTTCAGGAAGGGCTGAGTACCGGGGTTGTACTGGCGGATCTTACCGGGGAAAGCCTTGCCGCCAAAGGCGGAGTCGCTGTCTACATAACCGGCATCCACACCGGGGGCAACGATGCCGCGGTCAAACAGCATGGGAGCGGCTTCCTTGTCCAGATTAGCACCTGCCCACACTGCGGCGCGGATGCCGTAGCCCTTGTCGGCGGGGGAGTAGGAGCAGGCGGTGGTCACGCTGGTGCCCAGCGGGTCCAGCTGCTCCATCATGTAGGGGTTGCCGGGGAAGCCGCCGCAGGCCAGCAGCACGCCCTTGTTGGCGTTGTAGCGGATGAAGTGGTCATCCTCGGTGCTCTGGGCGATGACGCCGGTAATGCGGCCATCGCTGTTCTTTTCCAGCTTGGCAAGGCTGGTCTTGAAGTCTACATCGTAGCCCAGCTCCTGAATGTACTGCAGCAGCAGCTCGTTGCGGGGCAGACCGGATGCGCTCTCGCTGGCCATGTAGTTGTGCTCCTGCACAGGGTAGAGGTAGTCGGTGTTGTGCTCGGCATTCTCTGCGGGCCATGCAGCCTCGCTGCCGGAGGTGAAATCGCACACCCAGCCGTACTTATCTTCCAGAATGCTGCGCATAAAGTCGTGCATGGCAGCAGATTCGTTGATCCAGGTTTTGACAACGCGCTGGTCGCACTTGCCGGAGGCGTAGCGGGAGATCTCGCTCAGCAGCTTTGCCTTATCGGTGGCGGGTTCGCCAGCTTCCTTAGCGGCAGCAGAGTCAACAGCGCCGTACCAGTGACGGGTGTCCTGCACGTTGGCGTTCTGCTCGATAACACGGAAGTTCAGGCCGTTGGCAGCCGCATAGGCGGCAGCGAACATACCGCCGTTGCCTGCGCCTACAATCAGGATGTCGGTGTCCACGGTCTCGGTGATGGCGGCCTCGTCGATGTCAGGCTCTTTGCCCAGCCAGTCGTTCTCATCGCCGGTGGGCAGCTGCACGCTGGAGACCACGGCCTCGCCCTTAGCCTGTGCGTAGCAGCTCTTGGCAGCCTTCATCACGGCGTCGGAGGTGATGGTAGAACCGGAAACACCGTCGATCTCGGCAGAACCAGCAGCCAGCAGCTGCTCGCGCAGCTCATCGGCAGCGGCAGCGCCGAAGGAAGCGGTCTCGCCGGAGGTATCCACCACCACGTCGGTGACAGCGCTGTCGGAGAAGGTCATGGTGACCTTGACGGTGGAGGAAATACCCTCGGCAGTGCCCTCGTAGGTGCCGGGGATGTACTGACCGGCAGCACCGGAAGTGGAGGCAGAACCGGAAGCGGAATTGCAGGCAGCCAGAGCACCGGCGGTCACACCGCTCATGGCGGCGGCAGCGGCGATCTTGATAAAGCCCTTACGGGAGATCTTGTTCATAGGTACGCTCTCTTTCTTTTTGTTCTTCTTTGTGTTCCTTCTTATCGTGCAGCAAAGTAAAAGGCACTTTGCGGAATCCTTAACAATTGTAGCGTAGAAGGACACTATTTACAATTCAAGTTTGGAATATTATAATTTAGGATAACCTAATGTATTGCAGGAGGAAGAAAAGCATGAACGAGAGCGCACTGGAAGGCTTTGTAAAGATCGTGGAACTGAACAGCTTTTCTGCGGCGGCAGAGGCGCTGTATCTTTCCCAGTCGGCACTTTCGCAGCAGATCCGCACGCTGGAAGGGCAGCTGCAGTTCGAGCTGTTCCAGCACGTGCCCCGCCGGGTGGTGCTGACCCCGGCGGGACAGGATTTTTACCCCAAGGCAAAGCAGCTGGTGGCTCTGTATCAGCAGGCGGTGCGCCACGCCCGCGCGGTGCAACAGCAGGAAAAACCGCCGGAACGGCATCTGGTGATTGCAGGCTGCCATGAGGCAATGCGGATGTTCGCATACGACTTGTTTTCCCTGACAAGTGACTTGTGCCTGCAGTATACCTCCATTCTGGGGTGGTGTGCCAACCGCAGCGAGGTCTGGCGCAGCCTGAAAAAAGGGGAGATGGATCTTTCCTTCCAGCTGGAAAGTGCAGAGTTCTACGCGCAGGGGCTTACCTTTGTGCCGCTGTTCTATATGCCAGAACTTTGCATCCCCATCCACCCGCCCGCTGATATGCCGGTGGGCAGATTGACCTTGGAACAGGCATTGCAATATCGCTGGCTACCCATCAAGGAGATGTACCAGACTGTCTACGAAACAAGCCTGCTGCAGGAGGGAATGGACCGAGGGGTGGAGTTTACGCCGGTGGGCGGTATCCGCAGTGCGGCCTACGGCGACCCGGCACTCAAGATGGTCCCGGCGGTCTATTACCGCAGACCGGACCTCAGCTTTGTGCGGGTGCTGGATTGGGGCAGGGGACACCGGTTTGGCGTCGTGCTGGGGCAAAAGCGCGAGGACCCGGTGGTAATGGCTTATGTCCGCGCGTTGCAGCAACAGCTGCCGTCCCTCTCAGAAAAGCTGTTCGGCTTGAAGCTGGAACCGGTGGAGGAATCATAAAGAAAAGACGAAAACCCTCTCAGGCACTTTCGTGCAAGCTCGCCCAAAGGGAGAGCTTGACCGACAGATGTAGAAAAGCTCCCCCCTCTCGGGGGAGCTGGCATCGCGCAGCGATGACTGAGAGGGTAAAACAAAGAGCACCTATTGCCCTAAAAAGGCGACAGGTGCTCTTTTTGCAATTATATTGTGACGACAGGTGCTTTAATCCACAACATCCTCGAACTGGCTGTTGTACAGGGTGGCGTAAAAGCCGCCCTGAGCCAGCAGCTCGTCGTGATTGCCCTGCTCGATGATGTCGCCGTGCTGAACGACCAGGATGGTATCGGCGTTTTGTACGGTGGAAAGTCGGTGTGCAATAACAAAGCAGGTTTTATCCTTCATCAGGTTGCGCATCGCCGACTGAATCTGCATCTCGGTTCGGGTGTCCACGTTGGAGGTCGCCTCGTCCAGAATCAGCATCTTCGCATCGGAGAGCATCGCGCGCGCGATGGTCAGCATCTGCTTTTGTCCCTGCGAGATGTTTCCGCCGTCCTCTGCCAACACGGTATCATAGCCCTGCGGCAGACGCATAATAAAGCTGTGTGCGTGGGCTGCCTTTGCCGCTGCAACAACCTCCTCGTCGGTGGCATCGGGCTTGCCGTAGGCGATGTTGTCCCGCACCGAGCCTTTGAACATCCAGGTGTCCTGCAGCACCATACCGTACAGCGACCGCAGCGAGTCCCTACCGATTTTTTTGATTGGCTGCCCGTCCACCCGAATCTCTCCTGCATCCACATCGTAAAAGCGCATCAGGAGGTTGATCATGGTGGTCTTGCCGCAGCCGGTCGGACCGACCAGTGCAATTCTCTGACCGGGCTTTACCTGCAAATGGAAATCACGGATGAGCGGATGGGATTTTTCATAGGAGAAGCTGACCCGGTCGATTTCGATTTGACCCTCACAGCCGGTTGGATGAGCCGCATCCGGTTCGTCCGGCTGCTGGGCA
>OHCB01000719.1_pt1 | contig 11675 bp, 10 predicted proteins | sample 1577501 | NCBI WGS metagenome assembly OHCB01 (sample SAMEA3879582, study PRJEB24766) | human gut metagenome | biome: human-associated habitat; feature: feces | place: USA | collected 1985/1987
GGCAGGAGCTGCACAAGCTGGTGCGGCAGGCCTCCCGCAAGTGCGATATCGCCTACGAGTTCAAGGACGGCAGCGTAGCCTACGATGATATCCCCGACCCGCTGCCCTTTGATATCAACGCCGACCCCATCGACATCCCGGATGACGATTTCGGCATCTGGTACATGGACTGTCAGGACGAGCCCCAGAAGTACACCGGCAAGACGGTGCGTTTTCTGGCACAGGTCTGCCAGACCAACCGCGCCGGCAAAAACAGCTTTGTGCCCGGCCGCTTTGCCATGACCTGCTGCGTGCAGGACATCCAGTTCGTGGGCTTCCCGTGCAGCTACGATGGCTACAAGGCGCTGGAACAGCGCGCTTGGGTGCGGGTGACCGCCAAGGTGGGCTACAAGTTCCACAATATCTACCGGGGCAAGGGCCCGGTGCTGACCGCCGTGTCGGTGGAGCCTGCCGAAAAGCCCCTGGAAGAGGTCGTAACGTTCTCTTAACGTTTCTGTATTACAAGGAGGTTCTGGTATGAAAACTCTGTTCCGTATTCTTGGCACGGCTGCTGCCGTGGCCGTCACCGGCGCTGCCATCGTGGTGCTGGACAAGATCCTGAACCAGAAAGACCCGCTCCATGTGGAGGAGGTCGAGTTCCCGGAGGACGCCGAAAAGGACGCCGAGGAGGCCGAAAAGACCGCCGAGGCCTACGAAGAGGCCGAGGCCAAGGAAGAGGCAAAGGCTGCCGATGCCGCCGCAGAAGCTGCCGAGGAAACCGCACCGGAAGCCCCCGCTGAGGACGCACCCCAGACCCAGCCGGAGACCGCCGAAGAGCGCCCTGTGTACGACCCCGAAGCCCCGAACGCCAACCCCGTGGAGGCCGGCCCCGCCGTTGCCCCCAAGGATGAGAACGGCAAGATCGACGTCACCAAGATCGCTGATGCCAACGATTTCGGCGACTGGGAAGAGCAGGGCTGCAAGGGCTGAGAAAACAGCATGATCCCCGCATAGATGCGGATATCAGCTCCCCCGAAAGGGGGAGCTTTTTTGTGCTTGCAAAATGCTGCGCAGTTCACTATACTGGAAGAAAAACACCGATGGAGGGCAGCACCATGGCATACACCGATGATTGGGAAAGCTTGATGAACGGCGTGTTCGGCGCGGGCGGCAAACTGAAGTTCGGCGGCGCGCAGCCGCAGCCGGAAAAGCCGCAGCCCGAAAAACCGGCGGGCAGCGGCCTGCCGGACCTGAACGCGGCGCTGCTGGAACAGCAAAAGCAGCTGGACGAATTGCTGAAGCAGCAGAACGCCCGGCTGAAAGCGCAGGATGCCGGGGTGCAGACGGCGCTGGAGGACAGCCGCCGGATGCTGCGGGATATGGAAGCGGACGGCCTGCTGGCCAAGGGCACGGCAGACACAAAACCGGAGCAGCTGGGCAGCTTTGAAGGCCTTGCCGCCGAGGTAAAAAAGACCGTCCTCGGGCAGGACGCCTTTGTGGACAGTGTGGTGCGGGCAATGCGCCGCCCCTTTGTGCTGGGCACCGAGGGCGCAGCCGCCCGCAACGTGATCCTGCTGTGGGGCGCCCCGGGCACAGGACGGCACTTTGCACTGGCCGAGACTGCCCGCATCATGGCGGCGCGGGGGCTTTTGCAGAGCGACCGGATGGCGGTGGTGGATCTTGCGCTTTACCCCGACCCCGGCATGGAAAAGCTGTTTTTGCAGGACCTATACGCCGCCCTGCACGCCCCGGGCGAGATCGTGGTGTTTGAGCACTACGAGAGCTGCCACCCCGGCTTTCTGCGCATCCTCTCCGACCTTGCGGACAAGGGCAGTGCGCCCTTGTCCAGCCGGTATCTGGTGAACAAAGAGGGCATTCTGGTGGAAGCCGGTACAGCGCTTGCCCCCGGCGCAGTGAGCCGCATCGACCCCTGCGGCAAGTACCTGATCTTCTTCTCCCGCAAGGGGCGGGAGGCGCTGGCGGATAAATTCGGCGCGTCCTTTGTGGCGGCGGTAGGGGATGTGTGCCAGACCGCCCCCTTTACCCCGGAAGCATTGGCGGCGCTGGCGGCGCAGCAGCTAAACGCGCTGGCGCAGCGGGTGAACAGCCGTCTGGGGCTGACCCTTGCCGCCGGGGCGGATGTGCGGGACTATGTGGCGGCGCAGTGCTCCAAGGAAAAGGGCGCAGAGGGGCTGGCAGACTGCTGCGAGCGGATCTTCCGCGCCCTGAGCGAGTACTGCTTGCAGACCGATGCAAAACTGTCCGGCACGGTAGCGCTGACCGCCGCGCCCGAAGGGCTGCAATTTGCGCTGAACGGCGCCGCCCCGGCAGACCTGTTCAGCCTGCTTCCGGCGGCCTACACCGGCGCGGTGGAGCAGATCCGCGCCGAGCTGGATGCGCTGGTGGGGCTTGCCCCGGTCAAGGAGTATGTGTTCGGTCTGGCAGACAATTTACAGGTGCAGCAGCGCCGCGCGGCGGCGGGCTTCAAGACCGCAAGCCTGTCCATGCACATGATCTTTACCGGCAACCCCGGCACCGGCAAGACCACCATTGCCCGGCTGGTGGCAAAGTACCTCAAGGCCATCGGTGCGCTGGGGGGCGGGCAGCTGGTGGAGGTGACCCGCGCCGACCTTGTGGGGCGCTACACCGGCCACACTGCCCCGCTGACCAACAGCGTCATCGAGAGCGCACTGGGGGGCGTTTTGTTCATTGACGAGGCGTACAGCCTGTACCGCGGCCAGCAGGATAGCTTTGGGTTGGAAGCCATCGACACCCTTGTAAAGGGCATGGAGGATCACCGGGACGAGCTGGTGGTCATCCTTGCGGGCTACACCAAGGAGATGGAGGTGTTCCTCACCGCCAACAGCGGCCTTGCCAGCCGCTTTCCCAATAAAATCGAGTTCCCGGACTACACCGCAGACGAGCTGCTGGACATCACCACCGTGCTGGCAAAGGGCAAGGGCTACCGCCTTGCCGAGGGCTGCACCTTCCCGCTGCTGGGCTACTATAAGCGCCGTCAGGCGCTGGACAGCCGCACCGCCGGCAACGGCCGTCTGGCGCGCAACACGCTGGAAAAGGCCATCTTCAACCAGAGCCGCCGCCTTATCGCCGAGCCCGCCGCTCCCCTTGACCTCATCCAGCCCAGCGATCTGGAATTTGAGGAATAAGGAAAAATTGATAGGAAAAAGGGTTCCGGAAACGCCCGCAGGCGTTTCTGGAACCCTTTCTGTTTATTCATGCTGCTCCGCCAGCCCCTGCACCATCTCGTGCAGCTGGGCGCGGACGGCGGCGGGGGCGGTGACCTCTACCTTGCCGCCAAAGCCGCACACCCAGCCGAAAAACTGCTGACTGACGCAGATGGGCACGTCAAAGTGGAAGTGCTCTGCGTCCTCCGGGCAGAACACCGGCTCCCGGCCAAAGCGCTCCCGCATGACCGGCTCAAGGTCGGCAGCACACCGCAGGGTGACCCGGTACTCGGTGCCGCCGAACATGTTGAAGTGCTTGCGCAGGTAGGCGGGCAGGTCGAAGGTGCGGAAGAACTCTTTGCCCCGGCGCGGCTCGTCCAGCACCAGCACCCCGGCCATCCGGTCCACCCGGTAGTGGCGCACCGGGGGGGCTTTTTCGTCCTGATAGGCGATCAGGTAATAGCAGCCGTTTTCCCATGCCAGCTGCCACGGGCTTACGGTGCGCACGGCGCTGCTGCCCTTGTAGCGGAACTGCACCAGACACCCCCGGTTGATGGCAGTGTGCAGCGCGTCGATGCTGTACAGAAGGGTCTGGCTGTCGGTCTTGGGGCGTCCGTCCACATACACCTGACGCTGTAATTGGGTGCCCTCGTAGTCGGAGCAGAGGGCTTCCAGCTTGTGGATAATGCGCTTGCTGGTGCGCGCCGAGATGACGCTGCTGGACTGTACCGCATCCACCAGCAGCTTCAGCTCCGAAAGTTCGAACGCACGGCTGGCCATCCAGTACCCGCCGCCGCGCCCCCGTTGCAGCTGGATGTCGTAGCCCAGACTGCGCAGGGTGTCGATGTCGCTGTAAATGCTCTTGCGCTCGGCCAGAATGCCCTGATTTTCCAGCAGCTGCACCAGCTGGGGCACGTTCAGGCGGTGGTTCTCGTCGGTGCGCTGCTCAAGGATGCGCAGCAGCGTTACCAGCTTGGATTTCTGTCCTTCCTGCTTGGGCATGGGGCAATACCTCCGTCACGGTTTATTCCGGCAGCTTTTTGTCAAAGGCGGCGCGGCGCTGGGTGGAAAGGCGGAACATCTGTTCCAGCTTGTCCCGGTCGTCCGCTACAAGGGCGGCGCGCATCTCCTGCAAAGCAGAATCGAACTGGTCGATCTCGCTGATCAGGTTCTGCTTGTTCCACAAAAACAGCTCTGCCCACATTTTGTCGTTGATGCGTGCAATGCGGGTCAGGTCGCGGAAGGAGTCGCCGGTGTATTCGCACAGCGAGGAGTTGTCGTTGGCGCACATCAGGCTTACGGCAATGGCGTGGCACAGCTGGCTGACATAGCCGATCATCCGGTCGTGCTCCTGCACGGTCAGGGTGCAGATATGCTTGAAACCCAGCACCTCGGCAAGCTCCTTTGCCCACTGGATGCCCGCCGGGGTGTTCTTTTCGGTGGGAGTGATGATGAAGTTTGCCGGGGCAAAATTCACCTCGGCGGCGTGTTCCACGCTGGAAGTTTCGCGGCCTGCCATGGGATGGCTGGCAATGAACTCCACCCCCGCCGGGCACAGTGCCTGCACCGGCTCCACAAGGCCGGTCTTGACGCCGGAAACATCCGTAAAGATGCACCCGGGCTTGAGCAGAGGACCGTAGGTGCCAAACCAGTCCAGCAGCGCGGTGGGGTACAAGCCAAAGATGATATGGTCGGCCTGCCGGACAAGGTCCTCAAAATCGTGGGTCTTGCCGCCGGCGATATAGCCGTGCTCCAGCGCGTACTGCAAATGTCCCTCGCTGCGGTTGATGCCGTCCACATGGAAGCCGGCGCGGGTCAGCTCCAGCGCGTACTTGCCGCCCAGCAGACCCAGACCCACTACGAGATAACGTTTTGTTTTATCAAGCATCTTCTACCTCCACGCCAAGCGGCGCTGCATCTGCAAAAAAGCCGGGCCAGCTCTTCTGGATGGCTTCGGCATCGTCCACGGTCAGGGGCAGCCCGGCGGCGGCAGCCAGCACCGCAAGGCTCATGACCACCCGGTGGTCGTTGTGGCCGTGCAGGGGGGCGGCGGGGGCGTGCAGACGTTCAGCACAGCCGTGCACCGTGATGGTGCCGCCGTCGCTTTCCAGCACGCCGCCGCAGGCGCGCAGCTCGGCCTCCATAGCCGCGATGCGGTCGCTCTCCTTCAGGCGCAGCCGCTGGGCGTTGCGGATGACGGTGGTGCCCTCGCACAGCAGACCCAGCACCATCAGTACGGGGCCAAGGTCGGGGCAGTCCGCAAGGTCGATATCCACCCCGTGCAGGGGTGCTTTTGCAAAGGTGACGCTGTCGCCTTTGCGGGTGAACACCGCGCCGCACCGGCGCAGGATGTCCAGAATGGCAGCATCGCCCTGCAAGGTGTCCGGTGCAAGGCCGGTGATGGTCACCCCGCCGCACACCGCACCCAGCACCGCCGGGAAAGCAGCCTGACTGTAATCGCCCTCCACGTTGTAGTCGCAGGGGTGGTACTGCTGCCCGCCGGGCAGCAGCAGGGTGGTTGCGTCCAGCCAGCGGCTGTGCACCCCAAAGGCGGCCTGCACGGCGCGGGTCATGTCGATGTAGCTGCGGCTCTCCACGGGGGGAATGAGGTGCAGGGTGCTATCCCCGGGCAGCAGCGGCAGCGCGAACAGCAGCCCGCTGATGAATTGGCTGGACACGTTGCCCGCCAGCCGGTAGTTCCCGGGGGTCAGTGCGCCCTCCACGGTCAGCCCGGCTGGGGACTGCTCAAACCGTAGATTCTGCTCGCGATATAACGTTTCGTATACGGATTGCGGGCGCTCCATCAGCCGTCCGCGTCCGGTAAAGGTGACCGGCTGGCCGGTCAGGCTGGCAATGGGGATCAAAAACCGCAGGGTGCTGCCGCTTTCGCAGCAGTCCACCGGGGCGGTCAGGGGCAGGAAATGCCCAAGCCCCTGCACAATGGCATCGTCCGCGCCGGTGTCCACAGCGGCGCACAGCTGCGCGGCAGCGGACAGGGTGGCAGAGATGTCCTTGCTGAATTCCAGATGGGTGATGTGGGAGCGCCCCACAGCCAGCGCGGCGCACAGCACGGCGCGGTGCGCCATGCTTTTGCTGGGCGGCGCGGCGATCACGCCCCCGATGCCGCCGGGGGAAGGTCTGATGGTTACAAGCATAGCGGTGTTATCCTTTTGCAATTTCCCCCGGGCGGCGCTTCAGGCGTCCCCTTGGGGGAGCTGGCGCGCCAGCGCCTGAGGGGGTAAACGGTTTACATCTCCCGGCCGATAGCCCAAGCCACCTGACGGCACTTGGCCATAGCCTGTGCAAAGGTGTCCGGGGTCAGGCACTGTGCGCCGTCGCTCCATGCGTGCTGGGGGTCGTAGTGCACCTCTACCTCCAGACCGTCCGCACCGGCAGCCACAGCGGCGATCATCATCGGTTCCACCAGATTGGCCTTGCCGGTGGCGTGGCTGGGGTCTACCACGATGGGCAGATGGGTCTTTTCGTGGATGATGGGCACAGCGGAAAGATCCAGCGTGTTGCGGGTGTACTTTTCAAAGGTGCGGATGCCGCGCTCGCAGAAGATGACCTGCTCGTTGCCGCCGGCCATGATGTACTCGGCGCTCATGATCCACTCCTCGATGGTGTTGCACAGGCCGCGCTTGAGCAGCACGGGCTTGTGCATCTTGCCCACCGCCTTGAGCAGCTGGAAGTTCTGCATATTGCGTGCGCCGATCTGCACCACGTCCACATACTCCTCAAACTCCGGGATACGGTCCTCGCTCATCAGCTCGGAGACGATGGGCAGACCGGTGGCTTCGCGGGCCTTTACCATGTCCAGAATGCCCTCGGTCTCCAGACCCTGAAAGGCGTAGGGAGAGGTGCGGGGCTTGTAGGCACCGCCGCGGAACAGCGCTGCGCCGCCCGCCTTGACCCCCTGCGCGATGCGCAGTGCCTGCTCGGCGTTCTCGATGCTGCAGGGGCCTGCCATGACGGCGATCTTTTCCTTGCTGCCAATCTTCACGCCGCCGCAGTCGATGACCGAGTCTGCGGGGTGGAACAGGCGGTTTGCGCGCTTATAGGGCGCAGACACGCGGGTAACGTTGTCGATCCACGGGTTTGCCAGCACGTCCCGCTCGTCGATCTTGGTGGTGTCGCCCACCAGACCGAACACGTTGTAGTCCTTGCCGGTGATCAGGGTCACGTCCAGACCCTGCTTTTCGAATTTGTCAACGATCTTTTCCAGCTCCTCTTTGGGAGTGCCTTTTTTGGTGGAGATGATCATGGGAGGTCGTTCCTTTCCTGTTTGTTTTACATCACGATATGCGCCTTAGAGGAGCCGTCGGTGCGCAGCAGCTGCGCCAGCCAGATGCAGGCGTGCAGGTAGCCCTGCGGGCCCTCGCCGATAAAATGCCCCTGACAGCCAAAGGACACCACGTCCGTTTTGCGGAAGGGCTCGCGCTCGTCCGGGGCGTCCAGCATCACCTCTACGGCGGGCACGCTGCACAGCCGCAGCGCGTCCAGAATGGCCACGCTGTAATGGGCGTAGCCGCCGGGGTTCAGCACGATGCCGTCTACCCGCCCGGGGGCAGACTGGATCTCGTCGATCAAATCGCCCTCGTGGTTGGACTGGCAGATATCCGTTTCAATGCCAAGCTGGTCGCAGCCCGCCTGTACATAGTCCATCAGGCCGGTGTAGTCCACTTCGCCGGGCACGCCGGGCTCAGACCAGCGCGCCAGATTGATGTTTGGCCCGTTAAGAATCAAAAATTTCATCCAGTGCCTCCTGTGCAGCTGCCAGCGCCTCGGCCAGCGTGCCGGTGTTAGAAATCACCGCATCTGCGGCGGCAAGGTACAGCGGGCGGCGCTGGGCTTCCATGGTGCGCAGCGCCTCGGTGCTGGAGGAAAGCGGACGGTTGCCGCCCACAGCCAGCGCTTCCACCGGCCGGTCGATGAACAGCACCACGCCGTTCTGGCGCAGGGCGCGGACATTCTCTGCCCGCTTCACCGCGCCGCCGCCGCAGGAGAGCACAAGCCCTTTTTCCTTGCCGAAACGGGCGATCTGCGCGGCTTCCTTTGCCCGGAAGCCTTCTTCGCCCTCGGCGGCAAAGATATCCGGGATGCTGCGTCCGTCTGCCTTGACGATCTCCTCGTCCAGATCCACAAGGGGTCTGCCCAGCTGCTTTGCCAGCAGGCGGCCAAGGGTGGATTTGCCGCAGGAGGGCATTCCCACAAGGGCGATATTCAGCGTCTCGCGGCGCAGCGCAGCGGTAATGCGCCGCACCTCGCCCGGGGCGTCCTCGAACTTGCGGCCAAGGAAGTATTCGGCGGCATACACCGCCTGTGCCACCAGCATCTCCAGCCCGCCTACGGCTACCGGCACACCGGCGTCCTCGGCGCGGAGAATGAGTTCGGTCTTGTTGGGGTTATAGACCACGTCCACCACGGCTTCCAGCCCGGGCATGGCGGCCACGTCCAGACTGCACACGCCCACGTTGGGGTACATCCCGGCGGGGGTGGTGTTGAACACCACCTGTGCGCCACTGCGCACGGCTTCAGCGTAGCTCAGCTCGCCCTTTTCCGGGTCGGGGGTGCGGCTGACCGTCAGCACCTTGGCAGCGCCCTTATCCAGTGCCACCGCGCGGGTGGTGTTGTGGGTACCCCCGGTGCCCAAGATGAGCACGGTCTTGCCTGCAAGTTCCACGCCGTGGGCTTCGCACAGGTGGGCAAAGCCCAGATAATCGGTGTTGTAGCCGTAGAGCAGGCCGTTCTTGTTGACGACGGTGTTCACCGCGCCGATGGCCTTGGCCCGGGGGTCGATGAAGGAGCAGTACTCCATCACCAGCTTTTTGTAGGGAATGGTCACGTTGATGGCCTTGAACTGCCGCCGCTGCAAAAAGGCGCGGGCGTCTGCCTCGGTGGGCAGGGGGCACAGCTCGTAGCTGTACCCGCAGAGCAGTTCATGGATGGTCTTGGAGTAGGAGTGTCCCAGCTTGCCGCCAATCAGTCCGTATTCCATCTCAGTCCTCCTTCCGGTAGCCGGTGGGGTCGGTCATCCACCGGGCACCGTACCGGGCGGTGAGCAGATCGCCCACCGCAAGGGCGGCGGCGCAGGTCTGCACGATAGCAGCCCGGGGCACGATGCAGGGGTCGTGCCGCCCCTGAATGGACAGTTGTGCGTCCTTTTTTGCGATGTAGTCCACCGTATCCTGCTGCTTATAGATGCTGGGGGTGGGCTTGACGGCGGTGCGGAACACCACCGGCATCCCGTTGGCGATGCCGCCGTTGATGCCCGCGTTGTGGTTGGTGGCGGTGACTACCGCACCCTCTGCCGTCATGCGGAAGGCGTCGTTTGCTTCCGAGCCGCGCAGCCCGGCAAAGCCGAAGCCGGTGCCGAACTCGATGCCCTTGACCGCCGGGATGGAAAAGGCAAGGTGGGCAATTTCGCTCTCCACGCTGTCAAAGTAAGGCTCGCCGATGCCGGCGGGCAGGCCGAGAATGGCAGTTTCCAGCACGCCGCCCACACTGTCGCCCTCGGCACCGGCGGCGCGGATGGCGGCTTTCATGGGTTCTTCCACGGCGGTATCCAGCACCGCAAAGCCCTCGGTCTTACTGGCAAGCGTCTCCACCTGTGCCGCAAGGGCGGCGGGGTCGTCTAGGGCAAAGGGCGTATCTGCAAGCCCTGCGCACCGGGCGATGTGGGTGGTGATATCAATGCCCGCCCGCTGCAATGCGGCAAGCACGATGCTGCCGCCCGCCACCAAAGCGGCGGTCACCCGGCCGGAAAAGTGCCCGCCGCCCCGGGCATCCTGAAAGCCGTGGTACTTGGCGTAGGCGGTAAAGTCCGCGTGGCCGGGGCGCAGCAGATCCGCCGTTTTTGCATAATCTCCGCTGCGGGTGTTGGTGTTGCGGATGATGGCCGTGAGCGGCGCGCCGCAGGTATAGCCGTTCACAAGGCCGGAGAGGATCTCCGGCGCGTCGGCCTCCTTGCGCGGCGTCGACCAGACGTTTTTGCCCGGCGCGCGGCGATTCAGAAAGCGCTGGAGCTCGTCCAGATCAACTTTCTCGCCCGCAGGGATGCCCTCGACCGTCACGCCGATGGCAGGGGAATGCGACTGGCCGAAGATGGTCAAATGCAGATTTTCGCCATAGGTGCTGCTCATAAACCTTCTCCTTTCAAGCTGCTAAAATCCTCCCAAAAGCGGGGATAGGACTTTGCCACGCAGCCGTCGTTGTCGACTGTGATCTCGCCCGTCGCGGCGCAGGCCGCCGTGGCGGCAGACATCGCGAGGCGATGGTCGTTCTGCGTTTCGACCGCGCCGCCGTGCAGCGCGGGAACGCCCGTGATGACAAGGCCGTCTTCTTTCTCTTCAACTCGTCCGCCGAGCGCGCGCAGCAGATCTGCCGTGCTCTTGAGGCGGTCGGACTCCTTGAGCCGCAGCCGGTAGGCGTTTTCGACCCGCGTCTCCCCCTCTGCGACCGACGCAACGACACTCAGCACGGGGATGAGGTCGGGGATGGGTGCGGCGTCGATCGTCACGCCATGCAGCGTGCCGCGCCTGACCGTCACGGCGTCGCCGTGCTCCGTGACTTCCGCGCCGAACCGGCGCAAAACGTCCAGCACGCCGCGGTCGCCCTGCGAGGACTGCAAATTCAGCCCCTCGACGGTCACGCCCTCTTTCGACAGCGCACCCATGCAGAGGAAGAACGCCGTGTTCGACCAGTCGCCCTCGACGACCGTGCGCTTCGGCAGATGACATCTCTGCTGACCGGGAATCGCCCACATCGCCCCCATTTTGGGGATGGTCAGCTTAGAAAGCTGAAGTGCATCCTCCGTCATGGCGACGTAAGCCGCGGATTCCAGTGGGCCGGACACCATAAGAAGACTGTCTCTGATCAGTAGCGGCAGCGCCATGAGAAGGCCCGAAATATATTGAGAGGACACATTGCCTGCGATCGTATAGTTTCCCCCGATCAGCTGTCCACTGCAATACAGCAGGTCGCCGTCCTCGCGGAGCGTCATGCCATGCTCTTTTAAAACGCTATCCAGCGGGGCGAGCGGGCGCTGGGGCAGCCGCCCCTCGCGGTGGAATACCGCCTGCGCGCCGAGCGCGCCGACGATGGGCAGCAGGAAGCGCAGCGTCGACCCGCTCTCGCCGCAGTAGAGGTCGCAGCGCCCCTCGGGCACTTTTTTGATTGGAGAGACGAGAAAGCCCGTCTCCATTTCTTCAATTTTCGCGCCGAGCGCGCTCAGGCACTTCGCCGTGGCCGCGATATCGGCGGAAATGCCGTCGCAGACGACCTCGGTCTTCTCCTCGCCGAGCGCCGCGCAGATCAGCAGCCGGTGCGCCTGCGATTTGGATGCCGGGATGCGCACACGTCCCGTGCGCGCGCCGGGTATGATGGTTCTTTTCATCGGATGCCACCGTCCTGCATCCAGTCGCGCAGGGCTTCGACGGGGATCGTCTCCATGCACACCTGACCGATCTTTTCCGGCACGATGAGGTGCATCTTGCCGCCGGAAATCTTCTT
>OHCB01000723.1_pt1 | contig 11625 bp, 7 predicted proteins | sample 1577501 | NCBI WGS metagenome assembly OHCB01 (sample SAMEA3879582, study PRJEB24766) | human gut metagenome | biome: human-associated habitat; feature: feces | place: USA | collected 1985/1987
AAGGAGCAATGCGGGCATTGCGACTGAAAACAAGGTAAGTAGATGCGCCCGAGAGAGCGTTTCAAATTAAAGAATAATGCTCTTGGCATCTATAAAATAATTTTGACCACCTACTTACAATGCACAAAGATAGGAAAATCTTCTGAAAGGGGATGACACTGAGGAGATAAAATGCCCAAGGCAAAATAAAACACAGGGGGAACACAGGGAAGACAACTGGCTATAAGCATTTTGATTTCCCTGCCGCCCTTCTGCCATCGCTGTTTTTCAGCGTCCTTCGCGCCTCAGAGCGTTCCTTCGAAATTCTTCCAATGGTTGACAGTCACACCGAATGTCTGCTCTGAGCGGCGCACAACGCCGACGGGCATTTTCGGCACTGGCACGCCACATCCCAAGAGGCGCGTGGAGAGTTCTTCGCGGGCCTCATCCCAGAGACCGCGGTCGATGAACGACTGGATGGTCTGGGCACCACCTTCCACCAAAAGCGACTGTATGCCCTGTTCGTGGAGCGCATCAAGCATCGTGTTGATGTCGGCATAGGCCACAAAGCCCGATGGCAGTTCGCTCTCCCCCACCGTTCCCAACACCACGCGCAAAGGGTCATTGCCGCTCCAATGGCGAACGGTGAGCGAGGGGCGGTCAAGGCGCAGCGTGTTGTGGCCGACAAGGATGGCCTGGTTGGTGGCACGCAGATGATGGACGGCCACCAAACTGTATGACGTTGAGAGTTGGGCGGCCTGTGTCGGCTTTTCTGCTTCATCGAACGGGCCTTCGCGCCAGGCGTCAAGGAAGCCATCGGCCGAAACGGCCCATTTCAGGGTGATATACGGACGGCCCTTCGTCTGCGCCGTAATGAAGCGGCGGTTGAGTTCAAGGCATTCTTCCTCCAACACGCCCACCGTCACCTCAACACCAGCCTTGCGCAAAATGTCGATGCCGCGACCCGACACGCGGGCAAAGGGGTCAACACACCCCACCACGACACGCGGGATGCCCGTTCTCACGATGAGTTCGGCGCAGGGCGGCGTGCGGCCGTAATGGGCACAGGGTTCCAGACTGACGTAAATGGTACTATCTTTGAGAAAGTCGCGGTCGGCTGGGCGTACACTGCCAATGGCCCTTACCTCGGCGTGTGCTTCTCCGCAACGGATGTGATAGCCCTCGCCGATGATGCGTCCCTTATAGACAATCACGGCGCCCACCATCGGGTTCGGGGCCGCTCCCATGCGTCCGCAGCGTGCCAGTTGCAGGCAACGGCGCATCCATTTTTCGTTTTCTGCCCATTCCAAGCGGTCGGCCTCCGTGGTTTTCTCCACTTCCTTTCCGTTTCCTTCCTGCAGAGGCGTTGATGGTTCAACGCTATTTTTGTACATTTGCACCATGATTCCAACAATTTATCTTGAATTAAAAGAGGCCCTGTCGTCCCGTTGCGACGAACGGGAAGCCCGCGCCATTGCTTTCCTCGTCTTGGAAGAAGGCTTCGGCGTGTCGCGCCTCGATGTCTATGCCGACAAAGTTAGACATTTTTCAGAAGAAGAGCAGCAGCGTTTGCAAAGAATCTTGCAGCGCCTCCGCCACGGCGAGCCCGTTCAGTATGTCCTGGGGCGGGCCCGATTTTGCGGCATGGATTTAAAGGTAAGCCCCGCCACGCTCATCCCCCGTCCGGAAACAGAAGAACTCGTTGCACTGGCGGCGGGCTTTGCCAGACGTACTGCCAATGGCGGACGCCCGTTACGGGTGGTTGACGGCGGCACGGGCAGCGGCTGCATCGCCATCGCTTTGGCGGCCGCACTGCCCACGGCGCACGTTGAAGGTTGGGACATTTCGGAGGCGGCCTTGGCCGTGGCGCGTGACAACGCGGCGGAGCAGGGCGTGGCAGTGACGTTCCGCCATGCCGACTTGCTCAACCCGCCGGCCGAACCGCTCGAGATGGACCTTCTCGTGAGCAATCCGCCTTATGTGACCGACAGCGAGCGGAAGGACATGGAGCGCCACGTGCTCGACTACGAACCCGAAACGGCCCTCTTTGTGCCCGACACTGATGCCCTCCGCTTCTATCGCGCCCTGGCCCGCTTGGCTGCCGAACGCCTGGTGCCCGGCGGATATGTTGCGGTGGAAATCAACCGCGCTTACGGTGCCGAAACCGCGCAACTCTTCACCAGTGCTGGATTGTCATCGACCACCGTCCACCAAGATGCCTTTGGCTGCGACCGCTTCGTCTCGGCCCAAAAGCCTCCCGTTGCCTAAGATTGAGAGGGCAGGCTCTCCGCTCTCGCCCCTCCCTACCCTTTTCCCGCCGCGGCTTCGATCGTCAGCTTTTTCGGCGCTCTCCGTTGGGAGACAGAGGGAAAAGGGGAAGGAAATATTTGGGGGGATCCACGAACAGACGTTATTAAATCATAAATAAGTGATTTTTTTCAGTTAACGCCAAAAATAATGGGTTGCCTTCACCGATTTTTAACTTGAATGAGCTATCTTTGCCCACAAATAACATGCATTGTTAATTCAAAAGCCCAAAATTGGAATATCCGATGACGGGTTTTACAATCTTTACTTCTTAACGAAGTGAAAGCCCACGCGGAAACAGGAAGACGCAACGCTCTGTCAAAGACGAGTAACGCCTGCGCGAGGGCTCTTGGATTCAAGAACACACACTCTTTATTTAAGATTATGAACAACATTCTGAAAACGTTTTGTATCGGTACAGTCTTTGCTTGCGGCATCAGTTCTTGCAGCTCAGACATCGAGACAATCGGCCGCGACGGCGGCGACGAAGTGGTGCTTCAGGCCTCGGCAGACCTCCGCGCCACTGCTACGAAATGGGACGCAGGCGACTGCATCGGCGTATATATGAAGACCACGGGTACCACGCTCTCAGGAACATCTCTGACGGGTTCAACGGCCAACGTGTCATACACCACCACTTCTGGCAACGGAGTTTTCACGGCCACCAGCAACAAGCTCTTCTTCCCACACGACGGGGCGAAGGTTGACTTCGTGGCCTATTATCCCTACAATGCCAACGTTTCAGCCGGCATCTACCCTGTTAACATCAAAGACCAAACGAAGGAGGCCAACATCGACCTCATGTATGCCGACAATGTCAAGAATGTAAATGCTTCCAGCAGTGCGAACGTGCTCAACTTCAAGCACCAGCTCGCACGCATAAAATTCACCATCAAATCAACCGACGGAAAGAGCCTTACGGGCTTGACCGCCACACTCAACAACATGTCGACAACTGCCGATTTCAAGCTCGCAACAGGCGAGTTTGCCAATCTTTCGGCAACGGCCGACGTGAAAATGAACGTCACTGGCACTGGCGCTTCCGTTGTGGCAACGGCCTTCGTCATCCCCAACGCCTCTCTCTCTGGCACAAAGCCGCTCAACGTAACGCTCACCATGCCTAACGGCAAGTCACAGAAATTTACGCTCGTTTCCGACCTCACGCTTGAGAAAGGAAAGAACTATACCTATCCGATTAACGTAAAAAACGCAAGCGACACGCCTGACAAACCATCGGTTAGCTACACACACTGGATGGAAACGCCGACCATTACGGATGCTCAGCTCAAGGCGCCGAACCTCAAATATGTGACACACTACTTCACCAACGGCTCGAAGCAGGTGCGCAACTACTCCTTCCTTTACGACACCGACCTGAAGATGGCCTATTGGGTGGCCTATCCGCTCTGCAACTACTACACTCACAAAGGTGTTAGCCGTACAGACGACTGGGGCTACGACCCGGCTTTCTCCACTTCAGAACAGCCCAACATGACCAAGGGCATTGCTGGCTACGACCGCGGACACCAGTGCCCGAGCGCCGACCGTCTCGTTTGCCGTGAAGCCAACGCACAGACGTTCTACTTCACCAACATGACGCCACAGATCGGCAAGCTCAACCAGCAGGTTTGGGCCAATTTGGAAGACCAACTGAGAGCTTGGTCGTCAAACATCGACACGCTCTACGTTGTGACGGGCGCCATGCCTTCGGCCGTGGGAAGCACCAGCATCAAGTACACCAACGACGTATCGAAGAAGAAAATCTGCGTGCCGGCCTACTATTTCAAGGCGCTCTGCCGCATCGACCGCGAATCGGGCATTGCCTACACCATCGCCTTCAAATTCGACAACCAAGCTTTCAACGGCACGTTTATGAACGCTGCATTGAGCGTGGCCGAACTGGAGCAGATGACGGGCTTCACCTTCTTCCCAGGCATCGACAGCAAGTATAAACAGAGCTTCGACAAGGCGAAGTGGTCAACGAAATAAGACATAGCGGCGGCCACACGCCGCCAATCAAACAGAAATAAAACCAATACAATAAACCAAGCCCCTGAGGCCGATTCCCCCATCGGGCGCAAGGGCAAATAAAAAACCAAACAAATTATACCTATGAAACAGACAAAGTTTATTCTCGCAGGTGCAGTTGCAGCTTTGACGCTGTCTTCTTGCTCCAACAACCTCGATGACAACAGCTCATGGGGTTCAGATTCTCAAAATGTGAAGTTCTCTTCTTACATTGAAGGTCAGAAAACAGTGAAAGCCTCAGGCACAACTTGGACAACCGGCGACAAAGTAGGTATCTTCATGAAGAAGGCTGGTGCCGACCTCGGCGCTGCAACTGCCGCCAACAAGCAGTTTATCGCTGACGACCGTGGCAACCTCACCGCTGCCGCTGCCGACCAGGCCCTCGTTTACCCAGAAGGCGCCGTTGACTTCGTTGCTTACTATCCTTACACTGCCAGCGTAACGGAGAACAAGGTGGCCGTTGACGTTAAGGACCAGACGAAGCCAGAAGCCATCGACCTTCTCTATTCAAACAACGCCACCAACGTGACGGCTTCTGCCAACGCCGTTAACCTCGGCTTCAAGCACCAGTTGGCCACTGTTCGTTTGAACATCAAGACTCAGGGCATCGCTTCAACAGCTGGACTCACTGCCACTCTGACGGGTTCTAAAACGGCTGGCTCTTTCAACCTCGCCGACGGTTCTCTCGCTGTAACTGACGCTTCTGCCGCTGACATCGCATTCACCGTTAACGCTGCTGGCACTCAGGCTGAAGCCATCGTATTGCCTCAGAACGCTGCTAACGTCAAGGTTAAATTCACGCTCAACGGCAAAACTGTTGAACAGGCTCTCCCTGCTGCATCTGCAACTTGGGCTGCTGGCAACCGCTACGCCATCGACGTTACCTTGAAGGGCGAATCAACTGGTGAAATTTACGTAAACTTCGGCCAGGCAACCATCACCGACTGGACTGACGTTCCTGGTGGCAGCTTCGATGTTGACTTCACGGGCGGCACTGTAGACCCAGGCACTGGCGGTGGCAGCACTGAAGAACCAGGTACTGGCACCGAAACTGTCATCTTCGAAGAAACCTTCGGCGCAAGCGTTGCCAAGCTCAGCGACGGCTACTGGCCAAGCATCTACGACATGAGCAAATGGAGCAACACCAGCGGCATGACCTTCAAAGATCCGATTGTAACAGCCAACGGATGGAGCTTCAGCAGCTGCTCAGTTCGTCAGACAAGCCAATTGAACCCACACGTATGGTTTGCTGCCAATAAGGAAAGCTCTATGGAAATCTCTGGCTTCACCACTGCTGGCTACAAGACACTGACGCTCTCTTACAAGTTTGCTTCTCAGGATCCAGGTGCTAAGCAAGAAGACCTCGTTATCAAGATGGGCGAAACAGTGGTAACTGTTCCTGCTGGCACAACTGCAACAGCCAACACCTTCCAGGAAGTTGTCATCAAGAATATTCCTGCAGGTGCCAACACCCTCACGTTCTACTCCAGCGCAACTGCCAACACAATTGGCTTGCGCGTTGACGACGTGAAACTGGTCGGCGTAAAGTAAGACCAACGCCTTAAAGTAACGATAAACAAATGGGCGCAGGGTATGGACTAATCCCGATACCCTGCGCCCTTTTTTATGTTTCTATAATATATGAATAAAAAAATCATCTTGCTCGGGGCACTGCTCTTTCCTTGTATGACGTTCGCACAGAACATCCAGCAGGAACAGCGCGACTCGATCATCGAGGAAGACCTCTCGCTTGTGGGCGTGATGGACGCTTCGGTTTTTGACAACGACGGCGAAGAAGGCGACAACTCCACTTCGCAGGACATCAATACCACCGTCCTGACCTCACACGATGTGTACCTCAACAAAATCGGCTACCAGCTCTCAAACATGCGCTTCCGCACGCGTGGCTATGAGAACATCTACAGCCAGACATACATCAACGGTGTGCCGTTCAACGACCAGTTGCGCGGCGTGTTTAACTTCTCTTCCATCGGTGCCATCAACGATTTCACGCGCAACGGCGATGCCATCAACTATTCCCAGCCAGGACAGTTTGCCTTCGGCTCCATCGGCGGCGGCGAAAATATCCGCATGCGTGCCGGCGACTACGGCCACGGCGGAAAAGCCACGCTGACTTATACCAACCGCAACTATTGGATGCGCGCCATGATGTCGTACCACACTGGCCTTTCTGACAAAGGATGGGCCTTCTCGGCACTCGTTGGCGGACGCTACTCCAACGAAGGTGTCATCGACGGTACCTTCTATCGCAACTTCTCCTACGCCCTCATGCTTGAAAAACGTTGGGGCAACACCCACAGCCTGACGCTCACCACCTTCGGCTCGCCCGTCTGCCGTGGCCAGCAGGGCGGTACGGTGCAGGAAGTCTACGACCTCACGGGCAACAACCTCTACAACCCCAACTGGGGTTATCAGAACGGAAAGAAGCGCAACGCCCGCGTCGTGCAGTCTTTCGACCCCACAACGGTGCTTGCCCACGAGTGGAACCTCTCGCGCGACATTAAAATCAACACGGGCCTCGCCTTCCACTATGCACGCTACGGCAACAGTTCGCTCAACTGGTTTGACGGAACGGACCCGCGACCCGACTACTACCGCTATCTCCCATCCTATTATCTCTACTACAACACCAGCGGCCCCCTCACCGACGCTGCTGAAGACTATGCTGAGCGCTGGCGTTCGGGCGACCCCTCTTTCACGCAGATCAACTGGGACCGCCTGATTGCGGCCAATGCCCAAAACAAGCGTATGGGCAACGGCAACGCCGTCTATATGGTGGAAGAACGTCGTTCAGACCTCTACGAAACGACTTTCAACTCAACCATCAACGCCAAACTGGGCCGCCATTCAAAGCTCACGGCAGGCGTTGTGGCAAAACACACGCTCTCAAAGCAGTTTAAAACTGTCAAGGACCTCCTCGGCGCCGACTATGTGCTTGACATCGACAAATACGCCGACACCGACTATCCCGGACAGCCCGACCAGAAGCAGAGCGACCTCAACCGCCCCGACAGAAAGGTCTATAAGGACGGCGTTTTCGGTTATGACTTCGACCTCAACATCAATTCGCTCAAGGGTTGGATCATGAACAATTACAGCATCGGACACTGGGATGCCTACTATGGCATGCAGGTGACTTACACCGACTTCTGGCGCGACGGAAATATGCGTAACGGCCACAACCCCAACAACTCCTTCGGAGCAGGTGCCCACCATTCGTTTACCGACATGATGGTGAAGGGCGGACTGACCTACAAGTTCAACGGACGCCACCTCCTGACCGCCAACATCACCTACGGCTCACAGGCTCCGCTGCCCAACGATGCCTACATTTCTCCGCGTGTCAACGACGCCACGCCCGACGGACTCAAGAGCGGACGTATCTTCTCTGCCGACCTGAGCTACATCTTCTCAACCACCCGCTTGCAGGGACGCATCTCGCTCTTCCAGACCAACTTCTACGACCAGTTGGTGCGCAACAGCTACTACTATGACGGCGTGACCTTCGTCAACCACGTCATGACGGGTGTCAACAAGGTGCACCACGGTGTGGAACTCGGTTTAAGCTACAAGCTCGACAACCACTGGACCTTCGACCTCGCAGGAACGGTTTCTGAATACTATTTCTCAAACAATCCGATGGGTCTCTACACCAGCGAAAACGGCAAGGACGTGGGCGAATACTCCCTCAATCCTCAGGAACGCGTTTACCTCAACGGTGTCTACGTTGGCGGAACGCCACAGGTGGCCGGAACGTTTGGTGTGCGTTATTTCATCAACTACTGGTTCCTCGGTGCCAACCTCAACGCCTTCGGACGCAACTTCGTGGAAGTGGCTCCGTCACGCCGAACGGCATCCATCTACAACGGCTACACCAGCGGCTCAACCACCATTGCGCCAGTCAACCCCGCAGAGCCGAAACTCTGGAACGCCTACCAGGAACTCACGAAGCAGGAAGAAATCGACCCGGCATGCACCGTCGACCTCTCAATCGGCAAGGTGTTCTATCTCGGACGCAAGAACTCCATCAACCTCAATCTTTCTGTCAACAACGTCCTCAACAAGAAGAACGTCCGCACGGGCGGTCGTGAACAGGGACGTGTGCGCGTTGACAAACCTGAGCTCTACAAGACGAAGTTCTATTACATGCAGGGCATCAACTGCTTCCTGAATGTCAGCTACAAATTCTAAAGTATAAACCCAACCCTATATAAAAAACAATATGAAAATCCTTCATAAAATCCTCTGCCTGCCGGTGATCCTCATGGCGCTCGCTTTCACGGCTTGCGACCGCGACTATGACATGCCGCCGCTCAACGAACCGAAATTTGAACTCCCGGCCGACGCGCAGACCATCACCATCAAGCAGCTCCGCGAGAAATATGCCGCTGCAACGCAAAGCGCTCCCATCACCATCGAAGATAGCCTCTATCTCCGCGCCCGCGTCAGCGCCGACGACCGCTCTGGCAACATCTTCAAGACCATCTATCTGCAAGACGAAACAGGCGGCATCAGCGTCCTCGTCGACCAGAGCAGCGTCTACAGCGACTATCCTGCCGGACAGGAAGTGATTGTTGACCTCAAGGGTCTCTGCGTTTCTGTCTATGGCGACGAGCAGCAACTCGGCCACCCTGCAGGCTATCTCTACCGCACGCCTTACGAGAAGTTCAAACAGCACATCCACCGCAACGGCTGGGCCGACGAAAGCAAAGTGGAACTCAAGGAATTCTCCAACATCTCGAAGCTCTCTGACGACCCCGATGCCAACAAGTTCACGGTTGTACGCCTCATCGGTGTCCATTTCACTGATGGCGGCAAGGCCAACTTCGCTGAAAACAGCGGCTATGGCACGCACGACCTCGTTGACCAGTACGGCAACTCCATCTCTGTCCGCACGAGCAACTATGCCGCTTTCGCTGCAACGAAGCTTCCCGTCGGAACGGGTAACGTCATCGGCGTTCTCGGCCGCTTCCGCGGTGCTTGGCAGCTCACCATCCGCAGCGCTGAAGACATCTATGGCTTCGATGGCGTGGCTCCTGGCGAACCCGAAACTCCCGACCAGCCGGGCGACAACACGGAAGGCACGGTCATCTTCAAGGAAAACTTCGGCAACTCTTCTATCAGCCAGGTCAACGGCTACTGGCCGTACCTCAGCGACTACACGGCCTTCACTTCTGGCCTGACCTTCACCGATGTCATCGGTAAAACGCTCTCTGTACGTTCTACTAACGGTGTCAACAACGTATGGTTTCCACAAACCAAAGACAGCGACCTCAAGATTGAAGGCATCAAGGCTGCTGGCTACACCACGCTAACACTGAGCTACGACCTCGCCGCCAACCTCTACCAAGGTGTGGGCGAACAGGACGTTGCCGCCATCTCTGGCACATTCAACGGCCACGAGTTCACCACGCCAAGCAAGGTGCTCTCAGGCCCTGCCGGCGACGACAGCAAGTTCTACACCTTCACGGTGGAACTCCCGGCCACTGACGCCACCGACGCTTCCGAACTCCACTTCAAGGCAACGGGCAGCGCCATGAGCGTAGGTCTCCGCTTAGCCAATATCAAGTTGGTCGGCAAGAAATAAAGAAACATCTGAAGCAGGTGTTCAGCATCGGTTTTGAACACCTGCTTTCTTTAGCGACCTTCAAACCAAGCGAACATTTATCATGAAAAGAATCATTCTCACCTCAATCCTGCTGCTCTGTGCCGTTGCCCCCACACTGGCGCAGCGCATGGGCGTTTGGGGCGTGGTCTTCTACAACCTCGAAAACCTTTTCGACTATGAAGACGACCCCAACAACAAGGGCGATGACGAATACCTGCCGACCGGACCATACAAGTGGACGCAGGAAAAATATCAGCAGAAGTTGAACAACATGGCACGCGTCATCGGCGACCTCGCCCGTCCAAACTGCCCTGGCGGTCCTGCCGTCATCGGCATTTCGGAGGTTGAAAACGAACGCGTCGTGCGCGACCTCGTCAACACGTCGCCTGCTAAGGAGATGAATCTCAAGTACGTTCACTACGACTCTCCCGACCGACGCGGCATCGACGTGGCCTTGATCTACAATCCGCGCCTCTTCCGCTACACGAAGTCGAGCACGCATCCACTGATCATCCCCGACAACCCTAACTTCAAGACGCGCGACCAGCTCCTCGTTGAAGGCACGATGGCTGGAGAACACGTTTGCATCCTCGTTAACCACTGGCCCTCACGCTACGGCGGCGCGAAATCATCGCCGCTCAGAGAGGCTGCCGCTGCCCTGAGCAAGCACATCGCCGACTCGGTGCGAACGGCCAACCCCTCTGCCAAGGTCATCATCATGGGCGACCTCAACGACGACCCGAAAGATGCCAGCGTGGCAAAGGTGCTCGGCGCAACGCGCCACAAGAAAGACACCCCTGCCGACGGCTATTTCAACGCCACATGGGGACTCTACGACAAGGGCATCGGAACGTTGTGCTATCAGGATTCATGGTGTCTCTACGACCAGCAAATCCTCTCTGCCAACCTTCTCGGCAAACCAGCCAACGGCCTGTCGTACTGGAAGACGGAAGTGTTCAATCGCGAATACCTCGTCACCCCCGACGGCAAAAAGAAGGGATACCCCTTCCGCGCTTTCAACGGAAACATCTGGCAGAATGGTTATTCTGACCACTTCCCGACCATCACTTACTACGTGAAGCAACTGAAATGACCAGCCGAACGGCATGGCGGAGAGCAGACAATGCGTCCTCCATCAGCGCGGACAACGGATGCCGCCGCCGCAAACGACTGAAAGTCATACAAAATAGCAGAGTGACGCGCCCGAAGGTGGGCCTGTCACTCTGCTTTTGTTATATAAGAATATCAAACTGTCAAAAGATTTTTTAAATCAAGTTATATATAGAAATAAAAAATAGGTAATACCTTCCGTTTTGAAAGGATATACCTATATTTGCAATGTGTTTTTCATAGTATTAGATTTAAGGTTAACAAGGTCGGGATACAGAGGTATCCCATTTTTTTTGCCCTTTTGTCAACCCGAAAACGTCCACCACGAAAAACGCTAACATCCACAAAACAAACAATTTATCTCTGGCGCAACAGCCACACGCCGCCGCCCAACCACCCCAAAGAGGAACGCGAAAGGAATACGCGCTGCGCGAACATGCAGCGAAGACCTAAGGCGAAGCACTATAGCTCACTTTGCTCGCAAAGTGAGGGGGACGAATATTGTGGCGGCCAAGCACGGGCTGAAAGCCCAGCAAGTCCCTAGCCCAGGGCAACGCCCTGGGTGCCATGTC
>OHCB01000727.1_pt1 | contig 11579 bp, 4 predicted proteins | sample 1577501 | NCBI WGS metagenome assembly OHCB01 (sample SAMEA3879582, study PRJEB24766) | human gut metagenome | biome: human-associated habitat; feature: feces | place: USA | collected 1985/1987
GCATAGCTTTTTCGGGGAAAAGCGTATGTGTGGAAAGCGAAAACAGTAATATATCTATATAGAAAGGATGGTGCAGGATGAGTTACGTAGAATTTCGAGATGTAAAGAAAGTATACAAGACAGGTGAGGTGGAGATCAATGCTCTCCGCGATGTGGATTTTGAGATAGAAAAGGGAGAGTTCTGCGTCATAGTCGGAGCCTCCGGTGCGGGCAAGACTACTATCTTGAATATACTTGGCGGTATGGATACTCTGACAAGCGGCAGCGTGAAGCTGGATGGCAGAGAGATATCAACTCTGAATAAGAGACAGCTCACGGCATACAGGAGGTATGATGTGGGATTCGTGTTCCAGTTCTACAATCTGGTACAGAACCTCACAGCACTTGAAAATGTGGAGCTGGCGGCACAGATCTGTAAGGAACCGCTGGATGCGGCAACGGTTCTGAAGCAGGTGGGACTTGAGGACCGTATGGCGAACTTCCCGGCACAGCTCTCAGGCGGTGAGCAGCAGAGGGTTGCCATAGCAAGAGCTCTGGCGAAGAATCCGAAGCTCCTGCTCTGCGATGAGCCGACGGGCGCGCTTGACTACAACACGGGCAAGGCGGTGTTGAAGCTCCTTCAGGATACATGCAGAAATACGGGAACGACAGTTATAGTCATAACACACAACCAGGCACTCACAGCCATGGCGGACAGAGTCATCACGGTTAAGAGCGGAACTGTGGAGAAAGTGGTTATGAATGATAACATCAGGAACGTTGAAGATCTGGAATGGTAGGTGGCCTATGAAATCAATGATGAGACGCACGACATTTCGTGAGATAAAAAATACATTTGGAAGATTTGCAGCCATCATGGCGATCATAGCCCTGGGCGTGGGATTCTTCTCGGGTCTCAAGATGACGAAGCCGGATATGATGAATACCATATCAAAATTCCTTGACGAGGGAAATTTCTATGATCTGCATCTCCTGTCGACTCTTGGATATACGGATGATGACGTGGATTCATTTGCCGGGGAGAAGGATGTGCTGTACGCAGAGGGCGGTTACAGCCTGGACGTCCTATACAAGAACCAGGGCGAAAATGACAGGGTGTTGAAGACTATGTCAGTTCCGGAAAACATCAATAAACTGAGTCTTGTGGACGGACGCATGCCGGAAAAGGAAGATGAATGTGTTGTAGATGCCAAGATGGACAGTATAAAGATAGGTGATGTCATAGAGGTGGCAGATGACGATGCAGCAGAAGGCAAGTCTGACGGGAAAACAGACAGTGATATCGCTGACTTGGAAAACGAAGGTGAGGACAGCAGTACACAGGATATACTGAAGGTGAAGAAGTTGTCGGAACTGTCAACTCCCCTCTTTATATTAATTTTGAAAGAGGCACCACAACACTTGGAAACGGTAAGATCGCGGGCTTTGTATATGTCAGCCCTGAAGCATTTGACAGCGAATGCTACACCGATGTATATGTGAAATTTGACAGAAAGTTTGATCTGTATTCCGATGAGTACGAAGACTATATAGACGACAGGAAAGACGAATGGGAGTCAATATGTAAGACCAGTGTGTTAGACAGGTATAAGGATATCCTCATGGCAAAGGGTATGACGGAGGATATGGTGAAGGACATAACGCTGGATGATGCAGATGGTGTGAACTATTACATACTCGGCAGGGAGACGAATATCGGATATGTCTGCTTTGAGAGCGATTCAGACATAGTGAATGGAGTTGCAAAGGTATTTCCGGTATTCTTCATATTGGTTGCCGTGCTCGTGTGTATGACTACCATGAACAGGATGGTTGAGGAGCAGCGCTCTATGATAGGCATGCTGAAGGCTCTCGGCTATGGCAAGGCGGCTATCATGGGAAAATATATGATCTATTCGGGAACTGCAGCTGTAGTAGGCTGTGCAGGTGGATATCTTATAGGTACATATGTATTTCCGGAGGTTATCTGGTACGCATATCATATGATGTATATACATGTGCCGCTTGAGAGAACCACAGACTGGACGCTGGTTATTGGCGTGCTGGCAGCATCCCTTTTGTGCACTGTAGGTACAACCTGGTTTTCCTGTAGATACGAGCTTTCTGAGACTGCGGCAAGTCTTATGAGGCCTAAGGCTCCGAAGCCGGGCAAGAGGGTGTTCCTTGAGCATATCCCATTTATATGGAAGAGACTGAAATTTCTGAGAAAGGTGAGTGTCAGAAATGTATTCAGATATAAAAAGCGTTTTTTTATGATGATAATAGGAATAAGCGGCTGTACTGCGTTGCTGCTCACAGGCTTTGGAATAAATGATTCCATAAGCGGATTTGCGGACAATCAATATGGGGAGATACAGGTCGGAGATGGAGTGATAACGCTGAATACATCGATTGCGGGTGATAGAGAAGATGAGCGCTTCAGTAGCCTGAAAGACCGGTTGGAGGAGGATACCTCCTGCTATGATCTCGTCAGTGAATCTACCTGGGATCTGGTTCATGATGGTGGCGTAAAGTCCGTGAACATGGTCATCATGGAAGAACCTGAGCACGTTGACAGGTATATGAAGTTGGCGGATAAAGATGGTGCGAAGATAGAATATCCGGGCAAAGGGGAAGCTGTGATCAATACTGCGCTGGCAGAACAGTACGACATCAAAACGGGCGATGTAATAACGGTCAGAGACAGCGAGATGAAAGAGATAAGAGTTTCCGTATCAGGCATATTCAGGAATCATGTATACAACTATGTGTATATATCACCTGAAACATATGAGGATCAGATGGGGGAAGCACCTCAGTACAAATCGGTGTACTTCAATCTTGAGGAAGGCGCAGATTCGCACGAGATATCTGCTGATCTTATGGGTGATGCAGCAACAGCGTCAGTGACTATCAACAAGGATATGAAGAACAGGATATCTAAGATGATGGAGAGTCTGAATTATATAGTAATTGTAGTCATACTCTCGGCTGGTGCGCTTGCATTTATCGTCCTCTACAACCTGACAAATATCAATATCACAGAGCGAATCAGGGAGATAGCAACCATAAAGGTTCTGGGATTTTTCAAAAACGAGACTTCAGCTTATGTATTCAGGGAGAACAGAGTCCTGACGACATTTGGAATCGCTGTGGGACTTGTGCTTGGAGTGTTTTTGCATGCATTTGTCATAGGACAGATCAAGGTGGATATGGTCGCATTTGATACATATATAGCGCCGATGAGCTATGTGTACAGTATAGTGTTGACATTTGTTTAATTTCCTTGTCAACAGAGTCATGTCAGTCAAGCTTGATAAGATAAATATGGCGGAATCGCTTAAGTCGGTGGAATGATCCTTTCATATGTGGCATGTAACAGAATAGTTTAGATGTTTATTACGATCCACAGGGCGTACAGTATAGACGGTACGTTTTGTGGATTTTTTTGCAAAAAAGTTGTTTTCACGCCTGTTACTAGCCTTTTGGTTAGTGTACATGTAAAAACATAGCAATTATAATTGTAAATATATTATTGATATCAGAATGTGGCAGCTTAAAACGGCTGGTGCTCATGGTTAGTTTTTTAAGTGAAAGGGAGGAAGAAATTATGAGAAAGAGGGCGATAAGCTGGGCGCTGACGGCCAGTATGGTGCTATCTATGCTGTCCGGATTTATTCCCGGACAAAAAGCATACGCGGCGGACAGCTCGAAGAAAACAGGCAAGACGGTGGTCGAGACAGAGATTGACGAGAGTACATACAAAGCTCTGGGTCTCAGCACCGATATAGACAAAAGCAAAGCTGCGGTGCCGTATGACAAGGATAATATATCTACATTTGCAGAGGTGAATGAGGTATACGTTGCGGCAAACGGCAATTACAGAAACAAGTACACTGTGCGAGACGGATTTGACAGGATTGGAGATTTCAAGGACAGGACTACAAAGGTAAACAGCAGCCTTGGCAATCTGTACGGAGCGTATGGTTTCTATGATCTTGGCGAAGATAATGTGAAAGTGGAACACGGCGGATCGGGAGACAGTAACATAAGTAGCAACATGGGAAATGTTCTAAAAAAGGACAGTAATGGTTTTAACGGCCTGTATGCGACAAGCGTTGCATTTGATGGAGGCGACGGAAAAACCAACTACGTTGCGGAGCTAAGAGTACATGGAGATAAAGTATTCGGTCCAGCTGGATGGAAAAGTATTAAAACTGTCATAGACGGCAAGGAGTACCGCGGAAAGATAGATGTGAATATTTTCAAGATAGCAGCTGATGGTACAAGATATTCAATTGCTACGCTTACCCCTACTTTAAACAAGAATTCTACATATAGCGATGGACTTTTGTATTTTATCAGAAGATACCAGCAGGAGCTGGATGCGATGTTTGAGATCGAAAAGGCCGATCTGAATGGAGATGGCTTTGAAGATCTTCTCGTATACTGTGGAACTTACGAGGATAGAAATATAAACGATCAGAACATACGCTATGCCATAGTCGATGTATATTATGGCAAGGGAAACGGCAGGTTCACAAAGGGAAATAATATAAGCATACCGGGCGGGCTTGCATCTAATTATGAAAGTGGAGCGGGTGGATCGTGGTGTGATTATGGAATAGGAAGAGCTCCTGTGGTAACTCTGGCCGGCGGTGATCTGGAGCAGGATGGCCGGGATGAGGCCGCGGTTGCCGTATCTGGATCAGTTCAGAATCGCAACATGGCAAAGGCAGGTCATATGACCGTCTATACATATAAAGACGGCGGACTTGTCCCTATAGAAGGTCTGAATGAAGTGTCACTTGGAGACACAGATGGCAAAAAACAGAACTACGGAATGTATGCTGCAAACTGTGCATTTGGTCGGTTTAAGTATCCCGGATCAGGAGCCATGGTCACAGGACTTATAGTTGGTGGATATTATTCGAGCAATTCTCAATATTTGCAGATGGAATATGAAGCCACGCAGGCTGCATACAGATACGTATACTACGATAGTCTGACGGATAATTATGTGTTGTCAGATTATCATACGAGAAGCCTGGGGACTAAGAGTAAAGAAATCGTGAAATATCACGAGGTTAAAAATAAAGAATATTACAGACCTGTGAATGCACCTCTGGCGCTTGCGTGTGCAGACCTTAAGGGCATGAACGGCAATAATGAAAATGACAGTGTGCTTTTTGGCGCAGAGGTATATGCTTTCTCACTGGAAGATGGCGGAATAACAGGTTCGGAGATAGGAAGCATGAGTATATGTACCGACCAGCGCAATCAGGGCAACGACAAGAAGAAAAAAGATCAGGTGTGGATCGGCGATGTCAGGGTTGGCTGTGTCGATAAGGATGCCAAGGGGAACAATTACAGACAGAGTTTTGTGTGCGTTGTGGGAGTGCACAGAGAGAAGAAACTCAATGATAAAGATGATTATTACTGGCTGGACATAGCGACATTTTCTATGGATGGCGGCAGCCCATACAGCAGTCAGGAGGGTGTAGTATGCCAGTCGAACAGCAGACAGGATATGTATGGAACATTTGTTTCACTGTGTCTTCCGGATATTGATAATGACAGTGTGCGGTTAAAGTACGAGGGAGAGTATCCGGTATACACAAATCCAGAGGTCTATGCAATCCTTCAGGCAAGTCCGTATTTTGATGATGTTCAGGAAGTATATGAATATGTAAATAACGGTGGAACATCATATTCAACAAGCAAAGGTTCATCGAACACGGTATCAACTAACCTGTCAATATCAGTTGGCGCGTATGTGTCGTCGGAGATCCAGCTCATCGGAGCAGGTGAGGTAGAGGTTGAACTTTCGTATGGAGCAAGCTTTGAATATGCAAATACAAAGACAACGGAATATGAGATAACATATAATGCCGCAGGTGGAGGTTCTGATCAGGTTGTTCTGTACTGTTTGAAATATATGTATTACGAATACTCCATATATGATCCGATTGCGAGAAAATGGGAGCCGGTGGTTATGCCGGTATGTCTCGGACCTTCAACTTCAATCATAGATGTGGCAGATTACGACAAGGTTGCAAGAAGGAGCAAGGGTCTCAACGAGATATATAATAATATTCTGAATAACACAGCGGGAGACCCTGCTACATACCAGACTCTTGGAGGTAAATTAAAGTACACCTATCAGTCAGGTGGAAATAACAATTATTCTTCTGTAAATGCCAGCTCTGGTGCAGATCAGACTCAGACGATATCTGTGACTGATGAGAACGAGTATTCGACTGAAGTGTTCCTTGAGGCGAACGAAAAGCTTGGTGCTGGAGGCGGAGGACTCGGTAATAAGGTCATTGTCGGTGTGACATCAAGCCAGCATGCGGGTCTTGGTTACACCCGTGTAAGCTCGAATGGTGTTACATACAGTGGAACGGTGGACAATGTTCCGGCAGACTGCACAGGCTTCTCATTTGACTGGCAGCTGCGGGTGAACACTGCAAAGCTGAACAGCGACAGTGATTCAGTGTTCGTCATTGGCTATGATGTTAAGAATGTTGTTCGTCCGGCGCGTATGCCGATGGGACTTTCTGTTGTCGACACAACGAGAAACAGTGTCAGTCTTGAGTGGTCACCGTCCAATGATGCAGATTACTATGAGGTCTGTATCGTTGATGCAGGAGGTAATTACAACAGCAAGGCAGTTGTGCCATATACAGTTACTGACTATGAAGTGAAGGGACTATATTCCAACAGGACTTACACATTTGCAGTGAGGGCTCTTCAGGCAAATGGTTCAAAGAGTCTGTTCAGCCGTCCGGCAACCGCGACGACACTTCAGGACAGTTCTAATTTCCATATAACAAAGAACCCTGATGATACAAATACGTTTGCGGGTGGAAATGCAGAATTTGCGGCAAATGCGGTTTATTATGATGGGGATGGAGTAAACCAGAGCGTTGGATACAACTGGCAGGTTAATACAGATAATGGATGGAGAAGCGTATCGACAGGAGGCAGCAATCCTACGCTCAGACTTACTGATGTAAGTGATGAAATGGATGGAAACGAATATCGATGCAGAGTTTATTACAACGACATCACACTCTACACCAAGGCTGCGACACTCACTGTAAATAAGGCGGACAGCAAGGTCATGCTTCTGGCGCACAACGATACCGAGAATAAAGATCTGTCGGATGGCAGCGTAGTCAGGGCATCGGGCTCAGAGACTACAAAGGTGGAGAACGTGACTAAGGAGAGAAATCTTATAACAGTAACATCCGGAGTCAGGGAATATATTCTTGTCAGCGACGGAACAAACTATATGTGGAAAGATAGTAACGAGAATTACTATCCATGCAGCGTAAGCGTCAAAAAGGACAGCGATGGTTACGTGGATGAATCACAGACATTTAAAGCATCTGATGTGGGTGGCGCGGCATATGGTGTGAGTGAATCAGATTTCATCGCAGATATTGATGGCAATACTTACAAGCTGACCAGCGTAAATGCAGATGACTATGCAGGTGAAAAGGTGTCATATGCATCTGATGATGTTACATATGACAGGATACTCGCAAAATGGGTATCAGAGGATGGCAGCAAGAACTTCTATCTCCTCGGAAACACATCGGGAAGTGAAGACAGTACGGTGTACTATTATGTGGCAGATAGTGAAAGCGGAAGTTTTACGATGACTTCAAAGAAGACTCTGAATGTGTCAGATACTGTCAAGGTGGTCCAGACTGATCTCAAATCAGTATATCAGACCAAGACGGTGAGATCTGAGACCACAGGAGCAGAGGTCACATATACAGGAGACAAGATCACACTCAGCTGTCAGCCAAAATCACTGTCAGGTGAGGATGTACAGGGAGATGTGGAATTTGTCATTACAGGGCCTGAGAGCAAGCGCATAGCTGGTAAGTACGACAGAGCAAATGGCTGCTATACTGCACAGTGGGAGCCATCCGGACAGGGAATATACAACGTATATGTATACTTTGCAGGAAACAAACAGTACAACGACAGTATATCTGACTCGATGTCTATATATACCTCATTTGAGGGAAAGACGAACATGAATCTGACCATGCAGGATAATGTAAGATACGGAGATTTAGTGAAGATGTCTCTGGAGAAAGTGTCATACGACAATACAGGAAAGCTTCAGGATATCACGGACGATTCAGAATACACAGTTAAGATAAAGAATAATAAGACAGGAGAATTTGAGGACACAGACAAATACGAACTTGCAAACGGCGTGTTTATACCGAAGTCTATTGGAATGTTCCAGATAACGGCATCAAATGGCGGAGACAAGACTCAGAAGAATATAAATGTTGGAAGGGCACAGCTTGAGATAGCTGCCCAGGATACAGAGAAAAGTGTAAATGATTCTGTAAGAGAGTGCGAGGATGCGGTGATAACAGGTCTCAAGGCATGGGATACCGACATAATGCCTCAGAGAGACAGGGATTACGAGCTCAGATCATATGGAGTAAGTGGGCTGTTGCCGGGTATATATGATATAGATGTTGCATACGTCAAGGTGGGCGATCAGCATTCACAGGTTATGAATGAACTTGAGAAGAACTATATAATAAACCTGGTTAAAGCATCATACACACTGACAGGAAACGTGTACACCGTCACTGCCAGGCCGGCAAATACACATGGCACAGTTTCAATCAAGTACCAGCAGCCTGGAAATGAAAACAGTGACGGACTCACAGTTGACAGTGGAACAAGACTCCCTGAGAACTCAACGATCACTTTAGCTGCTACTCCTCATAAGGGATATAAGGTTAAGAGCTGGTCACTAAATGGAAAGACAGTTACGGATCCACAGTGTGGAACATCCGGTGGCAAGGCGTGCAGCGATGACCAGATCCAGATGGCTAAGCTGAAAGCAAACATGAATGTAGCAGTAAACTTTGAGCCTGTATATCACAAGCTGACATACAAGCCGGACAATGAGGCTCACGGAACACTCAAAGCAAACTATGTGACGGATGGAACAATTGGAAAATCGTTTGGTTCAGGTGCAAACATTCATATAGAACAGAAGGTAAGACTCACTGCGGTTCCGGCAGCAGGATATGTTCTGGATCATTGGACTGTTACGGGAGAAGATGGAGTTCCAGAGACCGTTCTCGCGGAAGATGGAGTGACAAATAACACATCTCTCACATATGATGCAGAGGAGATCAGCGAGGATACACTTATCACGGCATATTTTGCAGAGGCACAGAATTTCAAAATATCAGTCTCGCCTGTAACTGTTGGAAGCGATGGAAAGACTACAGTGACAACAGGTGTGGATGTCACAGTCAAGGCTCAGCGAGTTGACGGCACAGTGACTATAGAGAGCGGTGAAGATGGTATATATGAAGTCAGCCGAGGCGACAATGTGACCATCCAGGTTACCGTTCCGTCAGGACTACTTCTCGACGGATGGTCAGCAGCAGATGGACAGGAACTTGGAACTATATCAGCGGATCTCAGGACGATGACAGTGTATGATATAGCTTCAGACCTCGATTATACAGTTAAGTACACTGCGCCGAACAGATACAAGGTGACATATGGTGCGGATGATGATGCAGCTGGTGTGGTAGATGCTGTGGCTGCAGGAAGTACAGACGCACTTGTATCCGGTGACAAGCAGCTTCAGGGAAGTGACATAGTATTTACAGCAACTCCAAATGAAGGCTACGAGGTAGCATACTGGGAGGTAAATGGCGAGAAGGTTGATGCTGAGGCAGAAGGTACTGGCGCCCAGAGGTATGAACTAGAATATCTCGGCAAGGATACAAAGGTTGTCGTATACTTCTACAAACAGCCGGTTGTGTCGTGGACATCAGGAAATGACACAGAGATGACTGCAAAGTCAGGAGATTCTGATCTGGCAAATGGCGGATATATCGCATATGCAAGTAAGGATGATCTGAAATTCTCATTTGCGGTGAAGAGAAGTTATGAGATAGCTGACATAAAGGTAAATTATGCAGGAGAGGATGTATTCAGTCTTGCGGAGGACAGCGGAGAAGGAAAGCTGGCTGAGACTGCGGATTCTGAGTCCGGAACAGAGAGATACACGTTTACGTGGAGTGCTCCGGCAGATGGATTTACAGGGGATGTGACAGTAAATGCCACATACAGAAAGATCGCACCATCCGTGAAGGCTGAGTATTCTCTGAAGGTGATAGAGAAGGCTTCTGCTGGAGAGGCGTCAGGAAAGACACACGGCTCTATAAGTGCAGATGTGTCAAGAAAAAATCTCCCTTCATACATACAGATAGGAGATACCATAAGTGATGCGACGGAGAGCAAATCTGCGCAGATCACAGACATATACAGAGATTCTGTCATCACATTCAAGGTTGTGCCTGATGATGGATACAATGTAAAAGAATGGATCATAAATGGACATAAGCTGACAAGCGAGACGGAGAATATAAAGTTATATTCAGACAAGAAAGTAAATGATACCCTTAAGATCACGGTTGACGGAGATTCATCTGATGTGACAGTTATGGCTGGTCTTGAGCTGGTTATGTACTCACATTTGGTCCTGAGACAGAGGGAACAGGTGAGGTGAGCGCCATGATCACATCTACAAAGCTGGTGCTCGAATCAGGAGATATGATAGGTGCTGCTTCATATGTGGAATTCACAGCGGCAGCTGCAGAAGGATACGAAGTTGCAGACTGGCTTGTAAATGGAATCAGTCAGGGCGTGGCAGAGAAGATATTTGCATACAAAGTGCCAAAGGATACGAGAGTTGATGTGAGGGCTGTGTTTGACAGACCTGTGTATAAGATAACATGGTCAGCGGACGGAGCCGGACAGATAGAGGCAGAGAACGTGACATCAGGAGAGACACTATATGGAGAGTCTGCGGATATCAGAGGCGACAGAATGCTTAAGTTTACGGCTATTCCGGATCTGTATATGGAGTGTACGGGATACACAGTAAAGACAGCAGAGGGAACAAAGGATTACACAGCAGAGGAGCTTGGCAGCAACGTATTTGTGGTTGACAAGGTGGCATCTGACATAGATGTTGTTGCTCACTTTGCTAAGCAGGAACTCAAGTCAGTTATAACCTTTGAGGCAAATGATGCTGCTCTTGGAGCTGTGACAGCGGTATATGGACTGGACGAGAAGGCTGAGATCACAAGTGGCGATAGTCAGGTATCCGGCGGAGATGCAGTATTTACGGCAGCTCCTGCAGATGGCCAGATGATCGAGGGCTGGTATCTTGATCCTGAGTGTACACAGGCTATAGAAGGCACTGAACTGGAGCAGACTACCTATGAGGTGAAGACTATCTACACAGATGTGGCAGTATATGTTAAGTTTGTGGAGATTCCAGAGTATACAGTTAAGGTAGGTACAACAGGAACCGGATCGGCGAAGATCACTGCATCTTCTGACGGTGAGGAACTTGAGATCGTATCAGGAGAGGTTAAGCTCAAGAGACATAAGGATCTTACAATAACAGTTGCACCGAAGGATGAATACAACACAGTTGAGCACTGGACAGTTGACGGAGCAGATGTTGATTCAGATGAACTCACATACAAGCTGACAGACATAACAAAGGATGCAGAGATATA
>OHCB01000730.1_pt1 | contig 11532 bp, 12 predicted proteins | sample 1577501 | NCBI WGS metagenome assembly OHCB01 (sample SAMEA3879582, study PRJEB24766) | human gut metagenome | biome: human-associated habitat; feature: feces | place: USA | collected 1985/1987
GAGCGGCAGCAAGACCGTCACCGTGCCGATGAAGGCCGCACAGCTCATCAGCGCCAGCGCGCAGGACGTCAAGATCGACGTGACCTATGAATATGTTGACCAGAACGCAAGAAAGTCGGGCAACGCCACGCTGTCGCTGAGCGTTCCTCTTTACCAGCCCGACCGCTTTGAAATGAGCGAGCCTACAAGCTCCTACACCGGCTATGTCGGCGAGGAAACGAGCCTGACGATCGACTATGTCAACAAGGGCAAGAGCGCCATCAACAACGTTGAGGCGACCATCTCCGGTGACATTGATTCCCCCACGCCTTATCAGCGCGTCGGCACGATCGACGGCGGCAAGAACGGCACCATCGCCTTTGCCGTGACCCCGCAGCTGGAGGGCGAGAATCAGGTCAAGATCGTCATCACCTACGAGGATTCCAACGGCAACACGAAGGAGCGCGTCTTCGAGGCGACGGTCGAGGCCATGGCCTACGAGCCGGCCGACCCCGGCATGGACGACCCCGGCATGATCGACCCCGAGCCGACGAGCACCTTCCCGTGGAAGTACGTCATCATCGCGCTCGTCGTTATTGCCATCATTGCCCTGATCGTGCTCCGCGCCCGCAAGAAGAAGGCCAAGCAGAAGGCCGAGCAGGCGCTCTGGGACAAGTGGGACGAAGAGGAGCTCGCCGAGGAGAAGCAGGAGGCAGCGGAAGCCGCGGCGGCTGAAAACAAGGAGACTGCGGCCACGGGTGCTGAGGAGCAGAAAAAATGAGATTCGCAGACATCCTGAAAATGTGCTTTGACAGCCTGTCACGGCGCAAAGGACGCACGATCCTGACGGTGCTGGGCGTGTTCATCGGCTGCACGTCCATCATCGTGATGGTCTCCATCGGCGCGGGCATGCAGGAGTCCTACGACCAGATGCTCAAAAATATGGGCGACCTCTCCATCATCGAGGTCTACCGCGGCTACAACCAGAATACCGGCACACAGACGGAGAGCAAGCTTGACGACAAGGCGGTCGAGAGCTTCCACGAGATCGCGGGCGTCAAGGCCGTCATGCCCAAGGCAAGTCTCGACGAATATAATGTAAGCTTCAAGGCTGGCGTCAACGGCCGCTACACGGCCAACTGGGTCAATTTTGCCGGCATTGACTCGAGCGCCCTTGAGGACATGGGCTTTGAGCTGATGGACGGGCGGTATCCGGAGAGCAGCGACGAGGTGGTCGTGGGCCAGTATTTTGCCTATAACTTCTTCGATACGCTGATGCCGGACGGGCGAAACTATGTGGACCGTTACGTCTGGGATGAGAACGGAAATATTGATACCGAAAATGTTCCCGACCCGTTTTTCGACCCGCTCAAGACGAGCATCACCATGGTACTCACACCGTATGACAACGGTACGGGCACCGAGCCCACGCCTTACGAGGTCGAGCTAAAGGTCGTCGGTGTGCTGAAGGAGGACCGGGGAAAGGGCTATGAGACGAGCGACGGCGTGATGATGGATATCAATGCGCTCAAAGCGCTTATTCAGGACCTGACCGGCAAGACCGACACGAAGTTCGAGTATTCAAGCATCAACGTCAAGGCTGAGAGCCTCGATGCCGTGTCGGATGTGGAGCAGTCCATCAAGGACTTGGGCTACAGTACGTATTCTATGCAGAGCATGCGCGACGAGCTCAACAAGCAGACCCGCCAGATCGAGCTGATGCTCGGCGGTCTCGGCGCGATCTCGCTTTTTGTCGCGGCCATTGGCATTACGAACACGATGATCATGTCCGTCTCCGAGCGCACGAAGGAGATCGGCATTCTGCGCGCCATCGGTGCCTCCAAGCACAACGTCTCGCAGGTGTTCAACGCCGAGACCTTTATCATCGGCCTGTGTTCCGGCGTGATGGGCGTGGTGCTCTGCCTGCTGCTGCTCATCCCCGGCAATATGCTGATCCACCACATCGCGGGCGATGTGAACGTGGTGGCCTCGCTGCCGCCGCAGGCCGCGCTGATCCTGATCGTTCTGGCCACCCTGCTTACCATGCTGGGCGGCGTGATCCCCGCCCGCAGCGCCGCAAAGAGCAACCCTGTCAAAGCGCTGCGCTCTGAGTAACACATTCCGCATCCAAATCCCTGCTGTGCTCTGTGTGCAGCAGGGATTTTGCATTCCGGCCCGGCTTGTGCTACAATAGAAAAAACTTCATTTCAAAGGAGCGTTTCCATGCCTGTCATTCACGAGATCACCGACCTTACCGCCCCGGAGCTGGACATCTACGCCCGGCTCACACAGGCGCAGCTGCGCAACCGACTGGAGCCGGAAAAGGGCATCTTTATCGCTGAAAGCCCCAAGGTGATCGCCCGGGCGCTGGACGCCGGATACCAGCCCCTTTCCATGCTGATGGAGCGCAAGCAGATCACCGGCCCAGCACAGGAGATTTTGACCCGCTGCGGCGATGTGCCGGTATATACCGCTGACCGGGAGCTGCTGGCACAGCTTACCGGCTTTGCGCTGACCCGGGGCGTGCTGTGCGCCTTCCGCCGTCCTGCGCCCCGCACGGTGGAACAGGTTTGCGCCCATGCCCGCCGGGTGGCTGTGCTGGAAGGCATCGTAGATTCCACCAACGTGGGCGCCATCTTCCGCAGCGCCGCAGCGCTGAACATGGATGCCGTACTCATTACCCCCTCCTGCTGCGACCCGCTGTGCCGCCGCGCGGTGCGGGTAAGCATGGGCACCGTGTTTCAGGTGCCGTGGGCGCAAATTGGCACCTGCCCTGCCGACTGGCCGGAAAACGGCAGTGCCCAGCTCCATGCGCTGGGCTTCAAGACCGCTGCCATGGCACTGAGCGACCGCTCGGTCAGCATTGACGATGCCGCCCTTGCCGCCGAGCCGAAACTTGCCATCGTGCTGGGCACCGAGGGCGATGGGCTGGCCAATAGTACCATCGCCGCCTGCGATTACACCGTAAAGATTCCTATGTCCCATGGGGTAGATTCCCTCAACGTAGCCGCCGCCAGCGCCGTAGCTTTCTGGCAGCTTGGCCGCTTGTAAGTCCTCGCTTGTGCTCTCCGAAATTGCTTGACAAACGCCCCAAAACGCGGTACACTATCAGCGTCATCATCATGGGCCTATAGCTCAGTTGGGAGTGCAAGCGTTGCATTCCCGATCTGGTGTTATAGCTCATTTGCCCCCATTCAAAATTGGGTGCTTTTTTGTGGGCCTATAGCTCAGCTGGGAGCCCATGCGGTCCTTAAACAATCTGGAGTTATATACCACGCGCCCCCAAGCGGTTTTTGGGGGCTTAAATATGGGCTCGTAGCTCAGTTGGGAGTGCAAGCGTTGTATTCCCGATCTGGTGTTATAGCTCATTTGCCCCCATTAGAAATTGGGTGCTTTTTTGTGGGCTCGTAGCTCAGTTGGGAGAGCAAGCGTTGTATTCCCGATCTGGTGTTATAGCTCATTTGCCCCCATTCGAAATTGGGTGCTTTTTTGTGGGCTCGTAGCTCAGTTGGGAGAGCGTTCGGTTCGCATCCGAAAGGTCGAGGGTTCGACTCCCTTCGAGTCCATAAAACGCCGTATCGTATTAAGCGATACGGCGTTTCTTTTTGTCTTTCTTTGCAAAATCGTGCATCATTCGTCTTAACAGCGCAAAATCGCGTGTGCAGCATTTTTAGGCACAATGCTTATGGTTTCACCTGCTGTTTTGTCTAAAACGACGATTCCGGCATTTGATGTACAACGCCCAACTTTTTGAGGATTTTGCAACTTATTTTTCTGATTTTTGCCTCGTCCAGCCGATGCTGCGTGACGCTTGAACTCCTCAAATTCGTCCAGCGGTACATTGAGAACGATCTCGATATTATAGTCGCGTCCGACACGCACTTCTTTGATAAACTGTTTCAAAATAGCCTGACGCCTTTCAAAACTGGCTCCCTTATAGGTGCTTGCCCATGTGAATAAATCACTGCAATTACGTTCAGCCTTCTGGTTCTGCTCCTCGATCTCCTTCAACTTCTTTTCCGAGTCTGCCAGATTGGTCTGTGCGGTAAGCAGTGCTTCCTTGTTTTCATTGACCATCTGCTGGATCATCTCGCGGTCGAGTCCGCTTGTTCCTTGGATGACACGAATCATTTCCTTTTTTAACGCATCCTGTTCGTCAACCTTGGTCTGGACTTCCTCTTTCCAACGAGTTGCTTCCTTTTTGGCAGCATCCAAATCTTTACGCCGCATTTCTTCCAGAAGATTGCTCTTGGAGCACTCCAGAATTTCTTCAAACTTCATGCACACGATGCTTTCTACAACTGCGTCCAGTGTCGTCACACCATAACCGGACTGTCCATCGCACTGCCCCGGATGCCGAACATTAAAGTTGCAGCTATAACGATAACGCTTTTCTTTTACGACAGTACCATCTGCCCGAAGCCGAGTGCGTCCGCTGCTGGTAATATTCAAACGATTGCCGCAGTGGGCACAGAACACTTTACCACAAAGCAAAGCATGAGGACTGTACGAATCTGCGTCCTCACCCTTTTCTCTGCGGCGGGCATCCCGCAGTTCCTGAGCTTTTTCAAATACTTCCGGCTCGATGATCCGCAACTCAGGGCATTCTTTTTCAACGTTGCCATTGATAAGATAACCCGTGTATCCTTTGTTACGAATCATCCTGCCAATCGTAATATTAGGGATGTTCTTTCCATTGCGCCCCATAATATTGTGTTCGACAAGATAGTTGCAGATCCGTTTTGCGCCGTATCCCTCATAAACATACTTCTGAAAGATCAGTCGCACCACGGCGGCTTCTTCCTCGTTGATTTCCAAATCGCAGACAGCTTGGTTCTTTTTGTTCAAGCGGCCTTTCTGGACACGCTTGTAACCAAAAGCTACAATGCCGCCAGTGTAGTGACCTTCTTCCGTAAGCTGTTCTATACGGGTGCGAGTACGGATAGAGGTCTTGATGCTCTCGCCGGATGCTTGCCAGTAGCGGATATAGTTCATCAGCTTATCGACATGGGAATCAAAACGCTGCTGACCTTCATTTACGCTCCAGACCTCGACCCCTTGCTTCGTGAACCATTCCACGATAAAGGGCGTTTCGTCGTCACGCCGACCCAGACGGTCAAACATGAACACCAGCAGAACATCAAACTCTCCGGCAGCAGCCGCCTGCTGAAGCAGTTGGAGCTGATCGCGGTCTTTTGCAGATTTCTTAAAACCGGAAACGCCTTTTTCGGAAAACTCCTTGACGATTTCCCAGCCCTGCCGTTCTGCAAATTCGTGGCAGGCTTCTTTTTGCATGGGTATGTCATCCTTTTCGACCTGTCCAATGGTCGAAACACGGTATAAGGTATATACACGTTTTTTCATCGTTGTTACTCCTTATGTAAAACTAAAACAACGATACTGTGCGCACACTCGTTTGTTTGAATTGGTTGCTGCATCAACTGTACCATTATTTTAGTGCTGGACTATCCTTGTTGCAAGGATGTCGGTTCAACTGCAATTCTTGGCTTCTTCGCAGAGGGTATCATGAATCAGTTTCTGAAGAACCTCCATGCTGTCACCATCTTCTGCATAAGTGATTTTCACTTTGCAGCCATTAACGATATACGAATCCTGCGACACAGGAATCACATTCATATTGGTCATATCTAGCCCTTCTTTCAAAAGTAGCGATAGCGCGATATAATTATGTAATAAGAGGCACCCACAGCTTGCAGGTGCCTCTTGGCAGAGAAAATATGTTTTAGAACTTCATCGGCAGAGCGTCCTTGCGGCCTTTGCCGTTGTAAGCCATGTAGATGGGAAAAACGTATTTCTTCCATCCAGGCAGCTTTGCAGGGTTATCCCTGCCAACACGGTAAATCTCCATGGGATGGACGCTGCCAAGCGCACGAACCAGCCGTTCCTCGCTGAACTCGCCGTGATACAACTCCACAAAGTGCATCATGCCACGCAGGACAGATGCACGGAATGAATCGGGCTTGCCATCCCACGCAGCCACGATCAACCGCAGGGATTCGCAGTAGATCTTTTCGCCCATCTCGTTATACAGCTTGAGCGCGGTGCCCACGCAGCTGATGCGGTAGTCGCTCAACTGCAAACTGTCATAGTTGAATGCCAGCCCCACCCGGTTGGTAGCAGCGAGAAATTCTTTGGAAGGAGCATCATCGCCCGCAACCTTTGCTCGCAGCTTGATGCCCGCAGACAAAGGGGCAGAATGGCCGTTCTGCTCGGCAAAGAGCAGGGCTTCCTGCTGTATGGTCATACCGGTGTAGACCTTGCAGAGAATCGGCAAGGCTCTGCCGCCGTTACGAAGGATGCGCGCTTCGATGGTGTGCTGGCCATCCACCACATAATACTTGCCGTTGCGGAAGCTGATCTTCGGCTCATTCGCAACGTATTCGTTGAAGTCAGCAGCAATCAGTTCCACCCGCTTGCGCTGCACACCCCGCTGGTAGATTTCACGGGGGTAGATCAGCTTACTGCTGTGAATCACCCTCATTTGGTAAGGCGGGGTGATATTGAAGGAAGCTGCAAAATTTTCAGTGTCATTCTTCAGGCGCATCTGATTTCCTCCTTAATTCGCCAAATGTATTTTTCAGCTTCGGTCAAAATCTCACTCACTTGCTTCTTACGCTTCGGGCTGGTAAGCAAGCTGGGATTAAAGGTGAAGCTGTATTCAAGCCGCTGGATCATTGCATGAACAGCGGATTGCAGTTCGGTGTATAACATCATTTCTTCGACTGTTCCTGCATCCTCAAAATCGGATTTGATAGGAGTGTAGGGATAGACAGGCGGCTTACCGTCAACTACTTCTGGCGGTGCGTAAGCCGCCGTAGAACGGATGATCGGTTTGAGCTTTTGGATACTCCCCATCGGGTTCAGTGCAAGACTAATTTTTACAGCATCATCGACCCGCCCCATCTCTTCTGGGGTGAGGTGTCCGACAAATCTTTTGACACGGCTTTTGTCGATGGTGAAGATTTGCTCAGCCTGAACGATGGACGGCTCCAGCCCTTCCGGTTCCACCAGACAATGCGTTGGTTGCGTAGCTTTCTTTTCTGTCTTACTTGTCAAAGTCGCAACGATCAATGTCGGTGAGCAGGAGTTTCCCACATCGTTTTGCAGGATGACCGCTGGACGGGTTCCGCTTTGTTCGGAACCTGTGCGGTTGTCAAGTCGAACGAAGTAGATGTCTCCGCGTTGGAATTTCAAAGTAGATTCCAAATTGCGAAACCTCCGTTTGGATATGTAAGAAACCCGCTGCACCTCCTAGGCAGCGGGCTTCTGTTGAAGTATGGGAGCAATTCTTTTTATACGATACACATCACTTCCTCCGATGATTGAAATGAAGCACCAGCATCAGCGGTGCATTACAACATAATCGTAACCGCGCCGGGTCTGACAGACAGTGCAAGTGTCCATACTGTTGTCTGCACTCGGCACGATAGCAATTTTGAAAGCTTTGGCTTCTACGAAATGTCGCAGACAGGTTGCACAGAGGGTTCGGATGGACTTGATCATTTCCGGGGTCAGTTCCATCTCCTCGTAAATCTCCTGTTCGCGCACCGTAGGATTCAACTCGTCCATTTGAGTAGTCCTCCGTGTTAGTAAAGGTGATTAGCGGATAAATATGTAAAAGAACAGGAGTGACCGGAGATCGAAAACAGCATCCGGTCACTCCTGATAAAATATGTTAAGGTCTCGCATATTCGCCCTCGGCTCCCTGCGAGTGGGGAATCGTTCGGCAGCGGACTTGTACCGCTTCATTGGCATTTCAGCCACCCCGCCTACATTCTGACCGGGCCGCGAATTACGGAAGTATCATTATCGAAGTACCAAACAACTGAACTCTTCAATTTTCAAGGTTCGTGAGTGTGGACGTTTCGCCAGCGGAGAGAGCCACTTTTGAAATTGTCCCCTCACTAGGTAGCCGACGAAAATGGTCATTTCGCACCCTCAAAATCGAAGTTCTTCAAAAACTTAGTGATTCGTGCAATTCGCTTACTAATGTTTTGGTGAGCAATTCGATAGACTTTCGATAATTCAACAACACTATATCCTTCGTATGCGTACAACGTGATAATTTCCAAATCCTCTTTTTTCAGATGTTCAAGTGCAGTAAGTAGACGTTCGTCCTCGATTTCCCCAATCCATGCAAAGCTGCTTTTGGTTTCGTGATATGTATCCACTATGGTTGTTGCTTCCATATATTTCTGCATTAGAGGTGATGTTTCATCCTCACTGCATTCAAACGATGAATTTGAAAGTTCCTGCGTTCGCTCAATGCAGGTACGTTCGGAATTGAACTGCTGGCGGTCATAGTCGTACATCTTCTGGATGGCATCTTCCGTCATTCCCGCAGCCGCGTACTCAATGCGCAGCTTTTCCCAGTGTGCTTCAAACTTCTTCAACTCATAGCCCTTATTAAAAGACATCGTAAACCTCCAAATTTTCGATAAGTCGTAAAAAGTCGAAAATTTGGAAGGCTACGGATATTTCGCCGCTTGGGGCATCCATGAAAAACGGACAAACATAAAGCCTGCTCCTTTTTACGGGAGCAGGCTACCTGAAGGCTAAAAAAATAGCCGGACAACCAACTAACAGAGCGGTTCTAAAGCAGAATCACTCTATCAGCTGTTGCCCGGCTATTTGGTGCGCGTTTCATACATTGCCTTGCGGCAATGGCCCGTTGCTCGGTGACGAACAGTCCATATTCAGGGTGCAATGCACCCGATTTTTAAAATTGTGTTTTGCCTATAAAGCAATCAACGCCTGCGATAGGCTAAATCAACCGTTGCTACGTTGCCGCACTTGAGGCACTTTATGCGGATAGTGCCTGAACAGCTCTCATCTTTTTGGTAGAGCTTGTGTCCGCAAACGGGGCAAAACCTCCAGCCGATGCTGAATTGTGCCTGCTGTATATTGCTCAACGGTTTATTTTTAAAAGAACGATTATTTGACTGAATCATGTTTATTCTCCAAATCGGATGATGTCCAATGGATGGCAGTGGATGGGTTTGCCTTTTATAACCTGCATCTGCTGTAGTCTGATCCTGATAGCAGACCACGATACTCCCATCCGCGCAGCCATCTCCAGAATTTTTTCATAGTTCGGGTCAGATTCGGATTTGTATAGGATTCCATTCGGCAGGCGCAGCGCTGCTCGTTCTATTTCGGCGTTGACCAGAAATGTTGGCATCAGCAGCTCTGCCGCAAGGGTATTTGCCTGCCATTCCTCCCATGAGGGTTGTCCGTTTCGTTCCCGATAGGCAATGTGCCCACGGCACTTGACTGCTTTTCCATAGTCGTTCGGAAACAGGTCAGCCAGAATATGGTGTGCCGCCTCATGCGCTATCGTGAAATTCCGGCATCCGGTGCAGCTGTCTGCCGCAAGGGCAGAATCGATCACAACGTCCTTCGGCATGAATATCTCTACAAGCTTTGTACCATCCCCTAAAGTTACGGTAAAACCGCATCTTTGAAAAACGGTCAGTCCGAGGACGCTGCCATCGCTACATAGCGGTAGCATTTTCACATTCAGCCCAAGAACAGCGCTTGCAAGCCGTTCAGGGTCAATGGGTTCCGGGGCATCTTTGCTGATCCCGAAGCGGGTATAGTACTGGTCGATATACTTACCCGCTATGCGCGAAAGATCTGCGCGGGATAAGTACCTTGCCATTACGAAACACGGCTTTCCGGCACGGAGCAGTAGGCTTCCACGAACCACTTGCCCTGTTCAAGCCAGAGATTCCGCTTCTGCCCGCAGATCATGCAGGTGAAGCACTGCCCCTTCCCGCCAAGGCGCGATGTGCCACGCCTGACAGCCAAAACACGGTCGATTCCATAGATATGGCTTTTGTCGTAGTTGATGGCAAGAGGGCGGATCTTGCCATCAGGTGTAAAGCGAACGTCCACTTCAACGTATCTCTTTTCACGGTGAAGCTTGTTGTCATCACGCATCGAGGGACCTCCTTCTCCTTTTTTAGGTTGTTTTTACGGTGGTTTAATTTGGATTTTTTACACCAAATTGGTGTTTACGACTTGATTATACTGCGATTGGTTTTAGTTGTCAACTACAAATTTACGAAAATATTTTCGAAGTCCTGTCGATTTTGCTTAAACCACGCACCACAACGCAAGTCACAACCGTTAGTGTTCCTTCACCCCCATTTTCTCCTTAACCTTGTCCGGCACATCGATCAGACCAAAGCGGTAGAACATCCCATAGATATACGACACGCCCCTGATATCTCCCAGCGCCTTGGGTCTGTCCACTACCTCTCCGATTTTACCGATATTGTGATACGCTAGCATCACAGAACTCCAAGCAAGGCTCTTGCTGTCCTCTCTGCGGTCGATCCACAACTCCTTGGTGAATTCATCTTCCCTGCCCTTCTTCAGCTTGTAAGTAAAGGGCAAGCCGGACAGAGTCTTGAACTTATATCCCCGAAAAGCCACTACGCACTTCCAGAGGTTTTCTTCGCAAGGGTCCTTCTTCAGCACAACCACAGCTCGGTAGTGACGCTGCCGCTCTGCCCCGGCACTGATATTCGCCGCTTCAGCTTCCTCCGGGAAGTACACGCCTTTCTCATACGGCAGATAAGAGGTCACAGAGGGACGGGACAGCCGTAAGGCAGACATTGTGGAGGTGACAGAAGCAGAATAGCTTTGTGTTTCTCTGAAGGCATTAAAGGTTCGTTGGACGAGCTTTGCCGTATCCGACTCGTAGATCCCGGCTGTGATAAGCAGCTTTCTCACCTTGATGGGGTTGAGGGACAGTGCATCTGCGATGGATTGCAGGCTCATTTTGTCCGCATAAAGATCAGCAGCCGCTTCCATCTGCTGTGCTAGGTTCTTGGATGCACTATACTCTGGCTTTGTTGGCTTCCGCCCACCGCCGGGCTTGCGTGTGTTACCCAATTATTTTCACCTCTCTTTTAAATTCGTCACAAACTATATATCATGCTCAAGAATATGCCGTGTGAACTTCTGGAGTTCAGTCCACACGGCGTATTCCTTTATTTCAGTTTTTTGAGGACATCATCTGCCGTCATGCCGGATGCAAGCAGCTTCTTCAGCACAGCTTCGGTCTCGACCTTCTTAGCAACTTCGGCAACCTTCTTAGCCTCCAGCTTTGCGATTTCTTTTTCGGTCTGCTTGATCTCCGCCTTCTGCGGCTTTAACCCTTCACGCAGAGACTTGATGCCCTGCTTCAGCTCTTCGATCTGGGCGACAGTCTTGGAAAGACCTTCTTCGAGCATTGCCTTGTCTTTCTGCAACTTTGCGATCTGAGCATCGAAGTCGGTCTTTGTGTGATTCTTGCCTCCTTTAGTTCTGGGCATATGAGATGATACCTCGAGTTTATGTATTGTGGTCAGTATAGCACTGGGGGCAAGATGGCTATTGATATCACTGCGACCAGCCACCCTTATCGTAAGTACTCGTCAGTAATTACTAACGTTGCCATGAAGAAAAGAAGGCTTGTAGCAGCTGTATGGTAATAATTTTTATAACCAAAACCTCCGTGGGCAATATCATTGCGTAAGTTCA
>OHCB01000748.1_pt1 | contig 11291 bp, 12 predicted proteins | sample 1577501 | NCBI WGS metagenome assembly OHCB01 (sample SAMEA3879582, study PRJEB24766) | human gut metagenome | biome: human-associated habitat; feature: feces | place: USA | collected 1985/1987
CGGCCATCTATAACAGCGCCTACGTCAAGGGCATCGCGAACCTCTATGAGTTTGACGTCGGCCCCCAGTCCGGCTGGATGTACAAGGTCAACGGCTGGTTCCCGAACTACGGCTGCTCGCGCTACACGGTGCAGCAGGGCGACGAGATCTGCTGGATGTATACCTGCGTGGGTCTGGGAGAGGACATCGGCGGCGGCTACGCCATGGGCGGCTGACCGCGCAATTTGATGAACTGATTGATGAAAGGAGAGAGCACATGAACCGGCGCGACGCCTTTTCCGACTGTCACCCGGCGGTGAATTTTCTATACTATGCGCTGGTGCTCGTGCTCTCGATGAGCCTGATGCAGCCGGTGTGTCTCGCGATCTCGCTGCTGTGCGCATCGTGGTATCTCCTGCGCCTGCAGGGGTGGGACGCGCTGTGGCAGAAGCTGCGCTGGCTGCTGCCGGTCATGGCGCTCGCGGCGGTGATGAACCCGGCCTTGCCGCCGTCGGTACCGGCCACAAGGCCTGCCTGCTGGAAGTTGGAGGCAATGGCCAGCACCGTGCCGCAGCAGAAGCCGCCCAGCCACAGCTGCCTGCGCTGGGCCTTCTTCTCCGCAGGGGAGATCTGGGGCCGGTCCTTCTTGAAGCCGCTTGAGACGGCCAGAACCACCAGCAGGGACAGCACGGCGATGTAATACCGGGTGCCGTTGAAGGTAAACGCGCCCATGGCGTCGGCGCAGACGTCCTGGGCCACAAAGGCCGTGCCCCAGATAAAGGCCGCCAGAATGGGGAATACCACCTGGCGAAGCTGATTGTTTTTCATACGAATGCTCTCTCTCTTTCTTCTTATGCTTGCGGGCCGTCCTCGCCCCCGGCCGGGGCGTCGACGTGCCAATGAAACTTCTTTTCGGTGCCGGACAGCAGCCGCTGGATGTTGCCCCGGTGGCACCAGATCACAAGAGCCGCCACCGCCGCAGACAGGACGGTATACAGCCAATTGTGGCCCATCAGCAGGAACACTGACACCGGCATGCTGGCCGTGGCGGCCACGGAGCCCAGAGACACATAGCGGGTGGTCAGCCACAGCACCGCAAACAGGCCCCAGGCGATCAGGGCCACCCGCCAGTCCAGCAGCAGCACCAGCACGCCGCCAGACAGGATGCCCTTGCCGCCCCGCAGGCCGAAGAACACCGGGAACATATGGCCCAGCTCGCAGCCGATGCCTGCGATCAGCAGGCCCAGGGTCCAGTCGCCCACCACCCAGTGCATCAGGTATCCGCCGATGAGACAGGCCAGAACGGTTTTCCCCATGTCGCAGACGATGACGCACAGGGCGTACCGGGCGCCGTAGGTCCGGTAGAAGTTCGTCAGGCCCGCGTTGCCGCTGCCGTGCTGGCGGACATCGTCCCGGATGATGAAGTGGGAGGTCATCACCGACCCATTGAAGCAGCCCAGCAGATACGACACCAGCAGCGTCAGGGCCACAGTAAATACCACAGACAACTTAGCTATCCTCCTCGCCCTTCTGGCGCACGGTCATGATGATGGGGGTGCCCTCCAGGCCGAACACGCTGCGGATCTGGTTTTCCAGATACCGGCGATAGGAGAAGTGGAAGAGCTTCTTGTCGTTGCAGAACACCACGAAGTGGGGCGGGCGGATGCCCACCTGGGTCATGTAGTAGATCTTCAGCCGGCGGCCCTTGTCCGTGGGGGGCTGGACCCGGGTCTGGGCATCGGCCAGAACAGAGTTGAGCATACCGGTGGTGATGCGCATGGAGGCCTGCTCCCGGACGTAGTTGATCAGCTCAAACAGGCGGCTGACCCGCTGACCGGTCATGGCGGAGATGAACACAATGGGGGCGTAGGGCATATAGCTCAGGTCCCGGCGGATATCCTCCCGCATACGGTCCATGGTCTTGCCGTCCTTTTCCACCAGGTCCCACTTGTTCACCACAATGATGCAGGCCTTTCCGGCATCGTGGGCCAGGCCCGCCACCTTGGTGTCCTGCTCGGTGACGCCGTCCTGGGCGTCGATCATAATGAGGCACACGTCGCTGCGCTCGATGGCCATGGTGGCCCGGAGGACGCTGTATTTCTCGATGGCGTCGTCCACCTTGGACTTCTTTCGCATACCGGCGGTGTCGATGAAGTTATACTTGCCGGTGGCGTTTTCAAAGTAGCTGTCGATGGCGTCCCGGGTGGTGCCGGCCACATCGCTGACGATGACCCGCTGCTCCCCCAGGATCCGGTTGGTGAGGCTGGACTTGCCCACGTTGGGCTTGCCGATGATGGCCACCTGGATCACGTCGCTGTCCTCCTCCTCGTCGGTCTCCGGGGGGAAGTATTGCAGGCAGGCGTCCAGCAGGTCGCCGGTGCCGTGGCCATGGACGGCGGACACGGCGATGGGGTCGCCCAGACCCAGGTTGTAAAACTCATAGAACTCCGGGTCGGCGGGGCCGGTGGAGTCCATCTTGTTCACTGCCAGGACAATGGGCTTCTTGGACCGCTGCAGCATCCCCGCCACCTCCTGGTCGGCGGCGGTCATGCCGGTTTTGATGTCCGTCACCAGGACAATGACGGTGGCGTTGTCGATGGCGATCTGGGCCTGTTGGCGCATGAAGGCCAGAATTTGGTTATCCGTGTTGGGCTCGATGCCGCCGGTGTCCACCAGGGTGAACTTCCGGCCGTTCCAGTCGCTTTCACCGTAAATGCGGTCCCGGGTGACGCCGGGGGTGTCCTCCACAATGGAAAGACGCCGCCCGATGATTTTGTTGAACAGCATGGACTTGCCCACGTTGGGCCGGCCCACGATGGCAATCAGGGGCTTGGACATAGGGGGTACCTCCTTTTATTTGGGTATGGCGGTCATTCCGCCGCAAACATGGCGTCCACCAGGGCGAAGCCGTCCTCGTCCACCACCTGGACGGGAACGCCCAGCTCCCGGCTCAGACGCTCCACGGTGTAGTCGTCCAGAAACACGGTTTCGCCATGGCGCATCATGTGGATGGGGATCAGCACCCGGTCCCCCAGGTCCCGGTCCCGCAGCTGGGCGGAGATATCCTGCCCGGTAAGCAGGCCCGCCACGTCGATGGTGTGGCCGAAGAAGTCGTTTTCCACGGCGATGACCTGTCCCCGCAGGCCGGGATAGTCCCCCATGGCCCGCTGCACCAGGCCCCGGAGAAACGGGGCCGCCGCCGTGCCGGTGGCGATGGTGAAAGGGGAGAAGCGCGCAGGCACGTCCACGGTGGCAAGGCCCGCCAGAAAATCGTCCTCCAGGGAGCGCATCAGGCCCACGCCGTTTTCCAGCTGACGGTAGCCCTCGTAATACTCTGCCTGTGGCAGGGGACGGCCCGCCCGCAGATACAGCTCGTCGGCGCAGAAGAAGCGCCGGGTGCCGAAGCGCTCCAGATTCTCCCGGCCGTATTCGTCGGCGATATCGATGATCTCGGCGGCGGTGGCCGCGTCCACGGGCCGGAGCTTAGCCAGGCCCTGGCGGTATTTGGTGATGCCCACCGGCACCAGAGAGCAACTGGAAAACTGCATCTCCGTCAGGTCCCGGAGGGTCCGGCGCAGCTGGTCCCCGTCGTTCCAGCCGGGGCACACCACGATCTGGCCGTTCATCACGATCCCCGCCTTGCAGAAGGCCCGGATATAGTCCAGGGACCGCAGGGCGTTCTTATTCCCCAGCATGGTGCAGTGGAGCTGTGGGTCCGTGGTGTGAACGGACACGTTGATGGGGCTGATGCGCAGGTCGATGATCCGCTGGGCCTCCCGCTCCGTCAGGTTGGTCAGGGTGATATAGTTGCCCTGCAGAAAGCTCAGCCGGGCGTCGTCGTCCTTGAAATACAGGGTCTTTCGCATACCGGGGGGCATCTGGTCCACGAAGCAGAAAATGCAGTGGTTGGCGCAGGAGCGCATTTCGTCCATCAGAACGGTGTCGAAATTCAGGCCCAGGTCCCGGCCCTCGGGCTTGCGCAGGGACACGGTCCGCACGGCGCCGGAGGGCTCCCGCAGCTCCAGGCGGCAGTCGGTATCGTAGCCGTAAAAGCGATAGTCCAGCACGTCGATGATCTCGTGGCCGTTGATGGTCAGCAGCTGCTCCCCGGCGGCGATTCCGGCCCGCTCTGCCGGGCTGTGCCGGTCCACGGAGGTGATGATGGTGCTCATGTGTTGTTCCTCTTTAGCTCTGGCGGCATAATACCGCAGTTTATCTAAACTATTATACCCAAGTTTTCCCGGTTTTGCAAGACCGATTCCGGTCATTTCTGCCGGGAAAAAATCACCCCTTTTCTTTTGACAAAATATACGCTATAATATGATTTTAGATTGACTTACACCGGGAGGGAATCATATGTCCTCACAGCTGCTTGAGATATTGAACGGCGTGAAAACCATGTCCATTGTGGGCATGTGCAAAAACGCGGGAAAAACCACCATGCTCAACTGGATGCTGCACCATGACCGGCTCCGGGGGACCCTGGGGCTGACGTCCATCGGCCGGGACGGCGAGTCCACCGACGTGGTGACGGGCACGGAGAAGCCCGGCATCTTCGTCCGGGAGGGAACGCTGATCGCCACGGCCCGGGATATGCTGCGGCTGGGCGATGTGACCACGGAGATCCTGGCCACCACCGGCATCCCCACGCCTCTGGGCGAGGTGGTGATCCTCCGGGCCCGCAGCGCCGGAAACGTCCAGCTGGCGGGGCCGTCCATCACCAGCCAGCTGCGGGAGGTGTCCCGGATGTTTTTTGAGCTGGGGGCGGACAAGTCCATCATCGACGGGGCACTGGGCCGGAAATCCCTGGGAGCCCGGGCGGTGGCCGAGGGCGTGGTGCTGTGCACCGGCGCGTCCTATCACATGAGCATGGAAAAGGTGGTGGCGGACACCGCCAACATCTATCGCATCATGAACCTGCCCAAGGCGGAGACTCTGCCGCCGGAGGCGGAGGAGGGCCTGGAAAAGTGCCTGAAGGAGCACGGCGAGGCCCTGGCCCCCGGGGCGCTGACGGACTCCATGGTGGTGCCCCTGCTGCGCAGCGGCGTGCTGCGGGGCGGCCGCCTGGTGGTCAAGGACCCCAGCCGGGTGCTGCTGACGCCGGACACCCTGGATAAGCTCCGGACCCGCCAGGTGCGGCTGGAAACCGCCGAGGCCGCCCGGACCCTGTGCGTCACCATCAACCCCGTGTCCGCCTACGGGTGGAAATTCGACAAGGACGAGTTCATGGCCCGGATGAAGGAGGCCGTGGACGCACCGGTCATCAATGTAAAGGAGGAGCTGGCATGATCCAGATTCGTTTTGAGGAGAGAGAGAAGATCGGCCTGCAATACATCCTGGAGAGCCTGCACGGGTGCAGTCCCTTCGGCCAGGAGCGCATCCGCCGCCTGCGGTACTATACCCCGGACGAGCGGCAGGAGCTGGAGCAGGAGCTGCGCAACGTGGAGCGGGCCGCCGCCCATGCGGAGGAGCTGAAGGACCTGTATGACCAGATCTGCGTGGTGCTGTGCCAGATGAAGGACATCCGGGGTTCCCTGCGCCGGTGCCGGGAGCTGGAGGTGCCGGACCATGTGGAGCTGTTCGAGCTGAAGGGCTATCTCCAGCGGCTGGAGACCCTGCGCCCCCTGTTTGAAAAGCTGCGGGACACGGCGGGCCTGACGGGCCTTGCCTTCCACGATCCGGCGGCGGCCCTGGCCATTCTGGACCCGGAAAACACCCGCAGCCGGGGCTTTTACATTCCCGATGCCGCCACCCCCAGACTCCGGGAGATCCGCTCCGCCAAAAAGCAGGTGGAGGAGCAGCTGTATCGGGCCCAGACCGATGCGGAGAAGGACGACCTGCGGCAGAAGCGGGTGCGCATCTGCGCCGAGGAGGACAGTGAGGAGATGAAGGTCCGCCGCTCCATGGGCGCGGCTCTGGCCCCCATGGCCGACGACCTGCTGGCCGATGCCGACACCGCCGGACGGCTGGACTTCCTGATCCAGAAGGCCCTGTTTGCCCACCGGTTCGGCGGCGTCCGGCCGGAGCTGACCGACACCGCCCTGGAGCTGACGGATATGATCAACCCGGAGCTGTGCGATCTGTTACAGGAGCAGGGCCGGGCCTTTGTGCCGGTGTCCATCTCCCTGGACCGGGGAGCGGCAGTGATCACCGGCGCCAACATGGGCGGCAAGTCCGTGGCCATGAAAACCGTGGCCCTGAACGTGCTGCTGCTGCAGGCGGGCTTCCTGGTCTGCGCCAAAAGCGCCCGGATGCCCCTGTTCTGGAGCGTGCATATGCTGTTTGACGATCTGCAGTCCATCCAGTCGGGCCTGTCCGGCTTCGGCAGCGAGATCGTCCAGTTCCAGAAGGCCCTGGCGGAGGTGGAGCAGGGCTACTCCCTGTTCCTGCTGGACGAGTTCGCCCGGGGCACCAACCCCGACGAGGGAGCCATCATCGTCCAGGCGGTGACCCGGTATCTCAACGACGTCAACGCCATCTCCCTGCTGACCACCCACTATGACAAGGTGGCCGAGCACGCCCGGGTCCACTATCAGATCATCGGCCTGCGGGACGTGGACCCCGAGCAGATCCGCCGGGAGCTGGCCGCCACCAACGAGGACGGCGTGGCCGTTATCGCCCGGCACATGAACTATGGCCTGTACCGGGTGGAGGGCCGGTCCGACTGCCCCCGGGACGCCCTGAACATCTGCCGGATGCTGTCGCTGAAGCCGGAGATTCTGGAGAAAATCGAACAGAGCTATTGACGCCTTCACAGGGGGAAATGTCCGCGCACGGCGGACATTTCCCCTTGTGCGTTCTGTCGCCCCCGGCGTTTATTCAGGAGAAACGGAGTGCGAAATTTTGTCAGATGTGCAAAAAAGTTATTGTGATTTCTGTCACAAATTCTATTGACAAATTCGAGGCCATCGCGATATAATGGGTGCAACAGAAGTTCATACTACAATCAATAGAGGCGCGGGCGACAGGGTACTGCTTCGCAGGGGACAGACATCCGGTATAACCGGAGCAGGAAGGGGCCGCCCGCCGAAAGGACAATGCCGGTCTGTGACCTTGCCCTTGGGGACGTCTGCGTAAGCGGCGTTACTGTCATGTTATCGTGTTTGTAACATGGAGCGCTATTGGTCAATGACCTTGACCGATAGCGCTCTTTTTATGCCCGAAGGAGCGCCGGAGAGAAGGAAGGCCTGTTTGCAGCACGGCTTCTGTTGAAGGCGATCCCAAAAAATCTGAAGGAGGAAAATACTTATGGAAAAGATGACTTCTCTGCTGCGTCTGCGTATGAGCGCCAAGGATGCTCATTACGGCGGAAACCTGGTGGACGGCGCACACATGGTGCACCTGTTCGGCGACGTGGCCACCGAGCTGCTGATCAAGTGCGACGGCGACGAGGGCCTGTTCTGTGCCTATGACAACGTGGAGTTCCTGGCTCCCGTGTACGCCGGCGACTACATCGAGGCTTATGGCGAGATCGAGAAGGTCGGCAACACCTCCCGCACCATGAAGTTCGAGGCCCGCAAGGTCATCGTGTCCCGTCCCGACATCAGCGCTTCCGCTGCCGACGTTCTGGAAGAGCCCATCGTGGTCTGCCGCGCCCACGGCACCTGCGTGACTCCCAAGGACTGCCAGCGCAAGAAGATCGAGAAGTAAGGGAGCGGCAGAAATGGAAAAGCTGATTATCACCGCTGCTATCTGCGGCGCCGAGGTCACCAAGGCGCAGAATCCCGCCGTACCCTACACCGTGGAGGAGATGGTCCGCGAGGCCAAGTCCGCCTACGAGGCCGGCGCCGCCATTCTGCACATCCATGTCCGCGAGGACGACGGCACCCCCACCCAGGACCGCGAGCGCTTCCGGGTGGTCATGGACGCCATCCGCAAGGAGCTGCCCGACGTCATCATGATCCCCTCCACCGGCGGCGCCACCGGCATGTCCCCCGAGGAGCGTCTGCAGCCCACCGAGCTGTTCCCCGAGATGGCCACGCTGGACTGCGGCACCTGCAACTTCGGCGACGAGGTGTTCGACAACACCATGCCCACCATGCGCGCCTTCGGCAAGCGCATGCTGGAGAACAGCATCAAGCCCGAGTACGAGTGCTTCGAGCTGGGCCACATCGACACCATCCTTGGCATGGCCAAGAAGGGTGAGGTGCCTGCCCATCCCATGCAGTTCAACTTCGTCCTGGGCGTCCACGGCTGCACTCCCGCCACCGTGGAGAACCTGGCTTTCTTCGCCAGCAAGATCCCTGCCGGTTCCACCTGGACCGTGTCCGGCGTGGGCCGGGCCGCCTGGACCATGGCGGCCGCTGCCATCGCCATGGGCGGCAACGTCCGCGTTGGCTTCGAGGACAACATCTATCTGGGCAAGGGCCAGAAGGCCGCGTCCAACGGCGAGCTGGTGGCCAAGGTGGTCCGCATCGCCAAGGAGCTGGGCCGCGAGATCGCCAACCCCGCCGAGGCCCGCGAGATCCTGAGCCTCAAGCCCCTGCAGTAACCCGACAAACAATTAAGAGAAATATATTAGGAGGATTTTTACAATGGCTGAACTGAAAGGCAACAAGTACGGTACCCATCGCGTTATCGAGCCCAAGGGCGTTCTGACCCAGGCTGCTTGGAAGGTCGACAACGACATGTCCAAGGTCTATTCCAACGAGATCGTCTGCGACGTCACCTCCCTGAACATCGACTCCGCTTCTTTCACCCAGATCTCCGAGGCCTGCGGCGGCGACTGCTACGAGTGCGATTGCGCTCGGTGCTGTGTCGCCCGTGTTCGCGAGCTTGCCGGCGGTCGTATCTGCTTGCTTGCCGCTGCTCGAGTTCGCCTGCTTGGTGGAGCTTGGCGGGGTATTTTTGCTGTGCTTTGCTGCGTCCGCAGCGCGTGGACATCAAGGGACGGATCACAAACACCGATCGGATCAAATTAAGGAGGAACCCTTCATGAACGCAGATGTTGTTATCGTCGGCGCCGGCCCTGCCGGTATTTTCACGGCGCTGGAGCTGCTGCGCCGCGGCGCTCCGGAGAAGATCGTCATGATCGAGCAGGGACAGGCCATTGAAAATCGCCGCTGCCCGAAAGCCAAGACCGGCAAGTGCATGAACTGCAAGCCGTACTGCCACATCACGACCGGCTTTTCCGGCGCAGGCGCTTTCTCCGACGGCAAGCTCTCCCTCTCCCACGAGGTCGGCGGCGATCTGCCGTCGCTCATTGGTGAGAATGTCGCTCAGGAGGCTATCGACTACACCGACAAGATCTATCTTGAATTCGGCGCAGACGAAAAGATTGAGGGCGTCAGCGACCCCGAGGCGGTCAAGGAGATAAGGAAGAGAGCCATTCAGACCGGTTTGAAGCTCGTCGACTGCCCCATCCGCCACCTCGGCACCGAGAAGGCAAGGGATCTTTACTACGCCATCGAGCAGTATCTGCTCAAAAACGGCGTTGAGATGATGTTCGGCTTCGAGTGCCTTGACGTTATCATGGAGGGCAGCACCTGCAAGGGCGTATGCATCACCAACGGCAAGGTCGATTATGAGGTGTACGCCGACAATACCGTTATCGCCGCCGGCAGGAGAGGCGCCGACTGGCTCGAAGCAAAGTGCGCCGAGCACAATATCGCCCACCAGCCCGGCACGGTCGATATCGGCGTCAGGGTCGAGGTACGCAACGAGATAATGGAGACGATAAACGAGGTGCTTTACGAATCAAAGCTCATCGGCTATCCCCTCCCGTTCAAGAATAAGGTTCGTACCTTCTGCCAGAATCCCGGCGGATTCGTCAGCCAGGAGAATTACGACAACGACCTCGCCGTCGTCAACGGTCATTCATATAAGGATCTCAAATCCGACAACACCAACCTCGCTATCCTATGCTCGCACAACTTCAACGAGCCGTTCAATCAGCCCATTTCCTACGCTCAGAAGGTAGGCGAGCTGACGAATATGCTCGGCGCGGGTCACATTCTCGTGCAGCGCTTCGGCGATATCCTCGACGGCAAGCGCACCTGGCAGAAAGAGCTTTCTCAGAGCAACGTGCGCCCGACGCTCGTTGACGCCGTCGCAGGCGATATCACCGCCGCCATGCCCTACAGAGCGATGATGAATATCATCAACTTCATCCAGGCGGTCGACCATGTCGTGCCCGGCTTTGCTTCGAGAGAGACTCTGCTCTATTCCCCCGAGCTGAAATTCTACAGCAACAGGGTCAAGATGGATAAGGACTTCAACACAAGCGTTGCGGGTCTCCACTGCCTCGGCGACTCCAGCGGCTGGACAAGAGGCCTGATGATGGCCTCCGTCATGGGCGTGCTCATGGGCAGGCATCTTGCCGAAAAAGGCTGATAATCAATTTCATAAATATGCTGCCTGACACAAAGGGCTTTTGCCCTGACTGAAAGGTGCGGTAATTCGTTTGATACGCAAAAGCTGTACCTTTCTGTGCAAAGGTACAGCTTTTATTATTAGGAGGTAATTTAATGCAAACAAGAGTAGCTGTCATGTCCGCAATAGTGGAGAATACCGACTCGGTCGAGAAGCTCAACGAGCTGCTGCATCAATACGGCGAATTCATCATCGGCAGAATGGGTCTGCCCTACAAGACGAGAAAGATAAACATCGTCTCGATAGCCCTCGATGCGCCGCAGGATACGATATCCTCTCTCGCCGGCAAGCTCGGCAACCTGCCCGGAGTGAGCGTCAAGACCGCTTATTCCAACGTGAGCAGCGATGAATGAGCTGCTCCTAAGGCTTAGCCGCACACATTCGCTCACGCTCGGGGAATACGAGCGTCTGATAGTCGAGCGCAGCCCCCTCCTCGCCGAGGAAGCTGCCGCCCTTGCGTTCGAAGCACGCCGCGGCGTCTACGGCGACAGGGTCTATATCCGCGGGCTTATCGAGGTCGGCAATTATTGCCGCAACGACTGCCTATACTGCGGCATCCGCCGCTCAAACAGCCGCTGCGAGCGCTATATCCTTACCGAGGAGGAGATATACGCCTGCTGCCGCGAGGGGTATTCGCTCGGCTTTCGCACCTTTGTGCTCCAGGGCGGCGAGGGGATATTTCCCGCTGACAAGGTCTGCCGCATCGTCGCACGGATAAAGCGTGAATTCCCCGACTGCGCCGTTACGCTGTCTCTCGGCGAATTCCCCCGTGAGGAATATCAAAGAATGTTCGACTCGGGCGCAGATCGCTATCTGCTGCGGCACGAAACGGCGGACAAAGCGCATTACGAGCGCCTGCACCCGCCCGAAATGTCATTTGATAATCGAATGCGCTGCCTGCGCGATCTGAAGGAAATTGGCTTCCAGGTCGGCTGCGGTTT
>OHCB01000750.1_pt1 | contig 11251 bp, 10 predicted proteins | sample 1577501 | NCBI WGS metagenome assembly OHCB01 (sample SAMEA3879582, study PRJEB24766) | human gut metagenome | biome: human-associated habitat; feature: feces | place: USA | collected 1985/1987
AACGCCTTGCACGTGGCGTATAGAGCTGCTAAGGACAAGGTAGAGCAGGCGACAACTGTTGCTGAGGTTGATGCTGTTACTCTTAACCTCTAAAATGGCTCAAATCCTTGCTGTGCCTGCGCTTGCAACATGTCAAAACAATGTTTGGCAACGTGCAACACGTTAGCAACATCAAATTCTAGCAGCGGCAAGGCTTAACAGCGCCAGTGCCTACCGGATAAGCAACACGTTAGCAACACAGCCTATATCATATCAATAGCCTTTTTAAGCTCGTGCAGCGATTTGTGCGTATACACTCCTTTTGTCACGCCCTGGCTGGCGTGGCCTAAGATACGCTTGACGGCAGTTTCGTTAGCTCTGGCATTGTCGAGCATCGTGGCACAAGTATGGCGACACTCATGCGGCGTATGGTGGCAATTAGTCGCGTCCATGACCTTGTCAAACAGCCGCCTGTAGGTGTGGTAGGAGAGCTGGCCAGCCTTGTCATCAGCTATGAGCGTACGGCCGTCCTGCTGCATCCACAGCTTAAAATAGGGGAGCGCCTTGCGGCTTATCGGTACAGCCCTATTGCGGCCAGCCTCAGTCTTGCTGTCACGGACGATAAAGTAACGCTGCTTGAGCTTAACGTCATTTTTCTGGATGGCCAGAAATTCGCCCGGCCGCACGCCGCTGTAACACATCATCACAACACACATCGCCCAGCGTGCCAGTGTATCATCACTGTTAGCCAGCTTTTTAACACGATTGAGCTGGCGGGTAATAAACGGCTTTTTGGGATACCGGACCACCTTTTTGTCTATGTCGATATAGCAGGTTATATCGGTTGTTGCCGGTATGATCTTATACTTTACGGCATACTCGTACATGAGGTGCATCAGCTGGCGGCACTTTTTCTGCGAGGCATAGCCGATATTGCGACGGCTCATGCCGCGGATTACGCCCTGCAGGTCCGCTATATCTAATGTAGCAAACTGACGGCCGTACAGCTCATGGCAATGCTTAAAGGCTGCCTTGTAGTTATTTGCTGTTGATTTTGCTATTTTAGGGTAGCGCTCAGCAGCCATCAGACGATATACCTCAGCAAAGGTTATCGTGGCCGGGGCAAACAGTGACGGATTTTTGTTGTAGTCGACCAAAAACGCCAAAGCGTCCTCATACGTGGCGTACTGGCCGATTATCTTCTGGCGGCCGTCGATGTATTTCCTGACGATGTAGGGGCGGCGTCTGTTGCCGCTGTAGCAGGCTATTGAGCCAAATCCATTAGGTAATTTCATTTTTTTATCATCTCCTATACAGTTAAGTATAGGCCAGAAAGAGAGGTAATTTTTATGGCAGACAAAAATATTTCCAAGGTCGTTTATGGCGGCAAAACATTGATTGACCTGACGGCCGATACTGTCACGGCTGACAAACTGCTGAGTACATACACGGCGCATGACAAGAGCGGTGCCACCATTACCGGTACATGCACGTTTGACGCCGACACCAGCGACGCTACTGCAGCCGTAGCCGAGATTTTGGCAGGCAAGACCGCATACGTCAACGGCAACAAGCTGACCGGCACGATGAAAAACAATGGTGCTGTTACCGGAACCATCAGCAAAAAGGCTGAGGCCTACAGCATCCCTATCGGTTATCACGATGGCAGCGGCAAGGTGAGTATCTCCAGCACCGAGCAGGCCAAGATTATTGCTACTAACATCCGTGCCGGTGTATCTATCTTGGGCGTTACCGGTACAATGAGCGGTACTGAGGGTGCTAAAGCTCAGGCCAAGACTGCTACGCCGTCTACTACGCAGCAGACCATTCTGCCGGACAGCACTGGCGGCTACAATTACCTTACACAGGTAACCGTAGAGCCGATACCGTACACCGAGTCTGACAATGCTGCCGGAGGCACAACCGTAACCATAGCTTAAAGGAGGCCTGTAACATGGCGGTAAACAAGATTATATACAACGGGGAGACACTGGTAGACCTGACCAGTGATACGGTCACCGCCGATGATCTGGCCGTCGGCGTGACCGCTACCGGGGCTGACGGCAAGCCGTTAGTAGGCCTGCTGCCAAAAGTTACCATCGACGCGGAGCTGTCGCTGTTCTCGACAAACCCGGTCCAAAACAAGACCATAACGGCAGCACTGTCCAACCTTGATATCGACATCGCAACAAACGATGAGATTGACAATGCCTTAAACGTTGCAGGCAGCGGGGACCTGCCGACAACTGGCGGTATCGTCCCTATTGCGATGGGCGGCACCGGCGCAACAACAACTGCCGGAGCGCGTACCAATTTGGGGGTGAGCGCTACCGCAGATTTTGCAAACGTAGCATTTAGCGGGGTGTATGATGATTTGACCGGTAGGCCTGCGATACCATCGCAGACCAGCGACCTTGCCAACAACAGCGGCTATATCACAAGCAGCGCGCTCAGCGGTTACGTTAAGTCGGTCAACGGCACAGCTCCTGACAGCTCCGGCAATGTTACGATAAGCGTAAGCGGGGGCGGCAGCAGCAGCAGCAAATCAGTCAGCTCAGGCAGGAGTTAACGACTGCCAAAAACTCGTTGACGAGCTCCAATCAGATAATCGACGAACAAAACGCATCCTTGATGAGCTTATCAGAGAAGCTCAAACAGGAGCAGCGCATGACGCGGCGCATTGAGCGTCAGCGCCTCTTATGGCAGGCTGTTGCCGGCGGCGTGGTTGTATATGCGGTGCTTAAAGAATAGTTTATATTTGGGGCCAACGCTGGGGCCAACGCGCCTAAAAAATCGCTAAAAACAGGGCAAAAAACAGCAAAAATCAACAACTTAAAAACGCTTTTTTTACACACAAAAATACCCCGCAACCTGCATGGTTGCGGGGTTTCTCTCATGGTGATCCAGGAGGGATTCGAACCCCCGACCCACGGCTTAGAAGGCCGTTGCTCTATCCAACTGAGCTACTGAACCATATTAAATTGGAGCGGGCGATGGGAATCGAACCCACAACATCAGCTTGGAAGGCTGAGGTTTTACCACTAAACTACACCCGCATGGTCGGAGTGGCAGGATTCGAACCTGCGACACCCTGCTCCCAAGGCAGGTGCGCTACCAAACTGCGCTACACCCCGAATACAAAAGGTATTATACTATTTAATTAAACAGATGTCAAGAGAAAATATATACTTTGTTAATCATAAAGCAGAAGAAAAATATTTGAAATCATATTTTCCTTCTGCCTGAAAGATTGTTTATTTCAGCAGTTCTTCCTTAAGCTCGTAATATTCGCGTGAGAAATAGGGCGTAAGCTGTGCTTCGCGGTGGTCATAGCCAAAGGCGCGTTTGGTGAGCGACAAAATCGGCGGTGCCTGAATGCGTTTGGCAACAGCAAAGCCGGCGAATAACTTCCACCAGCGCTCTAAATCGGCAATCAGTGCAACAGCATCGGGACAGGCTTCGTTAATCGCTTCCTGCGTACAGCCAAGCTCTGCGGCCAGCGTGCCTGCCTTGTACCAGCGCAGGATGTCTGCCGGTGTAGTCTTGTGCCAGTTTTCGATAAAGGCACGCAGCAGATAATCGTGATAAGCGTAAACCAGCGGGTCACCGCCGTTGCCTACTGTCTGCGCGTCAGAAAGCTCGGCGCTGGGGCGGATATTGAAGATAGCCTCGGGGATTACCTCGCGTTTGCAGATTACTTCGTTCAGATAACGGCCTAAGGCATATACCTGATGCTTCCAAAGGTCACCAATCATGGCCATGGCACCGCAGATATCGCCGTAGAAGGTGGCGTAGCCAATGGCCAGCTCTGCTTTGTTGGAGTTGCAGCTGAAGGCGCCGCCGAAGGCTGCTGACGCAGCGGCGATGACACGTGCACCGCGGTCGCGGGCCTGGATATTTTCTTTAATCAGTCCGCTGAGCTGCAGATTGAAGCTGCTGCCGTCTGCCAGATGGGTGATAGGAGTTTCTTCCAGTTGCTTGACAGTCAGCTCATAGCTTTCGCTGATGGGCATTACGGCATAGTTTGCGCCCAATGCCTGCGCCAGCTGCTGCGCGCTGTTGCGCGTGGCAGCGGAGTTGAAGCGTGAAGGCAGGTTGAGCAGCAGGATATTTTCCGGTCCCAGGATATCTGCATACATAACGGCGGTTACGGCGCTGTCGATGCCGCCGGAAAGACCAATAGTCATGCGCTTGATGCCGCATTGCTGCAGAAATTTGGCTGTGCCGTAGCGAAGGGCGCGGTAAACGGATTCCGGTTCCTGGGGAAGCACGGCCGGCGGACAGGTGGGAATGATGCGGTTCGCTTCTGTATCCCAGGTCAATTCCAAAAAGGTGTCCTCATACATGGGCGCGGAGCTAACCAGGCTTCCGTCGCCGTTGTAGGCGGAGCTGCAGCCGTCGTAGGTGAAGATATTCTTGCCGTTGTTCTGGATGCCGACGTTATTGCAGTAGATAAGCGGGATGCCTGCGGTGCGTGCCTGCGCACTGAAAAGGTGGTTGCGCTTACGGTTTTTGCCCAACGTGTAGGGTGAGCAGGAAAGGTTGCATAAAAGCTGTGCTCCGTTGGCTGCCAACGTTTGCGGTACGTTGAGGTGATAGTTTTCCGTCCAGCCGTCCTCGCACAGCATGACGCCGATGCGCAGGCTGGTACCTCGGATAACGATTTCCAAAGGCTGCAGTGCTTCGCTGACGCTTGCACCTTCTTCGGCGCAGAGCTTCTGCAGGCTGTAAAAATGACGGCAGTCATCAAATTCGCGGTAGTTGGGCAGCGATGTCTTGATGAAGAAGCTGCGTCCCTGATAACCGCCGAGCAGCTTACCGTTTTGGCAGGCCAAGGCGGCGTTATATTTGCGCACGCGTCCGTCCTCGTTGAGCTTGCCTGGTTCGGTGGCAACGTTGCCGAAGATAACGCAGATATTTTCGGTGGCAGCGACGATCTTTTCGGCATAATAGGCGCAGTCATCCAAAAAGGTCTGCTGCTCCCAGATGTCGCCGATAAGATAACCCGGCAGTGCCATTTCGGGCAGAAGCAGGATATCGGCCTCAAGGCTGCGTGCTTTTTCAATAGCGTCAATGATTTTCTTATAGTTTACATCAGGACGGCCGGGAGTAATTTCCAGCTGTCCGCAGATAATTTTCAGCTTCAATTTATTGTCCTCACAATTTTATTTGCATTTTACATTACTATAGTGCTATTATAACAGAGATGAAGTAATTTCTCTAGCTTAGAGGGGGTTTTTCCTGATGAAACATAACAAAAAAACTAATGCAGCCCGCCGTCTGGACGAGCTGAAGATAGAATACCGTATTATGGAATATCCGGTGGACGAGGAGCATCTGGATGCTGTGCATGTTGCCGCAGAGGTTGGCATGCCTGCATCACAGGTATTCAAAACACTGGTAGTACGCGGTGACAAGAACGGCATTATGTTTGCCGTAATTCCCGGTGATGGCGAGCTTGATTTAAAGGCGTTGGCCAGAGCCAGCGGCAATAAGCGTGCCGAGCTGGTGCATCTGAAGGAGGTATTGCCGCTGACAGGCTATATTCGCGGCGGCTGTTCACCTTTGGGCGCTAAAAAGAACTACCCTGTATATATGGATGAGACAAGCAATAACTGGCCGGAGATTGCAATCAGCGCCGGTCAGCGCGGTATGCAGATTATTGCAGCGCCTGCTGATTTGCAGCGTGCTACGGCTGCAACGGTGGCACCGCTGATTTTTGCAGAGTAACTCTTGTTCCTTCCTATAAAATGTGCTATTATAATCTTGATAACCTATTTGCACAATTGTGTTTGAAAGAAATACGGCTGTGCTGGCCTGAAGGCGTATGGTTAACGCTGATGGCAGTATGACGTCAAAATTTAAAGAAGAAAGTAGGTTGAATATATGTTATATGTTAGTACAAGAGGGAAAACTGATTTGTTTTCCGCTGCACACGCGATAACCCGTGGCTTGGCAGCGGATGGAGGATTGTTTGTACCGCAGAATATTCCTGCGATGCGTATGGTTGATATAAAGGCGATGGAGCGCAAGCCTTATACGGAGCGTGCTGTTGATGTTCTGCTGCAGTATCTTACTGATTTCAGCGAGGACGAGCTGCGCGAATGTGTAAATGCTGCCTACGCGCCGGAAAAATTCGGTGATAATCCTGTGCCTTTGGTACAGGTAAATGATAACACCGGTGTGCTGGAGTTGTGGCATGGCCCGACGTCTGCTTTTAAGGATATGGCCCTGCAGCTTTTGCCGCATCTTTTGACACGTTCTATGCAAAAGACCGGTGAAACGAATAAGGTTGTTATTCTGGTTGCTACCTCCGGTGATACTGGCAAGGCTGCTTTGGAGGGCTTTGCTGATGTTCCGGGTACGCAGATTATTGTTTTTTACCCCAGCGAGGGTGTGAGCGATATCCAGAAGCAGCAGATGATTACCCAGACAGGCAAAAATGTTAAGGTTTTCGGTATTGAGGGTAACTTTGATGATGCTCAGCGCGGTGTGAAGGAAATTTTCGGCAATACTGCGCTCAGTGATGAGCTGGCGAAGAAGGGATATACCTTCTCTTCTGCCAATTCTATTAACTGGGGCCGTCTGGTGCCGCAGATTGTTTACTACTTCAGCGCTTATGTAGATGCTGTGAAGGCAGGCAAGATTACTGCCGGTGACCCGATTAATTTTGTTGTTCCTACCGGCAACTTCGGTGATATTCTGGCAGGCTATTATGCTAAGCTGATGGGCTTGCCGATTGACAGACTGCTGTGTGCATCCAACAGCAATAACGTGCTGACTGATTTTATAAATACCGGTGTTTATGACAGACGCCGTGAGTTCTTTAAAACTGTTTCTCCTTCTATGGATATTCTTGTTTCCAGTAATCTGGAGCGCCTGCTTTACAGCGTGACGGAGCATGATGCTGCACGCGTAGCGGATTATATGAAGCGTTTGAATACCGAAGGTCATTACGAGATTGACAGCGAGGATCTGAAGCAGATTCAAAGCCAATTCTTCGGTGCCTGGGTTGATGAGCTGGAAACGAAGGAGGCTATCGGCCGTATTTATAATGATTACCATTATCTGATGGATACGCATACTGCCGTTGCCTGGCGTGCGATGGAAAAATATCGCTTCTTGACCAGTGATGAAACCTATACCGTGGTGCTGTCTACCGCAAGTCCGTATAAGTTTGCTGACAGCGTGTTGGCTGCGCTTGATGATGCTCAGCCGCAGGGAAGCAATCCTTTTGAGCTGCTGCAAAAGCTGCATGCCGATACCGGTACGGAGATTCCGCCGCGTATGCTGGCGCTGGAGAATTTGCCTGTGCTGCATTCCGAGGTTATTCCTGCGGACAAGATGGAGCTGGCGGTTGTGAAGAATCTGGTGTAATTGTGGCTTGATGTGAAGAATACTTGCGTTGCAGGTATGTTTTCGCTATAATAAAGTCGAAATTTAATATTTATATATGCAAGACTTAGTCTGCCGAACAGCGGACTAAGTCTTTGTCATAAAAGGAGGTATAAAGTGGACTCCAGGAGTGTACTTGAACAGGTGCGCAGCGGCAAGCTGTCGGTGGCTGAGGCGGAACACTATTTTAATCGCAAGGCGTATGAGAATTTAAATTATGCGCGTCTTGATACTTCGCGTGAGCAACGTACGGGCTTTGCGGAGGTGGTTTACTGCAGCGGTAAGCCTGATGCGTATTTGGCAGAGATTTATAAGCGTCTTTTGGCGGAGCAGGGTGAGGTGTTCGGCACGCGGGCAACGCCGGAGCAGTATGAGCTGGTGCGGCGGCAGCTGCCGGATATTGTTTATGACCCGGTGGCGCGGACGCTGAAGCAGGAGCGCCCAGATAAGGAGCGCTGCGGCTGTGTTGTTGTGTGTACTGCGGGTACTGCTGATATTCCTGTAGCGGAGGAGGCGGCGCAGACGGCGGAGTTTTTCGGGACGCATGTGGAGAGGCTTTACGATGTTGGCGTGAGCGGGATTCACCGTCTTTTGGATAAGGTTGATTTGCTGCAGCAAGCAAATTGTGTAGTGACGGCTGCAGGTATGGAGGGTGCGCTGGCGAGTGTTATCGGCGGCCTTGTGCGTAATCCGGTGATTGCGGTGCCGACTTCTGTCGGCTACGGTGCGAGCTTTCATGGGCTGAGTGCGCTGCTGACGATGATTAATTCCTGCGCTAACTGTGTTTCGGTTGTGAATATTGATAATGGATATGGCGCGGGGATTATTGCGACGCAGATTAACAGGCTGGCGTGCAAGTGAGATCCAACCCTTCCGTCTGCTCGTAAAGCTCGCATCCACCTTCCCTTTCAGGGGAGATATATCAGACCTGCGGAAGGCTAAACTTCGCAAATCTGCTTAACTTTATATGCTCCCTGCGTCGCAAGCGACATTAGCACGACCGACAGTTTCTCGCGGCGCGTAGCTTGCGATAAACTGGGTCTTAGCGTCAATGGAGTTGGCATCGCCGTAGGCGATGACTGAGGGTTGTGCTCTGCAATATATTAATTGCTTGTTTAACCTTTTTTGCCTGCCCCTCGGGGAAGGTGCCGAGCGAAGCGAAGTGGAAGGGGGATAATCAAGCCATGTCTTTAATTTTTTATGAGGGAGAACTATTATGCCAAAAGATACAGATTTAGAAATGCAGGCGGAAGCCAAGTTTGCTGTGCTGCAGCAGGAGCTGCGGCGTTTGGGCAGTGTGCTGGTTGCGTTCAGCGGTGGCGTTGATTCGACGTTTTTGCTGCAGGCGGCGCATTTGACTTTGGGCGATAAGGCGCTTGCGGTGACGGCGCGTTCCGGCGTTGTGCCGCAGCGTGATATAGCAGAGGCAGAGGAGTTCTGTCGGAAGCAGGGAATCCGTCATCTTTACTTTGATTTTGATGAGTTGCAGGTGCCGGGGTTTGCCAAAAATCCGCCGGACCGCTGCTATATCTGCAAAAAAACGCTGTTCAGTAATTTCTTGCGCATTGCACAGGAAAACGGTGCTGTGCTTTGCGAAGGCTCGAATATGGATGACCTTGGCGATTACCGCCCTGGTCTGAAGGCTTTGGCGGAGCTTAATGTGCAGAGCCCACTGCGCACTGCAGAGCTGATGAAGGAGGAAATCCGCCTGCTGTCGCATAAGCTGCAGCTGCCGACTTGGGATAAGCCGTCATTTGCTTGTCTTGCTTCGCGCTTTGTTTACGGTGAGCGTATTACAGCGGAGAAGCTGGCGGCGGTGGATAAGGCGGAGCAGCTTTTGTGGGAGCTGGGCTTTAAGCAGTTCCGTGTGCGTGTGCATGGCAGTTTGGCGCGCGTTGAGCTGTTGCCCGAACAGCTGGAGCTGGCAGTGGTGGAGCCGATGCGCAGCACGATTTACAAAGTATTGAAGGCTGCAGGTTTTGCTTATGTGGCACTTGATTTGCAGGGCTATCGTACAGGCAGTATGAATGAAACTTTAAAGCAGGATTAATTTGTACTTATAGCGAATTTTAGCATTAGCCTGCTACAAGTATGCAGGCTTCAAATTAGGAGGAAGATTATGAAAAGCTTATATTTGGAATGTAATGCCGGCATCAGCGGCGATATGCTGGTAGCAGCACTTTTGGATTTAGGCGCGGACAAAGAGGCACTGGATAAGGCTCTGCAGAGTATTCCTGCAAAGGGCTTTGAGTATAAAATCAGCAGAGTGTCTAAAGCAGGCGTTGACTGCTGCGATTTTGATGTTATTTTGGACGAGGAGCATGCTAACCATGACCACGATATGGCCTTTTTGCATGGTAATGGTGATGCTGTAGTGTATAGCCATGAGCATGAACATCATCATGACCACGAGCATGAGCATCACCACCATCACGACGAGGATGACGATGAGTGCGGCTGCCATGAACATGACCACCATCACCATCATCACCACGCCGACGACGTCTTCTCCTCCTGGGGCAAGGAGACGCCGAAGAAGTTCAGCAAGGAAGCTCTTGAGGACATGCTCCACAAGCTGGACAGCGGCGACTACGGCCACATCCTGCGTGCCAAGGGCATCGTGAACGGCGAGGACGGCTGGCTCGAATTCGACTACGTGCCCGAAGAGCATGAGGTCCGCGCGGGCCATCCCGACTATACGGGCCGTCTGTGCGTTATCGGCGCGGAGCTCAAGGAAGACGGCCTTGCAGAACTGTTTGGAGTGTAAGGCATGGATATTCCTGTTTATCTGGTCGCCGGATTCCTCGATTCCGGCAAAACGAGCTTTATCAACGGCATTTTGGAGGACGGCTTCGCCCGCGAGGACAAAACCCTCCTGATCTGCTGTGAAGAGGGCGAGTTGGAATACGAGCAGAAGGCTCTGGACAACGTGACCGTGGTCACAGTGGACGAGGAGACCGCTCTCACCTGTTCCCAGTGCAAGGAATGGGAAAAGCAGTACAAGCCCAAGCAGGTCCTTATTGAGTACAACGGTATGTGGTCCATGGAGCGGCTGTACCGGGAGGTGCTGCCCGCCAACTGGGTGCTCTACCAGATCATGACCTTCGTGCAGGCGCCGACGTTCGAGCTGTTCGTCAAGAACATGGGTCAGCTCATGATGGAAAAGATCACGAACGCGGACATGATCGTCTTCAACCGCTGCGACGACAAGCTCAAAGAGAGCCTGCGCGCGCGCAATCTGCGCATGGTCAACCGCCGCGCGGACATCTACCTTGAGGACAACGACGGCAACAGCGAGGACTACCTGACCGGCGACGAGTGCCCGTTCGACATGACGCCCGACCTCATCGACATTCCCGACGACGACTACGGCGTGTGGTACGTCGACGCGATGGACCATCCCGACCGCTGGGATGGCAAAAAGGTCCACATGAAGCTCATCATGTGCCACTCGAAGAAGTTCCCGGGCATCCACTGCCCCGGCCGCTTCGTGATGACCTGCTGCGAAAACGACATCCAGTTCGTCGGCGTAGTCGCCAAGGGCAAGGACCTCAAGGCGTACAAGAACCGCGACTGGGTGGAGGTCACCGCCACCGTCCGCAAGGAGTATATCGAAGCGTATCAGGGCGAAGGCCCCGTGCTGTATGTGGACAAGATCACCACCTGCGCCAAGCCCGCGCAGGAGGTCGTTTCGTTCTGAGAGAAAAAGGAAGCCATGCGGTGCATGGCTTCCTCGGCAAACGAAAAGCTCCCGCCTTCTGCAAGGGGGGGGCTTTTCCCGTTTTATTCTTCCTCCGGAAAGGGAACAATGAGCCTGCGGCACGGGCGGCAGCAGTATGCCTCCGGCCATTCCCGCTGCGTCAGAGCCGGGTTCCAC
>OHCB01000757.1_pt1 | contig 11163 bp, 9 predicted proteins | sample 1577501 | NCBI WGS metagenome assembly OHCB01 (sample SAMEA3879582, study PRJEB24766) | human gut metagenome | biome: human-associated habitat; feature: feces | place: USA | collected 1985/1987
AACACCATATATATATGTTCTCATAAGTCGTTCAATTGGTCTTTGTTAATTTCGACAGCTATCGCTCTGTCCATGTAAAGAAGCGTAGCAAATCCGCCTTCACCATCAATACTATATGAAATGCTCAAGGCCACGTTTCCATCCTCAAAGGAAGCATTTTTTTTAGAGGGTTTATCAACAACCATACGGCGAGAAACCTGTGGATATTTTCTTACGATGTTTCCTAAGATTGTGTCATAAATGCGCGTTGCATTTCTTTTGCCACATTCGGTTACAAATCCAACATAATGCAGTCTGTTCTTATAAAACATGAATGAACAAGATTCCCATTTATATCCGGCATAGGTGACATCCTCTATATAGAGAACATCGTTGTCTTTATCTTCTTTGCATTTCAAACCATGACTTTGCAGTTTGCTGATAAGCTGCGCCTTCGTGGTCGTACCCAGTTTGCACCCCCAAAATTCATCTTTTATCTGTGCACTGGCTATGATGAAAAAGGTGAATGCAAACAACAGCGAAATAATACGTTTCATCTTATTTTTTCGGGGAGAGTGGTTAAACTTCTAAGTAGGTGGTCAAAAATATTTTTACATTTTGTCAGTAGGCGTTCAAGAATATCCCGAACACCTACTGACACATAAAACAAGGTTCCCTTTATTTTATCGCATTCCATAATTCCTGGCAATACCAGTCTTTTTCAGGTGTCCATACTTCCCGTCCGTCTCCAGTGCGATTGAAAACTCCAGAAGAGAAGCAGACTGCCTTGAAATTATATTGGCCATACATAAATTTGGTCAATCCCGTATTCTGATACCTTGCAAAGATTCCAGGATATTGCTGTTTGATATTGGTGAAGAACACCTGTTTGTTCGGCTCCCCATTTGGCTTGTACTGATGACGGTGTTTGTCGGCCTTATTAAAAAGGAAAACAACTCGGTCTTGAGGAGAGATGAGGCCCTGCATGCTGCATATTTTCTGGGCATACAGATTGCGCTCTTCCTGATTGCTTCCCCAGTCTTGCTCTACAAAAAACACCCAGATTTTCTTATTCATGCACGTACGTATCGCATTGATATAAGTGGGAAATTCCAAACTGGCATGCCCATCAAAATAGTGTTCGCCAGGAGCCTCCAAAATCTGACATAAGGGCCGTCCGATAGAGTCAAGCACCTTGACGAGCATGAAGCTGATAATGTCGGTACCGCCAGGAGCATAGGTACTATAGGCCATATCCTTCAAGCCGGCGCACATTTTTGTGTAATGCTTGTCGGTCTGCGGACGAAAGAGGGCTTCAGGAACAACCTGATAATTATTTTGCTCCAGAAAACGAATCATTCTCAAAAGCGTCAGTGTCTTTCCTGAAGCTGGCGAGCCAAAAAACACCACAATGGGCGTACTCGCGTCTGGAATGGTGACCGTGATGTTATTGACATCATGAATTTCTTCGTCTGTATAGGTATCCTGCAACACCGTACTTTTCTTTTCCGTTCCTCCATTCTCGGAGACAGGCTTGTCATTTACGAGTTTATCAAAATCTGCCATAGTTTCTTTTCTTTACTAAATTAGGATTCGAGATTAAAGCGCATTGTTGCTGCTCTTGCTGCAGAGAAGATTGAAGAATACAAAGGCGGCGATGTCCACCAACAGGGCGATGAAAACCCACCAGATAAATCCATGACCGTCGTATTTGTCTGTCTTCAAGAAATCCTTCCAGACATCGGGCACACTGAGCATTTCCTTGGCCTCAGGCATAGCACCGTCTCGCGTATAACGCTGGCGGTCGTCACCCTTGAACGAAACATACTGTGAATTGGCCTTGATGAAGGCATAGCCGTTGGCCAAATCCTCCGTTGCAGCCTGTATAATGTCGTTGTCAATGCCGTTCATCTTGTTAACATCAGACAAAGCTATTTCGCAATTCTTGATGAGCCCGTCAAGCGTTTTCGACCCCATCATGCGTTTCACCTTATCTATTTCCTTGTCACACTGGGCCCGATAGAGTTTCAACTGGTCGTAAGCCTGCGACTGATAATAGTTTATGGCCGTAAGCCACTGCGAACGGGTATTTCCAACTTGAGCCACTCGCTGGATTTTTCGATCACCTCGTCCGCCTTCAAAGAGGATGCGGTCCATCTCCACAAGGATTGTTTCAAAACGAGGCCCTATTCCGATGGCGCTGGGGTTGTCTATCTCTGCCACCAGACGCAATATCAAGGCATCGACAGCATCCTTCTTGCCATTGTACTTGTCTTCGATTTTCTTGATTTCAACATTGTTGTCCTTGAGTCCTTGAAGATAGCCCTGCGTGCGCGTCAGGTCTGACTTGACAAATTCCTTGATTGAAGCCCGATAGAGAAGCGTATGCGTGTTTGTTGGAAGACTAATCATCAGCCAAAACACAACCAAGCCGATAAAGCCAAACAACAAATGGCCCCCTCGACTAAGGAAAAGACCTTGTCCGAAATCGCCATACTTGTCAAATCCCTTGATAAAATAGGAAAAGCTCAAGGAGGCAATGATGTAAAAGACAACGGCAATCAACCAGGCTCCAGCGATGGTGATTGACGGTTGCCAAATGAAGAGGGATTCTGCTGTCCAATAACAACTGAAACCTGCCAGGCCGATAAAGCCGACGGCTAAAATGATGGATTTGAGATTTAATGCTTTCATCTTTCTGATGTGTTAATGTGATATAATATATAAATTGTTTCCTTGCTCTGTTTCACGTCTGCCTTGATGTGTACCCGTATGAAAGGGAGAAGATGTATAACCAACGGTGCCGACTATAAAGGGAAGGAGTTATTTCTCACTAAATTACGGAGGAACAACAAGCCGCAATGCCATCTATACAAATTCCTGGACTTAAGAGCTTTAATGAAGATACAAGGTCTTCCGTTTGAAGGCTGTCTGGTTTCAGCCAGTACGTTGGCCAATACCCCCTTGTTTGATTAAATTCCGCTAATGCCCCGACTGGCAACAGACAGGGCGCACTGAGACTTTGCCTCAGCCAATCTCCATTATTTTTCTGCTGGTCCGAACTATTCCGGCAACTCAAGGGCATAAAAAAAGCGTGAACCGTCCGTTGTCCGATCCACACTCTGAGGCCGTGAGAAGTGCCCTATACTGCTGAACGAACAACAGTATAGCCCACGCCGATATGATATACCACACATTTTGCACACATTCTCCTTCAACGACATATACACGCCAACGCCTCCGCATAAAAAACATGCGGAGTTGACAAATATAAAGCACAGAAGGATTTTTTCGCAAAACGAAATAATCACATCCCGGAGCATCTACCGTTGCTAAGTTCGAGGCAGCATAGCTTCTAAAATTTCTCACGTTTCAGAGTGTCTGCTGAACATTAGCGCTTGTAAACGCTTTCATTATGTCTGGACCATCTCAATCCCACCTATACACCCTCTTGCGTACAGCCCTTAATATTCTGTTACGCTTCGCACGGCGTGGGTTGCCAACACATGTATGAAGAGATAGGAAGCGTCTTCCTTCTTTTCCATATATTATATCAGGCTTGATAGTCCGCCACAAAGGTATGAAATATTTTTTATGGAACACTCTTTTTCTAAAAAAAATCGAAATGAGTTTCAATAAATGTATGCTGCACACTCTCCATTACTCCCTTCATTCCCCTGTAATTTCCAATTTGATACGCCACAAGCACTCCGCATATGGCATAAAATTTGTAATTTTGCCGTAACTTACGTTTGGTAGGCCCAACGTGAGGAATTGCATTTCATCACACTGGGACATTTGCCAAAAGAATGCCGGCCATACGGCAGGATTTTCTGTAAATCCAAACGGATTCCACAGGGGATTTCTGCACCATAAAACTTTTTGATCATCTACCCAACAACCACATGAGCGACGATATTAAGGATTTCAACGAGACAACGACAGAGGCACACAGCTCCTACCAACCAGGAGATGCCAAGACCGAAACGGCCAAACACCAATTGACGGGCATGTACCAAAACTGGTTTTTGGATTATGCCTCGTATGTGATTCTGGAACGCGCCGTGCCTCATTTGGTTGACGGACTGAAGCCGGTGCAGAGGCGCATCCTCCACACGATGAAGACGCTCGACGACGGACGCTACTCGAAGGTGGCGAACATCGTGGGGCAGGCCATGCAATACCACCCACACGGCGACGCTTCCATCAGCGACGCCCTGGTGCAGTTGGGACAGAAGGATTATCTCATCGACACGCAGGGCAACTGGGGTAACATCCTCACGGGCGACTCGGCGGCGGCCTCGCGATATATCGAGGCGCGTCTTTCGAAGTTTGCGCTCGACGTGCTTTTCAATCCTAAGACCACGGAATGGAAACTCTCTTACGACGGACGCAAGAAGGAACCAGTGGCCCTGCCGGTGAAGTTTCCGCTACTGCTGGCGCAAGGGGCTGAGGGCATCGCCGTGGGATTGTCGGCCAAGATTCTGCCACACAATTTCGGAGAGATATGCGACGCAGCTGTCAGCTATCTCCACGGAGAGGAGTTCCACCTTTACCCCGACTTCCTGACGGGCGGTTCCATCGACGTCTCGCGCTACAACGATGGTCTTCGCGGCGGCGTGGTGAAGGTGCGTGCCACGATTGAAAAGCTCGACAACAAGACGCTCGTCATCCGCGAAATCCCTTACGGCAAGACCACTTCCACGGTCATCGACAGCATTCTGCGTGCCAATGAAAAGGGGAAAATCAAGATACGAAAGGTGGAGGACAACACGGCGGCGCATGCCGAAATCCTTGTGCACCTCTCGCCCGGAACGAGCTCCGACAAGGCCATCGACGCGCTCTTTGCCTTCACCGACTGCGAAGTGAACATTTCGCCAAACTGCTGCGTGATTGACGACAAGAAGCCGAAGTTCCTGACGGTGTCTGACGTGTTGCGCCGCTCGGTCGACAACACGCGCGAACTCCTGCGCCGTGAACTCCTCATCCGCCGCGGCGAACTCTTCGAGAGCCTGCACTTCGCCTCGCTGGAACGCATCTTCATCGAGGAGCGCATCTATAAGGATAAGGGCTTCGAACAGGCACCAAACATGGACGCGGCCTGCGAGCACATCGACAAGAGACTGACGCCATACTATCCGCAGTTTGTGCGCGAAGTGACGAAGGACGACATTCTCCGACTGATGGACATCAAGATGGCCCGCATCTTGAAATTCAACAAAGACAAGGCCGATGAGCTCATTGCACGCATGAAAGACGAGATTGCACGCATTGATGCCGACCTGAACAACATGACGGAGGTGACGGTCAACTGGTTCCGACTCCTCCATGAGAAATATGCCCACGAACATCCGCGCCGCACGGAAATCAGAAGTTTCGACACGATCGAAGCGACGAAGGTGATTGAGGCCAACGAGAAACTCTTCATCAACCGCGCCGACGGCTTCATGGGAACGGGCCTGAAAAAGGACGAGTTTGTTGACAACTGCTCGCCCATCGACGACGTGATTATTTTCTACCGCGACGGCACCTACAAGGTGACGCGCGTGCAGGAGAAGGTTTTCATCGGCGAAACGGAACGCTCGAAAGCCGAGAAGCGCAAGGCGGAAGTGATACACATCGCCGTGTTCAAGAAAAACGACAAACGCACTATATATAATGTGGTCTATCGCGATGGCAAGGCTGGGGCGTGCTATATCAAGCGCTTCAACGTGACGTCTATCACGCACGACCGTGAATATGACCTGACAACGGGCGAAGCGGGTAGCCGCGTGCTCTATTTCACCGCCAACCCGAACGGCGAAGCCGAAGTGGTGAAGGTCACGCTCAGACCCAACCCGAAACTGCGCCGCATCTTCTTTGAAAAGGACTTTGGCGAAATCCTTGTCAAAGGACGCCAGAGCCGTGGCAATCTTCTCACGCGACTGGACGTTCACAAAGTGACGCTCAAGGCACATGGTGCCTCAACGCTGGGCGGCCGCAAGGTGTGGTTTGATGCCGACGTGCAGCGCCTCAACTATGACGAGCGCGGCCAGTATCTCGGAGAATTTCATTCTGACGACCTCGTGCTCGTTGTGCTCAAAAACGGGGATTTCTACACCACCAACTTTGACCTCAACAACCACTACGAACCGACGGGCATCCTGCGCGTGGAGAAGTTCGACGAAGAGAAAGTGTGGACGGCCGTGCTCTTTGATGCCGACCAGCAGGGTTTTGCCTACGTGAAACGCTTCACGCTGGAACGCACCGCGCAAACGCGCCATCTGAACTTCCTCGGCGAAAATCCCAATTCGCAGTTTGTTTTGCTCACCGACACGGCTTATCCACGCCTGAAAGTGGTTTACGGCGGCGCCGACGCCTTCCGCGATGCCCTGGAAGTGGACGTGGAGAGCTACATCGGCGTGAAGAGTTTCAAGGCCAAGGGAAAGCGCCTCACCACGTGTGCCGTTGACCACATTGAAGAACTCGAACCGCTGCGCCTGCCCGAACCGGAACCGCAAGAGGGTGCCGAAGAGGAGGAGGGCGACGAGGAAACGCCAGACAAACAGGAGGCCGAAGGAACGTCAGGCAACGAGGAAACGCGCGGAGACGTCCTGGACGAAGTTACGGGACAAGGACGCTTGTTCTGAGCGCCAATTGGTTCGCCGAGATTTCCAGACGGCACAAGAATTTGCCGAGCAGGAGAACTCCTGCCGAAAACATAAAACAAGTACTGGCCATTACTTTGATGGGCCAATACGAAATTTGAACACCAACTTATCAATATGAGTCAAACAACATGCAGAGTATGCGGCCAGGTCTATCCTGACAGCCAAAAGAGTTGTCCGCGCTGCGGATGCCAGCAAGGGGCAGCCATTCCTGCATACCTGCGGTGTAAACGTTGCGGAACGGTGTTGCCGTCAAGCCTGCGCAACTGTCCCCAATGCGGACAGGGCATCTCGCCAAAAACGGCGAGCGTGGTGCTTTTCCGGGAACTGGCCAACGGACAAGGCGGACAGACCGAAGGCCGCACACCAAGCGGCGCTACCAACAGCCAGAAAACCACCAAGAGCAACGCTCCCAAACGCGCTGCACAACCGGCCGACAAGCGCCGCAAGACACTGCTGTGGGCCGCAAGTATCGCGGCGGTCGCATTGCTACTGACGGGCGAGACTTTCTTGGTGAAGAGCATCTACGCCAATGTCACCTATCGCGAATGTCTCGACCTCTGGAACTGCGGCGGTTCGGTGGCGGCCAACAAGCGCACGCCCGACCCCGTTTATGAAGGCACCATTGAGGAAACGCCCGTCGACTCGCTAAATGACATCGACATCAGACGCGCCGCACAAACGGATTCCATCGACCGCATTGAAGCCATAGATGAATCCACCCCCGATAGTCTTGCGTTCTAAGTTATGCTCTCCAATACATGCTGAATATGTCAAACAACCATTCCACCGACACGGCGTCTGTTTCACACACCACCGTCCAACACAACAGAATACAGAGGGCCGAGGAGCGCATCGAAGCCATACAGCGCCACATCCCCCTACGCATTCTCTTCGTGACGCTGGCCGTTTTGCTGGCCATCATCGTGTTTTTCTGCGCCCGCAGCGAAGGGGTCAAGCAAGGGCAACGCGATGCACGCGAGAAAATTGAAGCTGAAAACGATTTGACGGCAGGGCCAAACAGCCTGCTGCAATAAACACACTATATAATGAACAATACGAACAACCCAAATAGCGAAGCAACTGTCATCGACGGCAAAAAGCTCTCCATCGAGGAATATCTTGACCAAGACGAAAAGAAGGATCTCCTGCGCTTTCTAACCGCAGGCTCTGTTGACGACGGCAAATCAACGCTCATCGGTCGCCTACTCTTCGATTCGAAAAAGCTCTATGAAGACCAATTGGCAGCGCTCGAACGCGACTCGAAGCGCGTTGGCAACGCTGGCGAACACATCGACTATGCCCTGCTCTGCGATGGTCTGAAAGCTGAACGCGAACAAGGCATCACCATCGACGTGGCCTACCGTTATTTCTCAACCAACAAGCGCAAATTCATCATCGCCGACACGCCGGGACATGAACAATACACGCGCAACATGATCACGGGCGGCTCGACGGCCAACTTGGCGGTCATCCTCGTGGATGCTCGCACGGGCGTCATCACGCAGACGCGCCGCCACACGTTCCTCGTTTCGCTCCTCGGCATCAAACACATCATCTTGGCGGTCAACAAGATGGACCTCGTTGACTACTCTCAAGAGGTGTTCAACAACATCGTGAGCGACTTCCAAACTTTCATCGCGCCCTTCCAGGTGCCCGACGTAAAGTGTATCCCGCTTTCAGCCCTCGAAGGCGACAATGTCGTATCCCACTCTAAGCGCACGCCGTGGTATAATGGGCCGAGCATCCTGCAATATCTCGAGGAAGTGGAAATCGGCAACGACCACAATCTCCAGGACTTCCGCTTTCCGGTGCAATACGTGTTGCGCCCCAACCTCGACTTCCGCGGATTCTGCGGAAAGGTGGCTTCGGGCGTGGTGCGCAAAGGCGACCGCATCATGGCGCTACCCAGCGGAAAGACGAGTTGCGTGAAGCGCATCGTGACTTACGACGGCGACCTCGACTATGCTTTCCCGCCCCAGAGCGTAACCTTGCAACTGGAGGATGAAATCGACATTTCGCGCGGCGAGATGATCATTAAATGCCCGGAAAACATGGCGGAGAACGCCGGAACGCCCAAGGAGTTGCCCAACGGTCCGCACATCGGCCGACATTTCGAAGCCACCATCGTCTGGATGGACGAGGAACCGATGAACCCCAACAAGTCGTTTTATCTCAAACACACCACCAACACCACACGCTGCCGCTTTGACCACTTCAAATATAAAGTGGACGTCAACACGCTGGAACGCTCGCAGGTTGACCGCCTGACGCTCAACGAAATCGGACGCGCCGTGATGGTCACGTCGAAGGAACTCTTCTTTGATGCCTACAAGGACAACAAACCGACGGGTGCCTTTATCATCATCGACCCCATCACCAACAACACTTCGGCCGTCGGCATGATTGCAGCCCCCGTGGAGGAAAACGAATTGCACGCCGACGAGGCCCTGCCAACCATCGATCTCAAAGCGCTCGGCATCGCACCAGAACACTACGAGGCCATCGAGAAAGCCGTGAAGGCGCTCGAGAAGCAGGGACTGGCCATCGTGGTGAAGAAATAAGTAATGGTAAAAAAATAACTTGACCAATTTTGTGGAATAAGGAGTTATTTCCTATGCCCTGTATTTTTGCCGTTTTTGAAATTTGTCATCGGTCACATAGCCCGCTATGCTCCCTCTTCCAAATTCCAAAACCAACAAAAATACAGGTCAAAATTGCCCAACTTATTCTTTCACCATTACATAGAAGTGTGCGGAGCGCCACTGGCCCCCGCCGATATGCGTTGCATCATCTAAATTCTATTTATAAATTACATAATACTATGTACGGTAAATTTCAAGAACATCTCCAGAAGGAACTGGAAGACATCAAGCAGGCTGGTCTTTACAAGAACGAACGCCTCATCGAAGGACCTCAGCAGGCTGCCATCCAGGTGGCTGGCAAGGAAGTGCTGAATTTCTGCGCCAACAACTACCTCGGCCTCTCTAACAACCCACGCCTCATCCAGGCTGCCAAGGACATGATGGACCGCCGCGGCTATGGTATGTCGAGCGTGCGCTTCATCTGCGGTACGCAGGATGTCCACAAGGAACTTGAAGCTGCCATCTCCGACTATTTCAAGACGGAAGACACGATTCTCTACGCTGCTTGCTTCGACGCTAACGGCGGTGTGTTTGAACCACTCTTGACGGCCGACGACGCCATCATTTCTGACGCCCTCAACCACGCTTCTATCATCGACGGCGTGCGCCTCTGCAAGGCTAAGCGCTACCGCTATGCCAACGCTGACATGGAAGATTTGGAACGCCAGCTCCAGGCTGCCCAGGAACAGCGTTTCCGCGTGATTGTGACCGACGGCGTGTTCTCTATGGACGGCAACGTGGCTCCAATCGACAAGATTTGCGACTTGGCTGAGAAGTATGACGCTCTCGTGATGGTTGACGAAAGCCACTCTGCTGGCGTTGTCGGCGCAACGGGACACGGCGTGAGCGAATTTTTCAACACTTACGGCCGCGTTGACATCTACACTGGTACGCTCGGCAAGGCCTTCGGCGGCGCTATGGGCGGTTTCACCACTGGCCGTAAGGAAATCATCGATTTGCTACGTCAGCGCTCTCGTCCTTACTTGTTCTCAAACTCTGTGGCTCCTGCCATCGTTGGTGCCGCCCTCGAGACTTTCAAGATTTTGAAGGAGAGCAACGAAATCCACGACAAGCTGGTTGACAATGTCAACTATTTCCGCGACAAGATGATCGCTGCTGGCTTCGACATCAAGCCGACTCAGAGCGCCATCTGCGCCGTGATGCTCTACGACGCCAAACTGTCGCAGGAATTCGCCGCGAAATTGCAGGACGAGGGCGTTTTCGTCACGGGATTCTACTACCCGGTGGTTCCCAAGGGTCAGGCGCGCATTCGCGTGCAGGTCTCCGCAGGCCACACCATCGAACAGCTCGACCGCTGTATCGCCGCCTTCACGAAGGTCGGCAAAGAACTGAATGTCATCAAATAATCCTACTGCCATGGCTAAAACCGCATTGGACGCGATCGACCGCAAGATCCTCAAATACCTCATCAAGAATGCGCGCATGCCTTTTCTGGAGATCGCCCGCGAATGCGGCATCTCCGGCGCCGCCATTCACCAGCGCATCCGCAAGCTCGACGAGTCGGGCGTGATTCTCGGGAGCCGCCTGATCGTCGACCCCAAGATGATGGGCTTCGACGTCTGCGCCCACATCAGCATCACGCTCAAGGACCCGCAGCTGCTGAAACAGACCGTCGAGGAACTGCGGAAAATTCCCGAGATCGTCGAGGCGCATTTCATCACCGGCAAGGGCAACATCCTCGTCAAACTCTACTGCGTGGACAACGAACACCTCATGCGTACGATTTTCGACGGCATTCTGCGCATTCAGGGCATCGCCACCACCGAGACGAACATTTCGTTGCAGGAGGTGTTCCAGCGCGAGGTGAATATCGACTTTATCGACGAATAGGTTGCAGATTGCCGGAGGTATCTCCGTACTGATGACACACA
>OHCB01000763.1_pt1 | contig 11097 bp, 8 predicted proteins | sample 1577501 | NCBI WGS metagenome assembly OHCB01 (sample SAMEA3879582, study PRJEB24766) | human gut metagenome | biome: human-associated habitat; feature: feces | place: USA | collected 1985/1987
AAGAGACAGCGGAACGCCCGCAGGCGTTCCGCTACTCCGAAATCTAAAATACTATTTCTGCTGACTATGCCCAGAGCGTAAGCGGAAGGCATTTTAAATCGTCCTTCTTACAATATAAATATACCGCTACTGGGCGGCGGCTCTGCTTACATCACCATGGTGATGATCAGCGCACACAGCGGCAGGGTGACGATGCTGAGCAGGGTAGTCAGCACCACGCTTCCGGCGGCAAAGTGCTCATCGTGGCCGAACTGCACCGCAAATACCGAGGTGATGGCGGCAGCCGGGCAGCATTCCAGCAGCGTGACCACCTGTGCAGCAGTGCCGTGGAAGCCCAGCACCCCGAACAGTGCCAGCGTAGCCGCCGGGATCAGCAGCATACGCACGGAGGCAAGCTTCCAGATGTGCTTGTCGGTCACGATGCTGCGCACGTCACCGGCGGCGATCAGCATCCCGGTGATGAGCATGGACAGCGGGGTGTTCACCCCGGCCAGCAGCTCCAGCGGCTGGGTGATCAGGGCAGGCAGCGGGATCTGCAGCAGATAGATGCCCAGACCCACCACAATGGCGTACAGCACCGGGGTGCGCACCAGACTGCGGGCAACCTCTTTTACGCTGGAACCGCCGCTGACAAGGCCATAACCCAGCGTCCACAGCAGAATGTTGAACACGGTGACGTAGGCACTGGCATACAGAAGACCTTCGGAGTCGAACAGCGCCGAAATAAGCGGGAAGCCCATGTATGCCGCGTTGGAAAAAATGCAGGCAAACCGGAAAATGGGCATCCGGCTGCCGGTCTTGCGTGCCGTGAGCAGCAGGGTGATCACGGTGCCCAGCAGCACGGACAGGACGCTCATGCCGAAAGCCGCCAGCAGATTGCGCAGGATCTGGGCGCTGAACTCCATGCGGTAAGAGTTTACCACCATGGCCGGCACGATGATGTACACCAGCAGATTGGAAAGCGCCTGTTTGTTTTCCAGCTTGAGCACACCGGTCTTGACCGCCACCATGCCCGTGCCGATCAGCAGGAACAAGACCACGACCTGCTGCGCGGTGATGAGAGCCAGTTCCATAAAATTTCCTCCTCTGGGTCGTAACGCGTATACCACGAAAGATACAACACAGATATAGCACAAAACCCTGCGGATCGCAAGGCTAAACGCAGGGTTTTGCAAGATTTTGTAGTTATGGCTTACAAAATGACATTTTTGATCAGCAGGGAAATGCTGCCATCATCGGCGTGCAGGAACTCTACCTCCGATTCGGCGTTCAATAACTCCGTGGGGATCTTTACCTCAATGCCGTTGGCTGTGCGCAGGCTGCGGCTCTCCATCCGGCGGATGCGGGCGGGGGTCACGGTCACCGGCTGAGCGGCGCTGTCAAGGACATCGCTCTTTTCCACATAGTCGTCAAAGGGCACAGCGGCAAGAGGGTATTCCTCTTCCAGCTGCTGGCGCACCTGCTGGATGGACACCTGATTGTCGTTGTCGGCGGCCTGATTGGCGATCATCATAGCCACCTGTGCCTCCACATGGGGCGTTTCGGCGTAGTTTTCCTGCACAGCCTGCACGGCGGCTTCCTGAATGGCCTGCAGTTTTTTCTTTTCCGGCTGAGCGGTGGTGTACTGGAACACCACGGTGGAGAGATAAAACTCCTTGTGACCGTCAATGTCATACTTCTTTTCCAGCAGCCGCATGGAGTAATCGGTCAGGTCTACCAGCGCGCCCTCCTCCACCTTGCCGCTCTGGGTAGGCAGGCAGGCGCGCTGCTGGATGATGGAGTTCACCGGGGCACCCTCTACGGTTTCCGTATAGTGGGTGTAGCCGTTTTTGTAGTTCAGCTTCAGGATGCCCAGCCAAGGCGCGCCGTCCCGGGTAAAATCCACCACGGCAAGGTCTGCCCCGGGGATGGTGGTGTGGGCGTGCATATAGTCGAACAGCACCCCGGCAATGCGGCAGGAAAGATCCACAAAGTCCTGATTGTGCTCCAGCTCATTTTTAAAGGCTGAATCCGGCAGCGGGCGGCACTGGCGGATGTCGTCGCTGGCCAGCAGCTTTTCGATATGATTCTGTAAGTAGGCGGTCTTTTCGGCAGTCAGCTCCATGGGCCCGCCGCTGAGCACCGGCGCATCCATGGTGGTATCCAGAACGTGCAGAATGGCCTGATGAATGATGATCTCCATTGTTGCTCCTCATTTCGTGACGTAGTGTTTGCGCCTAGTATAGCACAACCGCCGGAAAAAGGCGAGAGCCGCCGGGGTATTTTACGGATTCTACAATTTACAAATCCCGCCAAAAGGGCTATACTTATAATATCTGTGCAAAAGGAGGTGGAGCTGGTGGACGAGCAGTTGGAACAGATTGAAGGCGTCGTGGAGGATATCATCTACGAGAACGAGGATAACGGCTATGTGGTGTTCGAAATCTCCGGCGGCGGGGTGCTCACGGTGGTCTGCGGCATCGTAGGCGAGCTGCACGCAGGGGAAAGCGTCATCTGCCGCGGCCGGTACGAAAACCACGCCACCTATGGCCGCCAGTTCCACGCGCAGGAATGCGAAACCGATATGCCCAAGGATTTGGAAGCGGTATATGCCTTTCTGGCCAGCCGCTCCCTGCCATATATCGGGGCAAAAACTGCGGATAAGATCATTGATATGTTTGGTGCCGAGGCGCTGGAGGTCATCGCCAACGACCCCGCCCGGCTGACCAAGATCCCGGGTATCTCGCCGGATAAAGCCGATCGCATCCAGCAGGAGTTCAAGCGGATGTTCGGCATGCGGGAGCTCATCGCCTATCTGGCGCAGTTCGAGATCAGCCCCCGCAAGGCCATGGAGGTGTTCAAGGCCTTTGGCGTGGGAGCAATGCAGGCCATCGCGTCAAACCCCTATCTGCTGTGCGGCGAGCCGCTGCAGCTGGACTTCCGCCACGCGGACAGCATCGCCCAGTATTACCACATGGAAGGGGACTGTGCCCAGCGGCTGGAAGCGGCCCTGCTGCGCACCTTACGCCACAACGCGGGCAACGGCCACACTTGTCTGCCCCGGGCACAGCTGCTGACGACCGCCTCCAACTTCATCCATCAGCCGCCGGAAAAGCTGGCCCGTGCACTGGATCATTGCATCGAAACGGAAGAACTGGCCGTGAAAATGTTCGATGCCGTGCCCTATATCTACTTGCCAGATCTGCTGGCTGCAGAGCAGGACATTGCCGACCGGCTGAATCTGCTGGCAAAGCGCGGCAAAAATACCGTGCGGGAGCTGGATAAAAACATTCAGATCTTAGAGCTGACCCAAGGGTTTGCCTATGCTCCTCTGCAAAGGGAAGCCATCCGCAAGGCTATGACTGAGAACTGCCTTGTGCTCACCGGCGGCCCCGGCACTGGCAAGACTACTACGGTCAACGCCATTTTGCAGCTGCTGGAAAATCAGGCCGAGCGGGTAGCCCTGTGCGCCCCCACCGGCCGCGCCGCCAAACGGCTCAGCGAGCTGACCGGCCGCAAGGCCAGCACCATCCACCGTCTGTTGGAGGTGGACTACACCGGCGGCGTGGTCAGCTTTATCCACAACGACAAAAACCTGCTCAAGTGTGACGTGGTCATTCTGGACGAGATGAGCATGGTGGACGTCAAGCTGTTTCAGGCGCTCATTGCAGCGCTGCGCTACACCTGCCGTATTATTATGGTAGGCGATGCCGACCAGCTGCCCAGCGTAGGCGCGGGCAACATCCTCAGCGAGGTCATCCGCTCCGGCTGCGTGCCAACTGTCTGCCTGAACGAGATCTTCCGGCAGGCAAAACGCAGTCTCATCGTGGAAAACGCGCACCATATCATCTCCGGCGAGCCGCTGCAAAAGGGCAGCAAGACCGACGACTTCTTCTTCCTGGAAACGGACGGCGAGGCTGCGCAGCGTCTGGTGTGCGACCTTGTCACCACCCGGCTGCCCCGGAGCTACGGTTTTGACCCCATCCGGGATATTCAGGTGCTGTGTCCCACAAAGCTTGGCCCTACCGGCACGCAGGCGCTGAACGTGGAGCTGCAAAACCTGCTCAACCCGCCCCAGAAAGGCAAGCCCCAGCTGCAAAGCGCCGCCCGGGTGTTCCGGGTGGGGGACAAGGTGATGCAGGTGCGCAACAACTACGAGATCGTCTGGAACCGCATCGGCGGTGAGCAGGGCGTGGGTGCCTACAACGGCGATATCGGCATTGTGGAAAGCATCAACGTGCGGGAGCGCTCCATGGTGGTGCGCATGGACGACCGGCGGCTGCTCTACCCGGCAGAAAACCTGAACGAACTGGAGATCGCCTACGCCATCACGGTGCACAAAAGTCAGGGCAGTGAGTTCCCGGCGGTGATCCTGCCGGTGGCGCAGGTGCCGCCAAGGCTGTGCTACCGCAACCTGTTCTACACCGGCGTTACCCGCGCACGCAAATTGTGCGTTGTGGCGGGCCGCAGGGACGTGGTGAACAGCATGATGAGCAACATCCGGCAGAATCTGCGTTACAGCGGCCTGTGCGCTCTGCTGCAGGCCGGACAGCCGTCGGAGCAGCTCAGCACAGAAGGGGAAAGCCCCTGATAAAACCGCGCAGAACAGCGGCAAAGCTTGTATACTTTTTGCCGCAACTATGTTATACTAAAGCAGTCTTTGTTTTTTGCCCGCCGCTGCGGGCGTTACATACATGATAGAGGAACGCAGAGAAAGGATTCAGGCAATTATGGCACAGAATGATATCGGCATCGACCTTGGTACTACTACCATCATCATCGCGCAGGAGGGCAAGGGCGTAGTGCTCAACCAGCCCAGCGTTGTGGCAATGGATACCCGCAAGAACACCGTGTTGGAGGCCGGCGACAAGGCACTGGCCATGGTGGGACGCACTCCCAACTATATCTCCGCCATCTTCCCGCTGAAGGACGGCGTCATCAGCGACCACACCATGACCCGGGAGCTGATCTGCCGCTTTGTCAAGCAGGTGTACAGCTCCCACATGGTCAAGCCCCGGGTGGCAGTGTGCGTGCCCGCCGCCATTACCGGCATTGAGAGCGATGCCGTGGTGGAGGCTGTGGTGGCAGCCGGTGCCCGTCAGGTGTACCTGATCGATGAGCCTATTGCCGCTGCTCTCGGCTCCGGCATCGACATCACCCTGCCGGACGGCCGCATGATCATTGATATCGGCGGCGGCACCACGGATATCGCCGTGCTGAGCCTTGGCGGCAAGGTCAAGGCCACCAGTGTGCGCGTGGCCGGTAACCACTATGATGAGGAGATTCTCAAGCACGTCCGCAACAAATACAGCATCGCCATCGGCCAGCGCACCGCCGAGGAACTGAAAAAGCACGTTGCCTGCTGCCCCCAAAAGACCGATTTCCACGAGAGCATGGAGATCAAGGGCCGCAGCCTGCTCACCGGTCTGCCGGTGCGCGTGACCGTTTCTACCGACGACCTGTACGAGCCGGTGATGATGCTCAGCGAGCAGATCGGCACCGCAGCCCATCAGGTGCTGGAAAAGACTCCGCCGGAGCTGGCAGGCGATATCTACCGCAACGGTGTTATGCTGACCGGCGGCGGTGCCCAGCTGCACGGCCTGACCGAATATCTGAGCCAGGAACTGAAGGTGGAAGTCACCGTCTCGCCGGACCCTGTAAACTGCGTTGCACTGGGCACGGCACAGAGCCTTTCCATCGGTGATAAGCTGGAAACCGGCTTTACGGATGCCACCCCGCGCATCGGCCGCCGCTAAGCTTGGTTCGTTTTGTCCATGTCATATCACAAAGCAGCAAAAATAAAATTTGTTAATTTTTGTTGAAATGAATGGCAAAATACGGTATACTATACCCAAATTGATTTTCTGCTGACGATGTTGTATCGCTTGCAGTATCCAACAAACAGGAGGAAAAACCATGGACTTAGGTTTCGATGTGGTCGTTACCATTACTGGTATCGTGCTGGTGTTCCTGATCCTCGTGCTGCTGATGGCTATCATCACGCTGGAGGGCAAGATCTTCGACTCGATGAATGCCAAGAAGAAGGCCGCCAAGACTGCTGCACAGGCACCTGCCGCAAAGCCCGCTGCCGCTCCGGTACAGCAGGCTGCGCCCGCTCCTCAGGTAGAGGAGGGCATCCCCGGTGATGTGGTGGCCGCCATTATGGCTGCTATCCATGCAATGGGCAACGGCAAGTACACCCTTAAGGCAGTGCGTCGTGGCAAAAATGGCTGGGGCAAGGCCGGCGTGAACGACACCACGGCCCCGTTTTAACACAGGAGGAAGAGCATGACACAGTTTATTGATACTCTGGTCGGTATTTTCCAAAGTTCCGGCTTTGCACAGTTTGGCCAGCCCGGCGGCTGGCTGTACGCCGTGATGATCTGCGTGGGCTGCTTTCTGCTGTACCTCGCCATCGTCAAGGAGTTCGAACCCCTGATCCTGCTGCCCATGGCCTTTGGCATGATCCTTGCCAACCTCCCCGGCAGCGGCATCATTCACATGCAGTACTTCGTTGGTGACGGTCTGGAGCACCCCATGTGGGTCGAGATCCTGAACAACGGCGGTCTGGCCGATATGCTCTACATGGGCGTTAAGCTGGGCATCTACCCGCCGCTGATCTTCCTCGGCATCGGCACCATGACCGACTTTGCACCTCTGATCTCCAACCCCAAGAGCCTGCTGCTGGGCGCTGCCGCACAGTTTGGTATCTTCGGTACTTACATGGGCGCCCGTCTGCTGGCCGCTACCGGTCTGGTGGACTTCACCCAGAAGCAGTCCGCTGCCATCTCCATCATCGGCGGTGCCGACGGCCCGACCGCTATCTTCGTTACCTCCCGTCTGGCACCTGAGCTGCTGGGCAGCATTGCCGTGGCGGCATACAGCTACATGGCACTGGTGCCCGTTATCCAGCCGCCCATCATGAAGGCATTGACCACCTCCAAGGAGCGCTCTGTGGTCATGAAGCAGCTGCGCACCGTCTCCAAGACCGAGAGGATCATCTTCCCCATCATGGTCGCTATCATTGTTTCCCTCATCGTGCCGGATGCCGCCGTTCTGGTCGGTATGCTGATGCTGGGCAACCTGATGAAGGAGTGCGGCGTTGTGGATCGTATCCAGAAGACCGCCGGTAATGAGCTGATGAACATCATCACCATCTTCCTGGCTCTGTCTGTTGGCTGCACCACCAGCGCAAACACCTTCCTGAACACCCGCACCCTGTTCATCATCGTGCTGGGTCTGATCGCCTTCTCCTTCGGCACCGCAGCCGGTGTGCTGTGCGGCAAGGTCATGTACAAGCTGACCGGCGGTCAGGTGAACCCCCTAATCGGTTCTGCCGGCGTTTCCGCCGTGCCTATGGCCGCTCGTGTTTCCCAGAAGGTCGGCCAGAGCGAGAACCCCTCCAACTTCCTGCTGATGCACGCCATGGGCCCCAACGTGGCCGGCGTTATCGGTTCTGCCGTTGCTGCTGGTATCCTGATCAACATCTTCGGCTAAGCAAAACCTGAAACACTATCTCAAGAGCCATCGCACAGCCTTGTGCGGTGGCTCTTTTTGTGCAGGACGATTTCAAATGGCCTCCGCTGCGCTTTGGCCATATTCAGCGGAATTATGATTTATTATTTTGGGATAACGGAGCGTCTGCGGATGCTCCGTCATCCCATTTTCACGGGAGAGGACGTAAGAGGTTACAGCAGCCGTTTCCAGTTACGACCCCTTCTGTGAAAAAGAGGTTCTGAAACGCCCGCAGGCGTTTCAGAACCTCAAATATTAAAATATACTTTCCTTGAACAATGGCCAGAGCGGCAGCGGAGGCCATTCAAAATCGTGTTAGCATTAGTTTTTTCCTGTTTGTGTTTGGCTGCTGCTTGTGCTATCATAGAGAAAAACAGGGCGCAAAACACCCCAAAACAGGAGGGAGCCGTTATGGAAAAAATCAAGCTTGAGGTTGCAGGTGTCCCGGCTGTCCTGTACGGCAAGCGCAGCCGTAAGGTCTATCTCTATGTCCATGGCAAAAACGGCAGCGCGGCCGAGGCAGCCCGCTTTGCCCGCACAGCCTGCCCGGCAGGCTGGCAGGTGCTGGCTGTCGATCTGCCGGAGCACGGCACCCGAAAAAACAGCCCGGAAAAGCTGGTGCCGTGGGTGGTCACCCGGGAACTGCAAACGGTCTATGCCCGGATGCAGCCGGTGTGGAAGCATATCCGAGTGTATGGGGTCAGCATCGGGGCGTGGTTTGCTATGCAGGCGTTGCAGACGCAAAAACCGGAGAAGGCGCTGCTTGTCTCCCCGGTGGTGGATATGGAAAAGCTGATCCTTGCCCTGATGCAGCAGGCAGGGGTAACGGAGGAGCAGCTGCGCGCGGCAGGGGAGATCCCCACAGACTTTGGGGAGACGCTTTCGTGGCCGTATCTGTGCTGGGTAAGGGAACACCCCTTGCACTGGAAAGTGCCCACACAGGTGCTCTATGCTGATACAGACCCCCTTACCGGGCACACCGCCATGGAGCAGTTCCGGCAGCAGACCGGGGCGCATCTGACCATTTTGGAGGGCGGGGAACACTGGTTCCATACCGAGACCCAGCTGGCCGCTCTGCAAAGCTGGGAAAGCTGTCATTTATAATAGGCCGTTTCTCTTTTCCTCAGTCTGTGAAAATGTAAGCCCGGAAAATCCGCAGATTTTCCGGGCTTACAATATGAAATACGCTTCCACAACAAAACGCCGCTGACGGCTTTGTGCATCGTCAGCGGCGTTTTGTTTATTGAAAACAGGATTGTGAATGGCAGAATCAGACGTTTGCCTCGCTGTTGTGCTCAGCCTTCTTGTAAGCGGAGAAGGAGTGGAACACAATGTTCAGGCCCAGCACGATCAGCAGCACGGCAAGGATCAGCTGCAGGCCGTTTGCGATGAACACAGCGCCCCAGGTGGTCTCACCGGCAGGAATGGTAACAGAAGCGGCAGTGCTGATGGCCTTGACCATAGCGATCAGACGCTGCACCAGTGCGGTAAAGGTAACGCACAGCATGATGACCAGAGGGGGGAACAGCATCTTGTTGCTGCGGCCGGTCACCTTCAGGAACACGCACAGGGTAGCCAGCACCAGTGCGCTCAGCAGCTGGTTGGCAGAACCGAACAGCGGCCAGATGTTGGCGTAGCCGATCTTGGTCAGGATGAAGCCGAACACCAGCGTGATGAAGGTGGAGAAGTACACATTGCAGAACAGCTTGCGCCAGCCCTCAGCGTGCTCCATGTCGTCCACGCTGAACAGCTCTTGGAAGCTCATGCGGCCAATGCGGGCCACGGCATCCAGACTGGTCAGTGCCAGTGCGGAAACGCACATGGTCATGAACACGGTAGCAGCGTAGGCGGGCACGCCGAACATCTCAAAGAAACCGGCAACGCCGCGGCTGAAGATCTGGAACGGAGTACCGGCAGCAGGGGTACCGTCGGCAGCTGCGGCAGCACCGGCAACGCACAGAGCCAGAACCGCCAGCAGGCTTTCAAGGATCATGGCACCGTAGCCGACCTTCAGCATATCCTTCTCGTTCTCAACGGTCTTGGAGGAAGTACCGGAGGAAACAAGGCTGTGGAAACCGGAAACTGCACCGCAAGCCACGGTGACGAACAGGATGGGGAACATGGTGCCCAGCTTTTCGTTGGTAAAGCCGGTGAACACAGGCAGGTTCATGGTGGGGTGTGCCACCAGCAGGCCAACCACAGCACCCACGATCATGGCCACGAACATAAAGGTGGTCATGTGGTCACGGGGCTGCTTGAGCAGCCACATGGGCAGCACAGCAGCAAAGAAGATATACACAAAGGTGATGTAGCTCCAAGCGGCCTTGCCCAGGATCAGGGGCAGGTTTGCGCCGATGACAAAGGACAGCACGATGAACACGATGCTGATAACGCTTTCCTTCCAGCCGGAGAAGCTGAACTTCTTCTGCAGCAGGCCAAAGACAACGGCAAACACCATGAACATGATGGACACCATACCGGCAGCGCCGTTGGTCTTGGCAGCTTCAACCATTGCGCCGTCTGCGCCGAAGGCATTGAAGGTGCCAGCAACCATGTCCGCAAAAGCGGCAATCACGATGCCGCAGAACAGCCAGCAGAACAGCAGGAACAGCTTGCGGCCGGTCTTGCCGATATACTTCTCGATCAGCATGCCCATGCTCTTGCCGTCATTCTTGACGGAAGCGTACAGAGCGCCGAAGTCGGTGACGGCACCGAAGAAGATGCCGCCCAGCAGGACCCACAGCAGAACAGGCAGCCAGCCAAAGGCAGCAGCCTGAATGGCACCGGTAACAGGGCCGGCACCTGCAATGGAGCTGAACTGATGTGCAAAAACGGTCCAGCCGTTGGTGGGAACGTAATCCCGGCCGTCCTCATGGACGACCGCAGGGGTCTTGGCGGTGGGGTCGATGCCCCACTTGTTTGCCAGCCAGCGGCCGTAGAACGTGTAAGCGCCCAACAGACACACCGCTGCAATCAAAACGATGACCAGCGTGTTCATTTCTTTTACCTCTTTCCTTTGCTTTTCATGCGGCAAAGAGGTCACGCTGTGGCTCCTTTGCCTGAAAATTGTGTCTACTTTATCCCCATTTTCATAATTTGTCAATATATTTCGGAGCAGTTCAGAGGATGTGCTAATTCGACAGAAAATCCAGCAAAAAATTTTAGGTGATTTTATTTCATTTATGAAGAGAAGAAAACTGTGGACACGTTGAATTGAAAACGATTCACGCAAAAGACTTGACTTTCACACTTTCGTGTGCTAAAGTGATAACATGATATGATTCTTTCTGTCAGAAGTTCCGGCGTTTGCCGCAGAGGAGACCGCAATGACTGAGAAAAATTCCAGAAAAAACGAGACCGTAGATGCACTGTTCGATGCTATCCTGAGCCTTGAGAGCCGGGAGGAGTGCTATGCTTTTTTTGAGGATCTGTGCACAGTAAAGGAGATCTCCGATATGGCACAACGGCTGGAAGCGGCAAAGCTGCTGCTTGGCGGCCGCACCTATGACCAGATCGTGAAAGAGGTAGAGATCAGCACGGCGACCATCAGCCGCATCAATCGCTGTATCCAATACGGAACCGGCGGTTACCAGAGCGTAATTG
>OHCB01000766.1_pt1 | contig 11059 bp, 7 predicted proteins | sample 1577501 | NCBI WGS metagenome assembly OHCB01 (sample SAMEA3879582, study PRJEB24766) | human gut metagenome | biome: human-associated habitat; feature: feces | place: USA | collected 1985/1987
TTCAAATACTAATAAAATATGAAAAAGAAACATTTGTATGGTGCCATGTTATGGGCTTTTCTTGTAACTGCAAACCTATGTACGGGATGTAGTGATGATAACGACTACCCCGATGTAGACGGACAAAATCCAACAATGACATTAGCAACAGACCACATCGAGTCCGGAGCGGGACATCGATTTACTATTGAAGGGACATTAGAAGACAAAGACGGTATTGCTTCTATCAGCCTACAATGTGCCGACCTGCATTTGAACAAGACAATTGATTTAATCGAAATCTATGGTGCTCCGCAAGAGAGTTATGATTTAAGTTATTACTTTGACATAAACCGAAATGAAATCGGCGAACGTTTCACAGTCAAAGTTACTGTAACCGATGTAGGAGGACGCAGTATATCTCAAGATGTATTAATCACAATGGACGGAGATTTTGCAGCTCCGGTATTTTCAGCTGCCCCGGATGCCACTGTTACAGTATTAATGAAAAATGAAACGAAATTCAATCTTCGGTTCACGGCTACAGATGATCGTGCATTGGATTATGTCACAATTAATATTCCAGGTATAGACGGGTTTGACAACCGCCGTGTAGATGCTGATGGAAAAAGTTCATTGAACTTTGCCGAAATAATAGTATTCCCCAATGAACCGAAAAGTTATAATGTGACAATTACCGCTTTTGACAAGAAAGAAAACTCAACCACTACCACCAGTGTATTGAATATCTCAGAAATGCCGGATTTTCCCAAAATGTATCTGGCAGATGTGGCAACTGCCGAAGAACTGAATAGTGATATATTCGGGGTACCGATGGTAATTGAACATACAGGTGAATATCAGTATAAAGCAAATTATTACTGTCAAAAAGCCGGAACTAAAATATTCTTCTTACCACAAAAGAGTGACTTCACTCCTATTTGTTTCGGGCTTGATCCAGAGGATAACACCAAACTGACAGACGATCCCGAAACAGCAATGCCAATCGTACTTGACCAAGCCAATGTTTATTATGAAATTAATATTGATGTGAAGAACAGTACATACAATCTGAAAACTTACTCAATTGCCGATGCTGTAGACCCCATACCTCACACATACGGTTCTATCAGCCTTGACACATGGGGTGACGGTGGTTCGTGGTTACAGGAATTCTATTTCGGATATATGACCAGTAGCCCAACTGAAGTCCTGCGTTTCACTCAAGATAAGACCAATCCTCACCTATTCTATTTGGATACCCCCCTATTCCTGGAGGCAGGTACTAAAATGAATTTCGTTATTCATAACTGGCACTCTGACGGATGGTGGAATTATTGCACGTGGCGTGTAGACAACTCAGACGAACCGGAGATCTTCGGATATTATGGTAAAGAAGCCAAATATACCAATCCGGCATGGACCAAACCCGATCATGTAGGTGACAATTGGGCAAAACCAACAGTGAACGTCACAGGGAATTATAAACTTATATTCGACGCTCATTTGGAAAGAGCTAAACTCATTCCGGCCAATTAACAAGTAACATTAGATTTAAGATATGAAAAAGCAAATATTATTATTGTGTCTTGCGCTGACAAGTCTATGTAGCTATGCGCAGACCATCACTGTAAAAGGTGTAGTAACCTCGGCTTCAGATAAAGAACCGATGATTGGTGCAACAGTGCAAGTTAAAGGTACAGGTACAGGTACTATTACAAGTATTGATGGTGATTATTCACTAAACGATGTTGCCAAGGATGCCGTACTTGTGTTCTCCAGCATAGGATATGAGACTCAAGAAATAAAGGTAAACGGACAAACCGTTATCAATGTAGTGCTGAAAGATGCCAGTGAATTACTGGACGAAGTAGTGGTTATTGGTTATGGAGCCGTGAAAAAAAGTGACCTGACCAGTTCTATATCTACCGTAAAAGGAAAAGAAATTACCGAAACTGTAACCGGTAATGCAATGGACGCCTTGCAAGGTAAAATCAACGGTGTTCAAGTAACCAGTGGTGGTGGTCCGGGCGCACAACCAAAAGTTCTAATCCGTGGTGTAACAACAGTAAACGGAACCGATCCTTTGTATGTAGTAGATGGCATGCCGGTAGGTACAAACATCAACTTCCTAAACAGTAATGACATTGAATCTATGGAAGTTTTAAAAGACGCTTCGGCTGCTGCCATTTACGGAACACGTGCTTCTAACGGTGTCATTCTAATCACAACCAAAAAAGGAATGGCAGGAAAAACAAATATCAGTTTTAATGCATCTGCAGGTTTCCAAACACTGTCAAAACCCAAAATGGCTAATGCCGCCGAATATAAAGAAGTATTCAATACCCGATACACAAATGACGGAGGAACTTCTATTTGGAATGATACAGGCGCTACTACCAATCCCGGAGGAACAGACTGGTGGGACGAAGTAATCAACAAAACTGCTTTAGTGCAAAATTACTCACTCAATATCTCCGGTGGTTCAGACAAACTGGTTTATAACCTGAGTATGGGTTACTACCGTAACAATTCACAATATGACTATGGTTATTGGGACAAAATCAACGCACGCCTTAATACAGAATATACATTTAATAAATATGTAAAAATGGGTTTCGACATTGCCCCACGTGTAGAATCATGGGATGATACCCCCGATCTTTTTTCAGCTGCCATGTCTATGGACCCCACAACTCCTATATTCAAGCCGGAAGATCAATGGGTGGATAACGAATTCAATAACTATCAGCGTTCTTACAACAACCAGGAGTGGAACCCTGCCGGTTCATTGGCTCGCCAAAATTCCCACTCCCGTGAAATGGGTACAATTGTAAATACTTATTTACAGATAAACCCTATTCAAAAACTGACCCTGCGCACGCAGTTCGGCGCTAATGCACACTTCCGCCGTACAGACAAATTCACTCCTGAATTCTATATTGATGCTTTGGAACAATCTACATTAAGTAATGTTTCCCGTGAAATGCAGGAATGGCTTGATTGGAACTGGACTAATACTGCTACTTACATCACGACTTTTGCAGAAAAGCATAATATTAATGTAATGGGTGGCTTTACAGCTGAACGCTTTGCTGAATTCCAATCAAAAGCCTCACGTGACGATGTTCCTAATAATATGGATCAAATGCAGGAAGTAAATGCCGGTACACAAAACCAAAAGTCAGAAGGTAAAACTGCTTACAGCACATTAGTATCTTATTTAGGACGCGTGATGTATAACTATGACAATCGTTACTATCTAACAGCTTCTATTCGTGCAGATGGTTCTTCTCGTTTCCCCAAAGGAAACAAATATGCCATCTTCCCTTCTGTTTCTGCTTCATGGCGTATCATCAGTGAAAGTTTCATGCAAGACCAGAAGATTTTCAGTAACTTGAAATTACGCGGAGGTTGGGGACGTGTAGGTAATCAAAACATAGATAATGATGCTACGCTGACTTTGTTAGGACAATCTGATTATGTATTCGGTACAGCTCCAGGACGTGTTTCAGGTACTATGGTATCAGGCGTTGGCAATAATTTGCTAAAATGGGAAACAGTAGAAGACTGGAACGTAGGTGTGGATATGTCCTTCCTTGACTCCCGTCTAGACATGACCTTTGAGTATTTCCAAAAGAAATCTTCTGATATGCTCTATCAGAAACAAAATATCTTCGCCATCGGATACCCCGACTGGAACAGTACAGTATGGATGAATATAGGTAGTATGAAAGCTAGCGGTTGGGAATTAAGTCTGAACTGGCACGACAAAGTAGCAGACTTCCGATATAATGTGGGATTGAACCTTTCCGCAGTGAAAAATAAAGCTGTTAAATTCTCCGGTGACGGTCCTATCCAAACTGGAGGTTTCAACAGCGACCAAATTATCCGTAATGAAGACGGTGGCTTGATTTCACGCTTCTACGGCTACGTAGCCGATGGTATTTTCCAAAATTGGGATGAAGTTTATGCTCACACCAACGAAAATGGCAAGCTGGTACAATCCAATGCCCAACCCGGTGACATTCGCTTTAAGGATTTGAATCATGACGGAGTTCTAGATGAAAATGATAAAACATGGATCGGTAACCCATATCCCGATTTGATGGTAGGTTTGAACTTGGGTTTCAGCTATAAAAACATCGATTTCACAGCCAACTTCTATGGTACATTCGGTAATGATATTTTCAATAAGACCAAAGGTTTATACTCCGGCGTAAGTGGGCAAAACGTTTGGGCAGGTACATTGCAGAAAGCATGGCATGGCGAAGGAACCAGCAACGATATTCCTCGTCTGTCCTACAATGATTTGAATCAGAATTACACACGCGTTTCAAGTTTCTTTGTAGAAGACGGCTCTTATATGCGTTGCAAACTATTACAAGTGGGTTACACACTCCCCAAGAAGTGGTTGAACGGAACCGAATTGCGTCTCTCATTGTCGGCTCAAAATCCTTTCACTATCACTAGCTACTCAGGTATGGATCCTGAACGTCCACAGATTGGTAAAGATGGCAGTGTAATTGAAACCGGTATTGACGGCATCGCTTATCCTAACCCACGTACTTTCTTATTTGGAATTGATTTAAAATTTTAACCCTCAAGGTATAAACCATGAAAAAGATATTAACAATATTAACAATGATTGCCTCGCTGACATTCACTTCTTGTGAGGATTTCCTAACAGAGGAAGTGCGCGGGCAACAAAATTTGGATACTTATTTCCAAAGTGCAGAAGAAGCCGAAGCATTTATTACTGGTTGTTACCAGGCCATTACTTTTGGCGGATGGTGGAATATCAACACAGTATGGTTGCTTTCCGAGATGTGTAGTGATGACGGTTGGATGGGCAATACCAGCCAAAGTCAAAGTGACTATATTTCTTTGGCCCACTATCAAGGTACCGGACAAAGCAATGGTGCCATCTCCAACTTTTGGCAGTATCGATACAAAGGCATTCTACGTTGCAATATCGCAGTGGAACGCATTTCACAAGCTGATTTCTCAGATGAAGAAATGAAGAACCGGCTTGTAGCCGAAGCACGTTTTCTCCGTGGATACTTCTATTTTGAACTTGTGAAGAATTTTGGTGGTGTGCCTCTCATTACAGGCTTCCTGTTGCCCGAAGAAATACAAGGTATTACCCGCGCTTCGGCCGAAGATGTATATAAGTTCATTGAAGATGATTTAAAAGCCGCTGCTGATGTGTTGCCACAACGTAGTCAATATGCTGCTACAGATATGGGACGCGCTACCCGTGGAGCTGCATTAGGCCTATTGGGAAAGGTTTACCTCTACCAAAGCAAATGGCAAGAGGCACATGATGTATTGAAAACAGTCATCGACGAAGGTGAATATAAATTACTCGACAACTTCGGTGATGTATGGGATGTTGACCATAACAATAGCGAAGAAAGTCTGTTTGAAGTACAATATATGTATGATGGAACTTATGCATTGGGTGGTTCTTTGACTGTTATTACCGGTGCCCGTAGTGGTCCCGGCGACGGATGGTCTTGGGGACAGCCAACCGCTAACCTTGAACAAGCCTACATCGATGCAGGAGATACAGAACGTTTACGTTGGACTATCATTAAAACCGGTTGTACAGAAATTGCCGGAGAGAATAACTTCGACAAGTTCGTTGAAAACAACACAAAAATCGCCAATTATAAAGATTATATCGAAAAGTACGGTTGGGATCCCGAATGTTATATTATAGATCCGTCACAACATAAATCAGCACGTATTGTCCGGAAGTATTTTGTACCTATTGAAAAACGTCCGGAAGTATACAATATCGACAAAATTCCATTAGATCATCGTATCTTACGCTATGCAGATGTATTGTTGATGTATGCTGAAGCCTGCAACGAATTGGGCGAAGATGGTACAGCACGTACCTATCTTAATGAGGTACGGAATCGTGTAAAATTACCTGCTGTCACATCCAGTGGGAACGAGCTTCGCAAAGCTATCCGGCTAGAACGTCGTTTGGAACTGGCATGGGAACAAAACAGAATCTATGATATCCGCCGTTGGACAGATGACAATGGCAAGAAAATGATTTGTAACCTGATGGGAGCAAACGGTACATTTGTAAAATACAATACAGATCCCGCTACCCGCGACATTTACGAATGGGAAAATCAAGGTGAGGCAAGTGATAAAGGAATCAGCTTCAACGAAAACCGGGATATGGTATTCCCGATACCTTTATATGAGATTACAATGTCTAATGGTTCTATCACCCAAAATCCGGGCTGGAATTAATCATTTTCCAAAAAGAACAGATTGTTACAGGAATTAAACATTCAATAGGTCTTTATATTCTGTCGCGGATAGTTTGCTAGGATTATCCGCGACTATTTTTTAATCCATCTAAAACAATGAAACTAAAATATATTTTTACTCTTCCACTGTTCTTTTCTACTGTAGCCTGCAGTGACGATTCTCCCCAAACACCGGATACATCGGGGCAACCGGACAGCAGCATAAACGTAGAAAAAACAGTAACCATAGATGCCGGACAATCTTTTCAGACTCTGACAGGATTTGGCGCATCAGATTGTTGGGCACCTGCCTTCGTAGGAAAAAGCTGGATAACGAATCGTGACAAAATCAGTGAACTGCTATTCTCTTCTGAAATACAATCAGGACAACCTAAAGGTATAGGACTCTCCATGTGGCGTGTGAATCTAGGTGGTGGCAGTGCAGAACAAGGTGAAGCAAGTGGAATAGAAGACAAATCACGCAGAGCAGAATCTTATCTGACTGATGACTTAACATTAGACTGGACACGCTGTAAAGGGCAGCGCTACTTCTTGCAGCGCGCCAAAGAGTTTGGTTGTCAGAGTATAGTACTTTTCAGCAATACCCCTCCTGTACAATATACCTCCAACGGAAAAGGATTCTCCAATAGCGGAGGAGTTTCTAATTTGAAGGATGAATGTTATACGGACTTTGCCAGATACATGTCAGATGTAGCAAAATACTATGTAAACGAAGGATATCCAGTGACACATATCTCACCAGTTAACGAACCCCAATATAATTGGGACAGCGGCCAGGAAGGCAGCGGATGGACTAATGATGAAGTAGCCAGACTTATACGTGAATTGGATACCGCCATCACTTCTGCCGGTCTTTCTATTGATATTCTTCCAGGGGAATCTGGAGATTATGAATATCTCTACAAATTTAAGAATGATGCCGCCCATAGTAACGTACTTTCAGCATTTTTCACACCTGGAACTTCCACCTATATAGGCAACCTGACTCATGTAAAGAAACTTATCTGCGGCCACAGCTACTGGACAGATGGCACATGGGATGGTATGCGTAATGTCCGGAAACAACTGGCCCAAGCAGCCCAACAATATGATGTAGAAATATGGCAAAGTGAGTGGAGTATGTTAGGCGACGGATACAGCTCTTCCGAGTTTATAGGCTATGACCAAGCAACCGAAATGGACATTGCACTTTATATGTCAAAAGTAATACACAATGACCTAACTATAGCAGGAGTTTCCTCCTGGAGCTACTGGACCTCAATGGATATCCCCCGCTGGGGACACAAAAACCGCTTCTTACTGATTTCACTGGAACCCTCCGATGGAGTTTATGGGGATATAGAGAAAGAAGGCACTTATAAAGCTACTCCCACACTTTGGGTATTAGGTAACTACAGCCTATTCATCCGACCGGGTTATCGCCGTATCATGCTTAACATGAATGAATCATCCAGTTTCTTCGGGTCAGCATGGATTTCACCGAAAAAAGATAAAATTGTTGCTGTTTATACCAATCTATCAGAAAAAGGAGTCCGGCTAAACGAAATTCATAAAGAATGGGTAAGTGAAATAAGCTCCATCACTACTTATACAACAACAAATAACAAAAATTTGCAAGAGGTACACGTCACGGCAGACCAACAAGTAATTGTGCCTTCGGAAAGTGTTACAACTGTCATTTATAATCTGAAATAATCCCTCAACTTTATGAAATACAAAGCATTATTATTCTCTTTATTTGCAACAGCAAACCTGTTTGCTCAACATCCTGCCATTCACTTTGAAATAGAAACAGACCAACCCTGTCAAACCATGGACTATTTCGGAGCATCAGACTGTTGGAGCATGCAATTTATCGGCTTATGGCCGCAAGAAAAACAAAACCAAGTAGCCGACTGGCTGTTCAGTACGGAAAACCATGAAAACGGACAACCTAAAGGAATCGGCTTGTCTTTATGGCGTTTCAATGTAGGAGCCGGAAGTGCGGAACAAGGAGAAGCCAGCCAGATAGCCTCTCCCTGGATGCGTGCCGAATGTTTCCTTCAGGCAGATGGTAACTATAATTGGAATAAACAACAAGGGCAGCGCAACTTCCTACGTCTGGCAAAAGAACGGGGTGTAAACAATTTTTTGGCATTTCTTAATTCACCTCCCGTATATTTCACACAAAACGGTCTTGCCACCAACACAGGCCGTGGAGGAACCTTAAACTTAAAGGAAGAGCATTATAAAAATTTTGCCCGTTTTCTTGCCAAAGTCATAAAAGGGGTAGAGAAACACGATGGAATCAAGTTCAATTACCTCTGTCCATTCAATGAGCCCGATGGGCATTGGAACTGGATTGGCCCCAAACAAGAAGGTACACCGGCTACCAACCGCGAAATAGCCCGTGCCATACGCCTCATCAGTAAAGAGTTCGTAAATAACCAAATTGACACACAGATTCTAGTCAATGAGTCCTCTGACTATCGTTGTATGTTCGATACTCACATGACTAATTGGGAACGGGGGTATCAAATCCAGTCTTTCTTTAATCCGGACAGTATAGCCACCTATCTGGGTGATACTCCCAATGTTCCCCGGCTGATGGTAGGGCATAGTTATTGGACTAATACTCCTCTGAATAATTTACACGATATCCGTTGTCAATTAAAAGATACTTTAGACAAGTATAAGGTGGATTTCTGGCAGACAGAAACCTGTATCATGGGCAATGACGAAGAAATCGGCGGAGGCGGAGGATATGACTTCACCATGAAGACAGCATTATATGTAGCACGGATCATTCATCATGACATTGTATATGCAGGTGCTCGCAGTTGGCAATGGTGGCGATCTATCGGTGGAGATTATAAAGACGGATTAATCCGTGAGTATAGTGATCCGACTTTTCTGAATGGTGAGGTGAAAGACTCCAAATTAATGTGGACTTTGGGAAACTACAGTAGATTTATACGCCCGGGAGCTGTTCGGAAAGCAATTATAGCCAAAGACAACCAAGGGAAAATCATTCCTGAAGGCGATACGGATGTAACCGGACTAATGTGTTCAGCATACCAAAATACAGACGGAAAGGAGGTTTTCGTTATGATTAATTATGCAGCGGAAGATAAAGAGTTAAAGTTGGAAAGGGTTCCTAAAAAATTTAAATTTGTCAGGTTTTCTAAATGACAATAGAATTTTGTGCAATCAAAAAGCCAGAAGATTGGATGGAGATGGTTGTCGAGCAATTCGGCACATCGGTAACGAACGATGGTTTTATCGTTCCGCCTTCGGTGGGCTGTGGCTTTTTCAAGCAATACTACTCGTTGTCATGGCTCACATTGACCTACATCAGTTTCGTATCGTACGAACCGATGACAATGGTGCGTCGCTCGGTGGAAAACTCGAAATGGATTCCCGTGATGTTCTATATCAACGAGCATAAGCACGAGCAGAGTAAGTATTCGGTGAAAGCCGTATTGTGTACATAGGAAAAGTTTTGTACCTTTGCACCGTGAATTTAAAAACATCAAATTATGGTACAAGGCAGAAAAACATTCAACAACAGCAAGCCTAAGTTCGCCGAGGTTGTGATCGGTGACTGTGAGGCGAAGGAAATGCGTGTGGCTGCGAATGGTCGCCCCTCCCGCAGTCCTTATCTAAAACTAGTCTATCCCAATGGCGTGACGCTCATTCTTCCTGCTGCCACGAGTGTCGAGCAGCTTCGGGCTTATAGAGATGCCGATAGACAAAACGGATACAGAAAGGTTGATCCGTGACATGGTGATGGGCAAGAAGTCTTATTTGTTCTGCCGAGACTTGGATGCCTGCAGGCGGGCAGCGATGATGTACTCATTGTTTGGTGCCTGCATGGTACTGGGTAAAAATCCGGAACGATGGCTCTCTTATGTGCTGAAAAACATATAGACGACGCCCAAGGATAAACTTTATACTCTTCTTCCTGAGTTTTGGGAAGACGAGGGATGATAAACATGAATTAAAATCTTAGTCAAATCAAGGTGTACTCCCCATTGGCATGAGCTGGTGGAGGACAAAATCTCCTATGCTTGTCTCAAAAAAGGCAATGACGAAGTTTTCGTGCAAAGCTGCTGGGTTATTAGCGAATATGTGATACGGTGCTCGCCAATAACTGACAAGGTGAGAAAGTGGCATCGGTGGTTTATAGATTCTAGAATTATATAATATTCGACAATACTAATGAATAAATTTTTCTGTACAATAACAGGCTTGCGTTCTATTTCAAGGGCTGAGAAAGGGCGCATCCTATTATATCTTGTAGCGTTTGTGCCAATGATATATAAATTGATCTCTCCTTTTTTTATCATAATAGGCATGGCAAGTTATACCGTGGGTATTATCCCGGCGATGGTTATTTTAGGAATCATCATGGCATGGGGTAATTTGCGAAAATCAATTCGTGGACTTCATATATTCCTTTATTTTTTAGCAGTTTTGATATTATACTCTAGTCCAATTTTTCAACCAAGAACTATACTGCTCTTTAATGAAAATTTTTGGCCGTTCATTTCTTCTGTTCTTCCTTTTGTTTTTGTTGGATTGTTGATTGATTATAAAAGAGACAAGTATCTTTTAAGGTTTGTTGCCCGAATTGGAGTCATAGAGCAATTATTCTGGCAAATGTGCTTATTGGCAGGCTTGGTTCAGACAGAACTTGGAACGGCGGACTCTTTAGGTGAACAAATGGAAATAGCTTACCAGTTACTGTTTCCTATTTTTATATTATATAATAGTCTTACTAAAGATAAAAAAATAATTGATGT